>Ga0114922_10007355_pt1 | contig 10083 bp, 6 predicted proteins | sample AartaG_FD_100975 | JGI IMG/M metagenome (GOLD analysis project Ga0114922, IMG submission 100975) | Deep subsurface microbial communities from Aarhus Bay to uncover new lineages of life (NeLLi) - Aarhus_00045 metaG | ecosystem: Environmental > Aquatic > Marine > Oceanic > Sediment | place: Aarhus...
ATATCGTCTTCGGCGCAACAGTGGGCCCCCAAAGTCCACTCGGCGTACCATCCTTTTGCCTCATCTCGTCGATAGGGACAGAACCCTTAAAACCTGCATAACTGACTGCGTGCTCAGGTCCCGGTGTCACTTGCAAAGCATTTCCAAATCTGCCGGCAACCAGTTTACCTCCTTTTTGCAAACGCAAATCATATTCGTACTTACCGGCATCGGTCAGCGTCGTGTGGGGATACTGCGTCTCATCGAAAAGCCATAAGCCAATAGTATTGTCATCAGCAAACATTGAGCGGCCTGCCCCGGCAGTTTTCTTCTGATACCCTTGCGGAATACTAACTTTGACAGTCCAGCAATCCGTTATATGGAAGTCGCTGCCCTCGGTCCCCTGCCACGTATCAAATTCCACTAGTCCATTACTATTAACTGTGATATTGACAAAAGTCTCGTGTGTGTCGGCGTGACTCTTTCGTCCGGCATTGCCTACATCCACCTCCCAGGTGAACTTGTCCCAGTCTCCATCGACCTGATAACGTGCGTACTTGTGAGTGTGGGCACAAAAGCCCGCGACGACTTTTCTATCGTTGAGAACCTTCATGAATCGCTGCCAATTGGCAGGTGACTCTTTGCCGCCCCGGTCGTTTGGCCAAGCTGGTTCATGATAGATGACAAAGACCACTGGTTTTGCGTTCTTGTCGAGGTCTTCTTCAAGCCATTCGATGAGTGCATCGGTAAAACCGAGGTCCTTGTCGTATTTTTCACCATCGAAGTACATATTAAGCTGGACGAAGTGGGCGTTTTGGTAGTCCCATGAATAGGTTGTCTCTTCGCAGCCCTTCGGGCCGGGATTGACTTTCCCCTGTAAATGGTCGTAGTAGAACTGGCGGAGCCAGAGCAGGTCATCCTGCGCCCTTTGTACTTCGTGGTTTCCAACACCGGGATACCAGATTACATCATCTCCAAATTCGGCCTTCAGGGTCTCGTAGAAATCCGCAGCCAAGGTGCTCCGGTCATCTTCGAAATAGTCTCCTGCGGCGATATGAAAAGCGAACTCTTCATCAACGTTGGCCTTCATCTGTTTGAGCGTATGTCGCCATCTGGAAAGCCCGCTGCGTGGATCGCCCGTGACGGTAAACCTAAATATGGAACCTTTATCGACAGCGCCACTAATATCTGTTCCCTCGCCCGTGGCGGTACCGGCTCTGGCTTTGCTCAAAAGCCCGTTAACAATCCCGGAGGGAACCGGCAGTATCGAACCGTGCTTGCAATAACCAGGGAAGTGCATTTGGTCTGAGACATCGACCCAATCCACAAGATTGGTTGACTTTACCGCCCCATAATATGAAGGAGCTGCCCCTTTCTCCACATAATGGTCGTAGAAAACGTAGTATTCAGCCCCCACCTTTATCGCACTGGGCCCTTCATTCTGCCACTTCCCGGGGCCCTTGCCGGTAATCGTTTTTGAAATCGAGCTGAACGGCCCAAAAGGACTCTTGCTGCGGGCAAAGCGTATATTCTGGTACTCAGGATTAAAAACTTCTGCGTCATTACCACGTTCATCTTTGAAGAACAGCAAATATTCGTTTTCGTCTTTCAGCAGGTAAGCATCGATACAATTGTGGCCGGGGTCAAACAGCAAACGGGCCTCGCTGAAATTGCTGAAGTCCTTTGTTGTAACATAAAATATGCGGTTTTGTTTCGTAGTATCCGGCCTATCAGGCGGAGGGAAAGTCCCATCATCAAGCCAGGTTGACCAGAGTATCATCCACTGCTGCGAACGCTCTTCGTAAAACAGCTTCGGCGCCCAGCAATTTTTGGCTTTCGGCTTATGCGCCATCACAGGGATTAACTTCTGCTTACTCCATTTCATCAAGTCGGGCGAGCTTGCATATCCGATGTCCCTGCGACGCCAGCCGGTCGTCCAGACCATATGAAAGATTCCATCAGGACCGCGTGCGATGAACGGGTCACGCATAATTTTGTCCCCGATTTCCGGAGTCAAATGCGGGCCGGAAATTTCGGCCCAATTATAAAGGTCATAACTGTACGCTAACCGCAGACCATCCTTTTCAGATGTAAAAAAGGAAAATAAATAAACGGTCTGCTCGCTCGCTATACCCTTCGAATCGACTGAATTTTCACCCTCAACCGCGGGAGCCAGGCTGAACATGCCAAAGCCAAACAACAAAACAACAGTGAATGCGAACGCCCTTTTTCTAAACATAATACACTTCCTTCAAAACCTATAAGCGGCCACAAAAATACAAAACAGATTGTATGTTTCATTTACACCCATATCACAAAGGTTACAAATGAGTGTGTTCTTACAATGGGTATTATATGCTCGTTAACCTCAATAAAGCAAGCTTTTTTGTCCAACAAACTTTATTTGAGATTAACCTTCCTGAAAAATCCAGACAAAAATCACGAAGCGTCGTGACCAATGCGCAGGATGTTTTTCCTTGACAAGCGGCGACTCATAAGAATAGAATCCCACAACAATACGAACAAAGTTACGTGCGCTCACCCATCAGTAAAACTGTACAATTTAATGAAAGACTTATTATGCGTAATTCAAGAACTTTGGCAACAGTGTCACTTCTGATTTTCTTTGTATGGCTGTTCACTGGTTGTGCACAATACGTCAGCAGCAAACCGTCATCGAAAACAGTCAATCTTTCAAAGGCGGTTATTGTAGTTTCCGCATCCAACCCCAGACACACAAAAGCGGCGGAGATGCTTCAAGAGGAGATTGAAAGACGCACGGGAATCAGTCTTACTGCAAGCACTTCCGTACCTTCCGTCACTTTGCCTGCAATTATTATTGGTACTGTTGGGACATTTCCGACTTCGTACACATTGCCCGCGGGGCTGTCTGTCCCCACCAAAGCCGAGGGATATGCGGTCTGGATTAACCCAACCGTCCGAAAAACGCCCACGGTTTACCTGGTTGGCCGCGACGACAAGGGCGCCTTATTCGCCGTTGGCCGTTTGATACGTCTGTTGTACCTGGCCCCGAACCACATTCGGCTGGCTGATGATGTTCGGATAGCCACTGCCCCCGCCTGTGCGATTCGCGCTCAGCAGATTATCAAAACGACGCAAAGTGAAGACGGTTTTATTGACTGGGATAACGCCCCACAAAAGCAGCAGTATATGCGGGACCTGGTTCTGTTCGGAACTAATGGCTTCGAGCCGAAGGCCCCGCACGATGTTGACGATTTTATGGAAGAACTCGGCATCGACTTATTCGTCAAAGTATCATGTCAAGCCGTAATTGACCATAACAACCTCAGTGACGATGATATCAGGAACTTATACACCGATTTAACCGGCATAGACCATTTTACGACTTATGGCGGCGATGCAAGCGGCTCCAAGCCGCCCCAGGAAGTTTTTCCGAAGGCCGAACGTGTTCTTCCATTGGTGCTTGGAAGTCACCCCGGCGCCAAGTGGTGGTATTCGAACCAGTGCCTGGATGACCACGCCGTTGACTACGACGACTATATCTTCAATTATTTCAAGACCAAACGGCCGAGCTGGCTCTACGGAATGGTTTATGGGCCATGGACCAAACGGGGGATTCGCGAAATTCGTGCCGATTTACCCTCGCAGTACAAAATCCGTCATTATCCGGAAATCTGTCACGTTCGATGGTGCCAGTACCCAGTCCCCAAATGGGACCGTGTCTGGGCACAAATCTGGCCCCGCAACCACAGCATCTATATGATGCCCAGGATGATGGCACAAATTCACAATGCAACGCGTCAGGACACTGTCGGCTTCCTGCCATACAACCATACAGGAAGCTACAACGACCTCAACAAGTTCATCTGGAGCGCTATGGGCTGGGACCCCGATGCCAAGGTCAGTGATGTTCTCTGTGATTACGGCAAGGTCTTCTTCGCTTACGACTTCAAGAGACATCCGGATGGTGATAATTCATCCGACTCAAAAGATTCAATAATCGAAGCCGGCGCCAGCGCCGTTGCACGGGGACTTGAGCTTCTGGAAGAAAACTGGACGGGACATCTGGCAGATAATACAAGTGCCGAAGAGGCGCTGAAACTGTGGAAGAATATCGCCACGAACATGGGAGGTGTCGGCAGTAATTGGCGGCTGGAACTGTTCCTCTACAAGGCCTTTCTCGACGCCCAGGTCAAGCGCAAATACGATGCCGAAATGCAATACGAGCGCCAGGCGTATGAAACTCTAAAGCAAGCTCAGATGATCGGTGTTTCCACGGTGGTCAAGAATGCCCGTACGGCACTGGCAAGAATCGATACGGAATTTCAGTCAAAGGCAACTTTCAAGCAAGAACTTCAATCGTGGGGTCTTACCAACAACTTCGGCGATATTGATGAAGTGCTGGATAACATATATTCTCCACTGAGCGACCGAAAGTGGCTTGAAACTCAATTGGATGGTGTCACCGGCCTTGCGGACATCGCCAGGATACTGAACTACGAAGACGCCGGCCCGGGCGGCTTTTACGATAATCTCGGAGTCGCCGGAGCCCAGCCCCACCTTATCAAACAGAAAACATGGCAGGAAGACCCCGGCTTTGTGTATTCACCGATAGAGTGGCTCGACCATAAACCCGGCTCCGATCGCAGACATTCTCAACTGACCCATGCGACCTGCAGATATGGTACGCCCTTGCTGATGCGCTGGGAGGGACTTGACCACAGTGCAACTTATCACATTAACGTGGTCTACCGCGGTCCATTCGGTCCGCAATTCACGTGCAAGACCGACGATGGCCACATGATTCACGCCTCAAGAGGTAATACCGACTCAACACCGGTTTCATACAGCATACCGCAGGCTGCTACAAGTGACGGTGTGCTTGGGTTGCAATGGCAACTTACTAATCAGGTGCGTGGTGTATCTGTCACGGAAATCTGGCTAATAAAGCAGTGAGGATAGAAGTCAAAGCTGCATAATTTGGGACCCTGTATTTAACAGGAAAGAAACGCCTTGTATTGCTCAAACTTAGGGGTTTTCTCGTAAGCTTTTCCGCAGTAAATCCTTGTGAAGCCAAAAGCAGGTGTTTATCGCTTCAGTCAAACCTCCTGACAAACAGTATAAGAGAAGTCAGGATTATCAGGTAACGGTTGACTTAGACAAACTAAGCGACCACAAATGTTCAGAAACATAAGTCCACAAATGCTCTCGCGGTTCACTGCGAGCGAAACAATCATCAAATTCAGCCAAAAATTTTCTCAGTTTACGACCTATGCTCTTAATAGCTTTTGCATCCATACCTTTTCTCCTTGTAAGTAGAATACTTACAAGAAGTTACCAGCACAGACACCATCCTTTCTTGGGCTTATGCAGCGCTGTAGTATCAATATCGCGGATTAGTTCTCCTTTATCGCATAAGTCAGGACGTTTATCGATGCCGGGGGATTATTCCTTAACTTCCGGGCAGGACATAGCATAATCGAGGAGGTCGCTAAAGTTGGTTGTTGCAACAGCAACGGTGCAGTCGGCGGCGCCATAATAGAGATTAAACTGGTTGGTTTCCTTCTGAACAATGGCCCCGGTCGGAAACACAACATCACTGACGTCACCGACCCGCTCATAAGGTGCGCGTGGCCCTAAAATCCATTCATCGCTGCGCCGTAGGACTTTCCAGGGTTCTTCCAAATCCAAAAGTGCCAGTCCGACGCGGTATATCGCTCCGCCGGTTGTAACGCGGACGCCGTGATAGAATATCATCCAGCCGTGCGGCGTTTCTATTGGTTGACAGGCCAGGCCGACTCTGTGGCAATCCCAATAGGCGTGTCTTGTCTTAATCAGCGCTCTATGGTCGCCCCAATGTTTTAAATCGGGTGAGAAGCTCAGCCAGATATGAGCCTGACCACGAACAATCGGGCGATGAATCAATGCGAATCGTCCCCTGAACCTGCGAGGAAACAGGCAGGCGTCTTTATCTTCCGGCGGCAAAAGCGCACCGAGGCGGGCAAAAGTTCTGAAGTTCTTGGTAATCGCCAGTGAAACTACGGGGCCGCCTTCGCTAAAAGAAGTGTATGTGATGGCAAATTGATTTTGCTCCTCGAGCCAAATAATGCGAGGGTCTTCCAGACCCCACTTTTCCTCTCGAGAGCTATGGTCGGCTTCGAGAGTTGGTGCAGGGTCAATTTCCCAGTTAGTGAACCCATCAGTGCTGCGTGCAACGGTCAAATGCGAGAATCCTCGCATGTCCTCAACGCGAATCAGCAGCAGCGTCTCGTTATTTAACTTAACGGCTGCAGGATTAAAAACTGAATTTGCTGGGTAAGGCCAATTTTGAGGCGTCAATATTGGATTACCTTCGTATCTCGTGAAGAGGTCATGTGCTTTTTTTTGCCGTAAAAGCTCATTCATAATTTCAGTCCCAAAATATCAAGTGATACCGTAAGGCATTGTAACACTGATTCGGGTTCTTTCTTACATCACTTAGTTTTAATCGGCAAGATGAACAATTTTTTGTGAGTCAAAGTACGAATTTTAAGTCCGGTCATACAAAAAATCCCTCAGTCGGCGGCCGAGTTTTAGCAATAGTTGCAGCCAGTCTCAGCAATGCCGATAGTTATGCGAACCTAACTCATTCGTGGTTCGCGGCTCGATACGCAATTCGCGGTTCGCTATACTTTTACTAACTGCGTTTCGTACAAACTTTGATATAACAAGCAGCTTCGTATCAATTCATCGTGCTGACCCTGGGCGATGATTCGGCCGTCATCCATTACCACTATCACATCCGCAGTAATGACGGTGCTGAATCTATGGGCAATTACAAAACTGGTTCTGTCCTTCATAATATTCTCGATGGCCTTGTGGATTTTGGCTTCGCTGTCGGCATCGACCTGACTTGTGGCCTCATCGAAAATCAGGATGGCAGGGTTTTTCAAAATCGCTCTTGCAATAACAATTCTCTGCAACTGGCCGCCGCTAAGTCCGGCACCCTGCTCGCCAATTATTGTATCGTAGCCAGCCGGCAAAAGACGGATAAATTCGTGGGCAAACGAACGTTTAGCTGCGGCAGTTATTTCTTCTCTGGTGGCGCCGAGCTTACCGTATGCGATATTTGCCGCTATAGTATCGTTGAATGTTACCACGTTTTGCGTGACCATTCCAATCTGGCTTCGCAGGCTGACAAGCGTGGCATCCTGAATGTCTTTGCCGTCTATCAAAATCCGGCCGCTATCGGGGTTGTAAAACCTTGGCATCAAATTTGCCAGCGTCGTTTTACCTGAACCGTTGGGGCCTACAATGGCAACATTATGCCCCGCTTGTACTGAGAGATTGATTCCCTTTAACACCGGCTTGTACGTTCCCGGATAGGTAAATACGACATCTATGAATTTGATTTTATCTTTCAAAGGTGCAAGTTCAATCGCACCGGGTTTTTCAGACTCAATTGGCTCATCTATGATGGCAAAGACTCTTTCCGCGGCGGCGTTTGCCTCTTGTATCTTGTTCCAGATATCGCTTGTCTTTCGCACCGCCTCGGCGGTAGCACCCAGCAAAATCAATAACCCGAAAAATTCAGGGCTGTCCATCTGACCTCGCGTAACCCATTGTACTCCTACTATTAAAGCAGCGCTGCCCGCTATCATTCCAAGCACTTCCAGCACAGGCATCGTGGCTGCATCAACTTTCGAGATTTTAAGCAACTGCTTTAACAATCTGTTGTTTATCGTTCTAAAACTGTTTCGCTCACAATCCTGCTGATTGTAAACTTTCACGACTTTAAGCCCTGCCATCGTTTCCTGCAGCTTTCCGAGCATTTGTGAGCTCGCCACCAGGGACTTTCTTGTAGCTTTTTTCATTTTCCTGCCGAAGATAGCCAGTAATCCCAGCACAAGAGGCAGAGCACACAGAAATATCAGCGTAAGTTGCCAGTTTAGCAACATCGCAAAGCCCAACATAAAAGTGGCGTTGAGCGGTTCCCGAAGTGCTTTACCAAGCATTATTTTAATTGCCTTACCCATCACGCTGGTATCGCGAACAATCCTGCTGACAGTGTCACTGGGCCGTTCGTTTGCGAAGAAGCCCATAGGCATATCCATTGCATGCCCGAAGGTATCCTCCCGCAAATGATTTATTCCGACCTGCACCACTTTTTGAGCCATATAATCTTGGTAAAATTTTGCTAAACATCGAATTACCGTAACTACTCCTATGGCCAGTATAATAAAGACCACCGTTTTTGTTTTGTTAGTATCACTTTGCCCTCTTGGAAGAAAACTAATCGTCCATTGCGCGCGTTGAATAACAGCCATTTTGACCGCCCATTGCATACGCTCAAAAGTCCCCAATTGCAGACTGTCAATGTGAGCTTTATTTTCAGGTGTATTCAGTTCGAGTTCTAAAATGTTCTCTTTACCAAATTGCCTCAACTGCACTGTAACTTTGCTTTTGCCGGTCGTGGCCAGTTCTTCAAGGAGAGTGGGAAACGGTATTTTTTCGATTTTCTCAGAGACCACATATTCACCGACACCAACGATTTTGTCTGTAGGTTTCAGTCCTGCCGCTTCAGCGAGACTATCCTTTTTGACATCAGTTATAAGAAGATGATATGCGACATCCCGGCTGTTGCTGTCGACAAAATCTGTGGTGTCTGGAATATGGAAATCGACACCGTATTTCCAGTCGCAGCTTTTTCTATCGACCCAGCCGTGCAGACCCTCTTTGCCCATCATTACTTTTAGCAGTGGTATAATCGTTATAAAACTCAGTGATAAGAGACTGGCGACGATTATAGCGCTGAGGACGACGATAATAATGCGGGGCCATTGTGGCCAAATGTACTTAAATACTCGCTTAAAAACCTTCATTCGATAAACTTCTCCATTTTTGCCCGGGCCCTTATATGGCCCAGGCACAATAACAAACTCACAGCTACCGGTCAAGCCCAAAGATTGTTGACCGACAATGCCGCCTCTGTTAATATAATTTTTTTTAAGTGAGCTGTTAAATGAAAATCGACCGTTTAGTTTTGGGCTCGTTTGAAACCAATTGCTATATCCTGCGCAGCAGTGAGACCAACAAAGACTGCCTGATTATTGATACGGGCCTTGAGGCGGGTCAGCTTATCAATTTTCTACAGCAGCACAAGCTAAATCCCGTGGCCGTGATTCTCACTCACGGCCACATTGACCATGTCACCGGTGTCGCTCTGCTGCGCGAGAGCTTCCCTGAAATAAAGGTCTATATCCATAAACTCGATGCTGAAATGCTCACAGGCACAAAGGATAATCTATCAACTCTGGCCGGACAAACATTCAGTACCGAGCCGGCCGATGGATTCATTGAAGAAGGGGACAAAATAGAACACGCCAATATAGAATTGGAGGTACTTCATACGCCCGGGCACACGCCCGGCGGCGTCAGCCTATATTCAAAACAGGACAGCCTTGTCTTAGTAGGTGATACCTTATTCGCCGGTTCGGTCGGCCGAACAGATTTTCCGGGTGCAAGCTTCGCCCAACTAAAAAAGAGCATAAAAGAAAAACTATTTACCCTGCCCGACGAAACCTTCTGTCTGCCCGGCCACGGCCCATCAACATCCATAGCACAGGAAAAAGAACATAACCCATTCCTGCAATAGCCGCTTTGCGGCGTTTTGTTAGCAAGTATATAAGGTGTAAGCCACGAAACTGGTCAAAAAAACCACGGTTTTAAAACTATTGGTCTCTGCGCTCTCCGCGTCATCTGCGGTGACACCTTTCTACTCGCTATACACTAAACCTCCTTTGTTGTTAGAAGTTGTTGTTGAAGTATTCCGGCTTGCCGTCGTCGCTATCGTAACCTGTCGAATCCTTTGACTCTATGTCAACCTTGACTCGCTCAATATGCTCAGCCTTCTTTGTGCTGCTGTCCACGGTGACCAGAATCGCGCTCATTTTCACATCGTCCGTTGCTACCTCGAACGGAAACGGCATCTGCGTTCTAAACGACTTGAGCACGCTCTCAGTATTCCGGCCGAGCACCGAATCATGAGAGCCCGTCATACCGATATCAGTGATATACGCGGTGCCTTTGGGCAGGATTTTCTCATCAGCGGTCGCAACGTGGGTATGAGTGCCGAAACAGCAG
>Ga0114922_10007356_pt1 | contig 10083 bp, 7 predicted proteins | sample AartaG_FD_100975 | JGI IMG/M metagenome (GOLD analysis project Ga0114922, IMG submission 100975) | Deep subsurface microbial communities from Aarhus Bay to uncover new lineages of life (NeLLi) - Aarhus_00045 metaG | ecosystem: Environmental > Aquatic > Marine > Oceanic > Sediment | place: Aarhus...
CGGGGACTTTTTTCCCCTGCTCGTCGACAGCAGATAACTCATATTCAGGCATCCTGCCGCTGCGGTCATAGCTCCGGTCGTCATAACTGTACTCGATTGTTCCCTCGTTCTTAATAACAAATGTAATCGGTATCTCGTCTCCTGTTTTCAGCTTCTTCCGGTCGCAGCGGATAGTCAAGCTAAGAACAGGCTTGAGTTCGTTGGCCTTTTTCTCTGAGATGTTTTTTGCAGGCTTGGCCGACCAGCATAAAGATCCGAAGCAAAGAACAAATGGAACAGTTAATATAGTTATTTTTAGTGGAATTTTATAACTCCATCTTTTCATTCTTAGCGTTTAATTATGAGTTAGTGTCGGATTCCGGCTTTGTTGGTTAGCATTGTAAGTGGCGCGTTGGTGTTATAAAAAGACAAGATGCTTCCGCGATTTAATCAAGAACTTATAGCAGATAAGCAAGAATTGCAAGGAAAAATAATCCATATTAAGTGAGATGCAGGTTGCAGCGAGTCGATTTGTCCCGGTTTGTAATCAGCCTGGTTTTCGCTGTGCATAGGCCGAACTTTCATCGCTGAAAGGGTCACCCATAGTGATTCCGGTGATCGGTCGGGAATTTTTCATAGATTATGATTTTCTTCTAAAAGACTCATGCTATTTACAGTCTCTCTGATATCTTGAATTTGATCAGCGGTTAGCTCGCGAAGAGGCGGCAGCATTTTCGGACTGCAGAATCCCAGGATATGCATAATCGCCTTGAGAACCGACAGTGATTCACTCAAGTTTCTTTTGTCCTGTAGAATCTTTGTAATTGAATCGGAGCGGGCCTGATATCGATTAGCCTGTTCCAAATCACCGCTTAAGACCGCATCGTAGAGCTTTTTAAATAGACCGGGCACAATGTTGCCGACACCCGGTACGATACCGTCTGCGCCTAAGGTTAATGCAGTTGTACTCAGGGATGTACAGCCGCTGAGGTATGTAAAATCTTCCCTGTCTTTCCACATCTCAATGGCTTGTTTCATACGTTCCGTATCTTTGGCCGAATCTTTTAATCCTATAATTGCCGGGTGGTGACTAAGTCGGTCGATCACCTCTAAAGGAGTTGACACGCCGGTCGTAACCGGAATGTTATATAACATTAATGGGCCGCCTGTGTGCTCAGCAAGGGTCTCGAAGTAGTTCAGGATATCATCGTCGGTCAATGGATAATAGCTCGGGACACAGGCGACGACTACATCCGCTCCAAGTTCGAAAAATCTGTTGGCCATATCAACAGATGTAGCCGGACAATTATCGATTATACCCGCATAGGTGAGTGTTTGATGTGAATTGTTTTTAACGGTCGTTTCAACAAGTCTGGATTTTATCGATGGACGGATTGAAACCGCCTCTCCCGTAGTGCCGAGAACGAATACGCAGGCACCACTGGCGCGAATATGTTCGGTGATTCTCCCGGCGGCGTCTGTGTCTAAACAGTCGTTCGCGGTGAAAGGTGTTATCATGGGGATTATTACACCACGGTATTTTTTTAGTTTGACCATTAATGTTACCCTTTGTTTATAAGATTCCGAAAGATTCTCTCTGTGTCCTGATGCGTGACTTTTCCGGGATTATTCTTAAGCAGTCCGGCCATTGTGGTGAGTATCCAAATGTAAATCAAATTTGATTGTCTCAGACCAAATCACAGGCCTCAATCGGCATCCAGTGAGCATCTTTTCCTTCCCATTTGACATTGCAGCCGATCGGATTGGTAAGCGGAACACTCACGGATTTTCCGGCCAGATGTTCTGTCAGTGCTCTTTCAAGGTCATTGACCTTTGTTTTAACGGCATCCCGAGGATTATCCACACCCCGGCCCGTGTAAATAAGCCTGCGTTCTTTATCGAATACGAAAAAGTGCGGAGTACGTAAAGCGCCGTAGGCTTTTGCAATATCCTGAGACTGGTCATACAAATAGAGCCAGGGGAAGTTGTGTATTTTCATCCGTTCGACCATATGCTCGAAATCATCTTCTGAATAAGTGTTTTTACTATTCGAGTTGATTCCGACAAATTTCACTCCGTCGGGAGCGAATTGATCAGCCGTTTGTCGTGTGACTTCGTCGGAACCGATGACATAGGGGCAATGGTTACACGTGAAAAATATTACTAAAACTCGGGCATCGTCAAAATCGGACAACTGATATGTATTGCCGTCTGTAGCGGGCAGTTTGAAATCCGGTGCCCGTTCGCCTAATTGTATTGTGAAAGCCATGATTAATGTTCCTTAAAATTACGAATTGTTTTCAGAACGGATAAAATAACTTTATCCATATTTCACAGGGTAAACTAAGGCGGACGAGGATAATTTGCAAGGGAAAATTCTTATGAGGAAATTTGTATAAGTCTGTCAGATAGCAGGAGATTCGATGCTTATTGCAGTATCTGCAAAACAGGCGATGATTACATCTTAATAACGGCCCATTTCTTCCATCATCATCGTTTCCTGATACATGTCGTCGAATCCTCCTTCCATGGTACCTGTTCCCGGTCTTCGTTGAGTGCCTCTGGAACCGAATGCCTTAAATGGTTCTTTTGTCTCTCTCGAGAGTCTTTGCACTTGTGCATAGATTGATTTCATATCTTCCGGCCAGTAGCTCGAACCAACCGGTAAATGTTCGATTTCAGTTCCATCATAACTGTAAAGCATATCATAATAGGATCTGTTGCTCAGATTTTCATCGACAGAAGTCACCCACTCGTTCACGGCAACAACATCTACTATGACCGCGCCCGTATCGAAGTTAATCGATTCTGGCTCTACCGTCGTTTCTTCAGATCTGGGTGTTGCTACGGGTTGTGCGAAGCGTCTTCCTGCGCCCGCAGCAATAAAAGGTTCTTCTTCCGGTTCTTCGGATTCATATTCGACAATGCCACCGATAGCTTCGCCGGGACCGACTCCTCTGAAGTCTTCGCTGCGCCAGTAACCCAGAAAATACTTGCTGACGGTAACGGTAACGGTCCTTGCAGTTTCCTGAACGCCTTTGACGAAGAAGTAAAGTTTGCCGGGAATCTCAATAGTTTCGGTTGTGTCTGAGAACTCGCTCCACAAAACGACATCGTCTTCATCTCCTTCTGCAACAGGATTAAAAACACCTAACCGGATTCTGTATTGATAACTGTTTTCCGGTTCGACCGTATCATCATGCGCCCAGAATACCAGGGGGTCGCGCATTTTAGATAAATCTGTAGTCCAGTTAATTTTAATTTTGTTGTATTCTCTGTAAACTTCATCGATAGGTGAAGGTTCCATGGTAGTTGCGCCCCCCTCCCCAATAAAACGCTCCATCTCCATCATAGTATTGTCCTGTTGTCTGCCTGCTCTTCCTCTTTGAGTGCGTCCGGTGTTTCTGCCTCCGGTTTCGCCGAAACCGGTGTCTCTGGATGTGCGACGGCCTCCTGTTCTTCGTGATCCTGCCTGGCCGCCCATGAGTCCGTCTCCGCCTCCATCTAAAAATCCGCCCATACCTCCACCTCTTGCGTTTGTTCTTGTACTGCGACGCTCACCTGCTTCTCTCGAGCGTTCCTGCAGTTCCGCCTCGCGGGCGTCACGTTTTTCCTGCTGCATTTCTTTCTTTGTGGCTGATGCATAGTCACGGTGTAATAAGGGAGGGAACCATTCCTCTCTGGCCGAAGCAAAATGATAAGTGTCGGGCTGCAGTATTTCCACTTGTACCTGCGGATCATTGAATTTAAGCATCTGTACTTTCAAGCCGCCCGGCGGCAGTTTATTTCCTTCCTGAATGAGATCAAGCAGTCTTTTGTTATGGTCGATGCTCGGCCGGGGGACATTCTGCCAATCACCCCATGTTCCGTCGTTTAAGAGTTCACGCCTTTCCAGATTTACTGTGGCAAATACGGGTATGGCAAGGCACGGGTCGGCCCACTGTTCCTCGACCTGGTCCACGAAACTTTCGTGGAATCTTGTGTACAATCCTGCTATGTCGAACTTGCCTTCAACTGTTACAAGATCGATATCGTTTGGCTCATTCTCAACCTGCGTATAAGTTCTCTGTTCAGTGACGGCCTCGATAGGCACATAAGCGGCGGCCCTGATATGTTCGGAGGCAACTTCAGTGACCTGGCCGATATAAGGGAGGTTGTATTCGCCGCGGGCAACAACCGTTGGTGTAATAATCTCAGGATTCGGTATTATTTGACGGGTATCGACATTTCTTATAGTCGAATCGAGGACGGCCAGGAACTCGTTCAATTTAGGTGAGTACGAATTGATATCTGTGACAGGTGGCCCGCTTTGTCTCTTAATTAATTGTAAGGCGTCCTGGTAAACATAATTATCAATCTCGCCCGGACTGACGTTTATTGTCGCGCCTTCGTTATTTTTATATTCGATAATATTGGGACTAAAAAGAACACGCCAAATAAAGAGTAAGGCGCATAACAGACCTATAATAATTAAAACTATCTTCTCAACGTGTTCTTCAAAAAAGCGGCCAATTTTTTTTAACATTTCTTGTTTCCCGTTTCACATCTTTTTTATCGAAGCCTTATTTGTCCAGCCGTTTATTTCTATTATTCCGCGAGCAGCGCTTGCTTGACAGATTCCGGCTTGTATTCCTCGTAACTCTTCTTATTAAAGATATATTCACAAATCAAATCCAGTTCCACGACACCACCGTCGCCGTAACGGTAACAGTTGTGATCGGGATTTTCCTTGTTAACCGATGTTGACTTGGTTTCCAAAATGGTTATCTGATTGTGCTTGTAAGTATGCGTTTGCCCCGATTCATCAGTGTACTGGTGTTTCTTGACGCTGCACAATTCCTTCATAAACGGCATGATATCTTTAATGCCGACCACGCAGACAACGTTAAAATGTATTACATCAATATCATCGTCGCAATATCTTCCCGTACAGGTTTCTGTCAGCATTGTTTCTCTATTGGTTTCAATGACGTAATTTGGTCTGTCATCATTCCTTGAGGTTCCTGCGCCGGTTGACCTTCTGTTTCTGAAACGACGGCCCCTTCTCGACCTGTTCAGGTCCATTGTAAAACTTAAACTCATAATTCGTTTTGCCGGTGCGCTGAGAACATTGTCATGCCCCGAATTAAAAGAATTGAATGTCTCGAAGATGTCATCAATAACCCAGTAAGCCAGTTGATAATACCAGCAATCTTCAACGGCATACACGTTTAGGATATTTATATCATATTCGTTCCAGAATTCGTATCCGCTTAGGTCCGTCGGATTAACATAGAAGGAAACTTCTCCGGCTCTTCTCTGACAAACCTGGTCGATTACGACTTTCTCAAGCTCGCTCCTTATTCTAATTCCGCGAAATGAATTTATACCGCTCTGTCCCAGTCCGCTCATTATCATCGGCATAGGTGCGGAAGGCGCCGAATCGTACATTCCCAGTCCTCCCCCTCGAAAACGGGAGTTTGCCCCTGATTCTTCGATAGCTCTGGTTAATTCGGTTTTAGTGGGGCAATCGCCGGCGCTGGCATTTGCAGTTAATTTATCGATTCCATCTATATATCGCTGACCGAATTGCAGAAAAATCAGGCTTGACAGACTGTTAGGGTCGTTTACATCGAATATGTCATGAAAGAGAAACTGTCTCTGGGTCGTTTGTATTGCTAAGCGTTTTATTTCATTGGCGTCATTTGCGCGAGTCTTCAACTGGTCTTCTTTCATCTTCAATAGTTCATCGGAAACAGCCTTCTGCCTTAAACTCTTAACTTTTAAAAGACCATTGGAAATGCTCTCTTTTTGCACTTTCTTTTTGAGTCCGCTGCTTATTAGCTGGGTCGGGATAAAAAGGAGTATGCTGACCATCCCGATAACAACAGGTATCAATAGTGATTTATTCTTGAAGACACTTAGCTTTTTTAAAATATCTTTGAAATTCGGTAGATTCATTTTTCACTCACAAATCTGTAGCCTTTTTTGGTTTCATACTCTTCCTGCGGCTCATCAGGATTTCGTGACATAAACCATTTCATTCGTATTCGATAGTTAATCATCGACGGCCTCTCCTGGTTGATTTTGTTGGTTTCTCAGGAGGTTCGGGTGCGTCTTTCCAGACAAGTTTGAGATTAATTACAAACCAGTGGTCGTTGACCTGATAAACTTTCTGGCCGCCAGTGATTCTCTCTCTCCCGTTTTCGTCCAATACGGGGATTTTATTGATAATTTCTTTTGTCAAAGGATCTATCAAAATTGATTCATTAGTTTCCTGCAGCCCGGAGTTGGTCATTATTGTTATCTGTCTGACGTCACTGACACCTACTCCAACAGGAGGATATTCAGCCGACAAATCCACTTCCTTCATATCCAGCTTGAATTGCTCTGGGTCGCTTTTGTCATATAACTCGAACGGGCTATTGCCGTCTTCGACCAGCTCATCAAGGTTTGCAAGTCTTGTAATAAATCCCCAATTTTCCCGTTCGTTTTCAGTTTTTGGCGGATCGATCAATTGTCCCAATTCGGCCGTGTTTCTTCCATAGGGACTATAGCCGACCAGAGTCACGATGAATCCGGGTATTTTTTCTTCGGGAGTCTGTGTTTCAAATCCGTATCCGTATGGAGTTAGTCCATAGGCGCTGTCTTGGCCCATTCCCTCCAACATCATCGATTCCATATACATTGCGTCTGTTTCTTCCTCAGTTCCGAGTGTGCCGCGGGTACGTCGCCATACATCCGAACCAAACTGCGCATTGGCAAGGTCATACGAGAAATTAACGGACATGTATGTGATAAATATTTGCTTTCTTTCGTTACGGCTAAGCTTTTCACCGTTTATCTCAAGCTCTTGAATTGTTTTAACATCGCCTTTTTCAAAAGCTTCGAAAAGCCGGGCTTGTTCGGGGGTATTATCCTTATTCGGCAGTGCCGAGATTATGGTTTCATAGAGTTGCGGGATTATTTCGCGATTTTTGAAAACCTCGAACTCCTTTTCTATTGCTGCATTATATTGAGCAGCATTGTTTTTAATCTCTTCAAACTTGTTTGAAGCCTGTGTGGCGTCATTAATTAAGCCTCCGAATCGTGTTCGAAGTGGACTGTTTTTATCGTAGTTCATTTTATCCCAGCCGGTGCGTGCAAAGCCTAAAAGCATTACGGTAAGTAACAGGCACGCAGCAGCAATAAAATATCTGCCCTTACTTACCCAGGCTCTTGATCGCGCAATAGTACGAGGCAGCAGATTACTCTCTATTTTAGCAAGCCCCAATCCCTGTAAAGCCAGACCGTAAACGATACCGAAGTCGCTGACATTTTCATGGAATTTTGCCTGTGATACTCCCGAACCTATCGCCAGCCTCTTAAATGAGTCCGGCCTTTCCACAGGTATCTGCAGCGTCTGTTGCAGGTATTTGAGCAGGCCCCTGAGTTTGGTTCCACCGCCCATTGCAATAATTTTCACTATTTTTGTATTTGGATTTGAACTGTTGTAAAATCCCAGTGATCGCTGGATTTCGGAGGCCAAATCCGTAAAAACAGGCCTCATCGCCTGGAATATCTGCCGGGCATATTTGCTAACCGGGGCTGTGCGTTTGAGTTTTTCAGCTTTTTCAAAATTGAGCCTGAATGTATCTGCTATTGCTTTTGTGAAGGTATTGCCACCGATAAGAATACATCTTTGCCACACTGTCGAGGGTGTGCAAACAACAAGGTCGGTGTTACCGGTGCCGATATTAATAACAACTGTTGCCTGACTGTTGGATGTAACCAGATCGGGACGGTCGTGCAGCAGATAGTTATACAGGGCCATTGGTGCCATTTGCACATAGCTGATTTCAATATCCTCTCTTGTAAAAGGTTGTAAAGCAGTATTGACTACTTCATTTTTAATCGCAAAAATACCAACCTTTATTTCGGGGCTGTTGGCTTCGGTCATCAACTGCCAGTCCCACTGGACATCGTTAATACCGAAAGGAATTTGCTGAACTGCTTCGAACTGTACCATCTCAGGAATGCGTTTCGCCTCGACAGGAGGCAGTTTCACGAACCGGGCGAAACTGTTCTGGCTCGGTACCGCAATAGCTATCTCATCAATGCTCAGATCGTACTTGGTGACAAGCTTGCGCAAGCTTATTGCAATAAGCTCTTCTCTCTCGGCATCTGTAACATTGTCTCCACTGAGGATTTTACCATGAGCAATGTTATCGTAACCGACTACTTCAACAACTCCACGTTCCGTACTCAGGAACAATGCTTTTAAGGAATTGCTACCGATATCAATTGCCCATACCGTACCTATTTCTGCAGCCATTGCAAACCTCGCGTTAAATTAAAAACCAAATAGCCTTGTCAATCAGTTCGGACAAACGTAAATTATATCATATTATGAATACTTTTTCCATAAACACACTTGGTTGTAAAGTCAATCAATACGAGAGCCAGCAGATCCGTGAATTGCTCGAACGATTCGGATTACGAATGACCGAATTGTCTGAAAAACCCGACCTGGTTGTTGTAAACACCTGCTGTGTCACTCATACAGCCTCTTCAAAGAGCAGACAGTACATTAGAAGGACCCAAAAACTCTCTCCTGATGCTGTTGTCGTTGTTTGCGGTTGTCTGCCGACAGTGCAAATTGGCGAATCAACTGATAAAACCAAGAATATCCATTTTATCAAAAAACACGACGATCTTGCCGAGACACTAAGCAGAATCGTCAACGGCCCCCATATCTTCCCGTCTAAGGACAGGAGCAATGGTGCCCTGGATTCCACGGCCTCAGCCGTCTCCGGGCATACAAATCGCCTCTCAGGACAAGGCCCGAATAATTCAATTAAATCAGAAAACCACTCTAAAATCAAGCACAAAAAAGAATTGTGTAACTATCCGCAGGTGCAACCGTTAACTTCTTTCAAAGGCCAAACCCGTGCCTTTCTAAAGGTTCAGGATGGCTGTGATGGTTATTGTACCTATTGTATTGTACCCAAAACACGCCCGTTTGTTCGTAGCCGACCGATTGATGAGATTCTTAAAGAGGCACAAGCTCTTGTTAAGGCTGGACATAAGGAAATTGTTATAACCGGTATTAATCTTGGGGCCTACGGTCAAAAGAGCGTCCGACGAAAGCAATGGCCTAATCAGCAAAACAGTAAATTGGCCGATTTACTTGATAGGATTGCCCGGATTACCAATCTGGTGAGGATAAGATTAAGCTCGCTTGAGCCAAGCGATGTTACGCAGCAATTACTCGATACATTCTGTAAACATCGTAACATCATGCCGCACCTGCATTTGTCCTTACAGTCGGGCTCGGATGCAGTCCTTAAAAAAATGTGCAGACAATACAAAATCGACCATGTCAGAGAAAAGGTCGAGATGATTAAATCCCGGCTCGACAGACCCGCCATAACGACCGATATTATCGTTGGTTTCCCCGGTGAAACGGATAAAGATTTCGAACAGACCGTTATTATTTCTAAAGAAATAGGATTTGCCAAGATGCACGTTTTCAGATTCTCGTCGCGAAAAGGCACTGCTGCGGCGAAAATGCAGGATAATGTCGGTAATCAGGTTATAAAAAACCGTTCGGAGGTTTTACGCAATTTGGATATAGAATTAGGGCGGAAATTTCGGCAGCAGTTTCTTGGACAAAACACCGAAATTCTTCTCGAAAGCGACAACGATCTGCTTAGCGGCCGATGTGAAAGATATTTCATGATCAATATAAAACAATTTGAGAATGCAAATTTGAAATCTCAGTTTAAAAACAACGATCTGGTGAAAGTTCGACTTGTAAAAAATAATAATACCTCAATGACAGGCCAAGTTATCCTTTAATAAGGATTAGTTTGAATCATCGTTAATAAATCCTCTCCCTTTTCTTACGCCTTAAACAATAAAGAGCTTTTTTTATACAGGCCTATTGTCCCTATTTTTCCTGGTTTTTATTAACTTTAAAAGCATGTTTTAGCCATGCAATGATGATCAAAACTATACCAATGAATGCTATAGCAAAAGTATCCAAGAAACTCCATCCAGCAAATAAATAACCTTTCATTGAACCCCAAGTCCGAACAAATAATGATGGATTAAACTTAGTAACGGATTTATTTGGCGTTTCAA
>Ga0114922_10007357_pt1 | contig 10082 bp, 6 predicted proteins | sample AartaG_FD_100975 | JGI IMG/M metagenome (GOLD analysis project Ga0114922, IMG submission 100975) | Deep subsurface microbial communities from Aarhus Bay to uncover new lineages of life (NeLLi) - Aarhus_00045 metaG | ecosystem: Environmental > Aquatic > Marine > Oceanic > Sediment | place: Aarhus...
ATAGAGGTTTATGCCGAGTTCATAATATTTGATATTAGCGTTAGAATGCCTTTGAATAGCAGAAGATATTTCTTCTTTCTCTTCTGAATATTGCTTTGCTTTTCTTTGATAGAATACTTCAGTTATCTTTCCATCTAATTTGTCATCATATAACCGGTCTAATCTCTGCAATATCAGATCATATCTCTTATTAAGCTCATCTAACGCAGATTTATGATAAACAATCTCGTCTTGATGACTGTCTCTTAAAGCTTTATGAATCCATTCCATCAGCCGCTTATTCCTTATTTCTAAATTTTCAAATACTTTAACAACCTGATTCTCTATATTTTGCTCTTTAACCCAAGTCTTTTGCGAGCACTGCCTATAATGATTGCAATGCCCATAAACTATACCCTTATGCTCTTCCCATGTTATTAATCCTTGGCATTCCGCGCAGCTAATCAGTCCTTTAAATAGATAGAAATGCTTGTTGTATTTTGGAGTTGCTTTTCCTTTTAATGTTCTTTGAACAACATCAAATAGTTCCTTTGAGATAAGGTGTTCGTGCCTTCCTTCGTAAAGTTCACCATTCCAGAGTAGTTTACCATAATAAAAAGGATGAGAGAGTAAAGAAGCCATTCTGCTTTTAACCAGCCTGTTTCCCATTCTTGATCTTAATCCTTGTTTATACATTATCTCAACTAACTTTTCTAAGGAATAATCACCAGTAGCATAAAGCTCAAACATCTTTTTAACCAAAGGAGCTTTCTTATCATCAATAACAGCTATTTTATGTTTCTCCTGACCAACCAGCTTATACCCAAGCGGAGGCGTTCCTGGCAGCCAACCCTGAACTATCTTCTCCATCTGCCCTTTCTTTATCTCTTCAGAAAGGTTCTCAATATAGTTCTTGGCTAAGATAATCCTAATGCCCCAGTTAAGCTTTTCTTGGGAACGAGAGTTTTTATGTAAAACCAGAGAATCTTTAACTAAATGAACCTGCCTTTGATCATCTTTTTCTAACCATTCATCAATCATAACTGCGTCTTTTAGGTTTCTGGTTAATCTGTCAACTTTCTCGCAAAGGATAATCTTAAGGCCATTTCTTTTTACATAACTTATCATCTGATTGAATATCTCTCTTTGGCGCTTTCCACTGGCTGATTCAGAAATGGAGAAAACTTTAGCAATTTCAAAATTATTCCTTTGAGCGTATTCCTTAAGGAGCTTTTCTTGAGCAGGCAGGGAATAGCCGGTTTCTTCCTGGCCTCTGGAACTTACTCTTGTATAGATAACAGCTTTCATAAGCAATAAATCAAAATGATAATGCTATTCTATACTGGATTGGTTATATAGTCAAATCTCTGGTTTGTTTTTAATATGTTCTTCATAACATCTGCCTTTCTTCATATAATCTATCTTAGCTAATAACTCAAAATATGAAATCAAGGTAGTCCCTACCTCATATAGTTGTTCTTGGTTAAGCTTTTTGCCATAATCCTCTATCAAAATATCATTCAATTCATTGAGCTGTTTTTTGCTTAGGAGCATGTTTACATCAAAAACATATTAAAAACCTCTTAAATCGCCAGTTTACCCCTGAAATTGGTTGTCCTCAGGCGCTTTTTCTGTCTCCTTGAGACAGCTCTGATAACTGCTTAAGAAGCGTTTTCTTATCTTTCTTAACATACTCATCCTTATCCACCAATCTATTGAAATACTGGCTAATAGTTTGCTTTGAGAATTCCCTTCCCTTAACGGTTTTTACAAAACAGATATAATCTGACCATAAAGGATTCTCCTGTTTGATTTTGTTAAAAACTCTTTCGAGCGATCTCATAAATTTTCTGATGATAAATCATAGTATTACGATGTCTGTTAGCTTATACTATATCGCCTGTCTACGATTGTCAAGTGGACAATTAGCCATTCCTGATAACTTCCTTTCCAAAACAAAAAGAGGCTTTTTAAGCCTTTATGCCCTTCAAAGCATTATAGAATACAAGGATTAAGGAAAATGACATCCTTGAGATTCCCAGTAATAGCCATACTCAATGCACTTTATTGGGTTTTTTATTTCGGATGGGTCCTTATCTTTGTCTATTGTATAGCACCCAAACGGACTCCACTAATAACCCGCGTTAACACGCTCTAAAGGATCCGTAATGTCATATAGGTCTATATAGGTCTTTTGAAACAGATTACTTAAGCTCGAAGTAATTCTCAAATGGCTTCATCAGCGGATAATAGTCTTGATCTATATCGCCACCGCGGTCATCGATACTATAAGGACTATCGCCTATTCCATTTTTATTAGCATCTGTTCCTGTGTAATCGCTCCAGTGATTACCCAGATAGTTTGTGTGGCTTTCCCCATTGTAGGAGTAGGTTATTTTTTCTTTAGAGTTCCAGATGTTGGTTGATTCACATGAACAAACGTTGTAACAGTTGTTTATGAAGTTGTTAAGATAGATGCGGTTGTTATTTGAACAACCAGGGAGAATACCTAAATCATTGTTAGAGCAAGCATTGTCTGATACAGTGTTATAATCTGAATAAAACAGGCCGATGCCAACTCTTTCATTGTAGAATAAATTGTTGGATATGCTGTTATTGTTACAGCATAAATTGTTGGATATGCTGTTGTTTTCTGAATCCTCGAGATATATGCCACGTCCATTGTTAGAGCAAGTGTTGTTCGATATGGTGTTATTTTCAGAATCAGAAAGACTAATGCCGCTCCATTCATTATTAAAGCAAGTGTTGTCGGATATACTGTTGCTGTTTGAACCATCGAGGTAGATACCAAAAGCACTGTGAGAGCAGATGTTATCTGATATATCACAGTAATCTGCGTTGTGTAGATATATACCATAAGCAGGTGCCTCTGTAACCGTGAACCCGCTTATCTTTACATGATCCGCAGTCACAGAAAAGACGTGGTCATAAGGATCCACTGCATCAACAATGGTGTATTCTGGATTCCCAGAGCTTGATTTGAGTGTTATTGACTTGTCAATGTCCACATTCTCGGTATAAGTTCCATCTCTGACGATAATCGTGTCTCCCGCATTTGCAGCATCCACAGCAGTTTGTATCGTAGGGTGGTCATCTGGGACAGATAAGACATTTTTTTCAAGCTGGGGGAAAACACTAATATCTCCTGTTCTATCAGCATCAGTTAATCCTTCTCCTAAACCAATACAGGTATTCCAATTGTTCTCATCCAATAATTTCTTCTCTTCGGAAGTAGGGTTCTCTATATAATAAGCAATGAAGAACTTATACTCACTAGGATGAGTCAGAGTTAAAGTACCGGTGTAGTTATAGGGAAAATCTGTCTGAAGTGTAGTAGATTGAGATGTAAAATCTGGATATTCTCCATTTGGCAACTTACCATCATTAAATCTTCCACCTACCAGTAATTTGTCTAAGGTAATTGGAGCACCTCCAATATTTTTAATAGTAAATTCAGCTCTCAGAGTATCTCCAACATAATATTTATCTTTCTCAGGGGTTATTCTCAATGGCGATGCAAGAACAGGTTTAGCCTCTAACGATGTATCAATGATAATTGCTTTCCTCCATGATTTAGGCTCTGCGTTCCATAGAGCTTTGGTAAAGTCAGATTTGCTTATGGGATGCTCTTTCTTAAATCTTCCCCAGCCGGGATCATTTAATAAAATATGAGTATTATTATATCCATAAATAACAGTCCAATGAGAGGTTATTTTAGTGTCAACATATTCTTTAGGATTCACACATGCAATACATACACTTCCCTTGCTAACCGCATCTTCTAAATTCTTAAGATACGCTTCAGCATCTTTATAATCTCCCCCTTTAATTACATGACTTTTAATTTCTTCAAGAGAAAGAGCGTTTTGAATTTGGTCATCAGTGGCTCCTGGATAAGACCAGTCACTGTTAGCATATCCTTCACTATAAATTTCTTCAGGATAGCTTTGTGTTTTAAGATAATCTTGGCAATAATATCCCCTCGCTGTACAATGTACATCTGGAATACTTGCATATATAAACGAATTATACTTAGTTGTCAAACCTTTCCCTTTTAAATAATTGATGATCATTGCAGAAGATGTAGGGCCACAATTATGATTGGTAAAGCTAGGGTAACCTTCAAATTGATATAGCCACCAATCTTTATTAGAACTAGGATAATGTGGTGAGAGAGGAACTTCAGTATAATCCTGAGCGGTGATGATTAACCCACCAAAACATTGAGTAATTATTAAGTACAAAAACACACTAATGAGAGTATTTCTCATCAACTTTTTTATTTTTGTCAATTTATCCTTCTCTCCACCGCTTGTTTTACTTACCTATCTATTTGGCCTTTCCATTATCTATATACTTAAGATTAAATATATTATTTCTCACATCCCACCATTGGTAAAATTGAAAGTTGAAATAACTTCATCTAAAATTTTTTCGTAATTTTGTTTATCCTTCTCAGAAAATAAAATCGATATATCATAAATTTTTTCATCTCTTCCTACATAAACATGAATCATTGGACCTGGTATGGTATATTCTTCTGCTTTAACCGCTTTCCTGCCAGCTACAATAAGACTATTTTTAAAATATGGCGGCGGAGGCACACATGGTCTTTCATCGCAATTATTATCTTTCCACAGATGATCGAGCCATATTTTAGGATCATCTACTATTTTTGGATTTTTTGTGATCGAATCATCCACTATTGAACCAATTATAGATATAGAAAGAGAAGCTCCTTCAATAATACTCTCCTCAATATACTTAATATTAGAACTATTCATAAAAATCCTGGGGTACGCTATTGAATTAAGATTCCATGTTGGTGGATACTTTATCTCAAACCCATACTCCTCATTCCGATAAGTCTTCCAATCAGAGGTATCAATTTCAGAAGTTGAACTGATTACTTCTAGTTCGGTAGAAGTTGACCCTTCTAATAATTCTTCTTTAAAATTTTCTGCAACTGAAGCAGCTTTTTTTGATAGATAGGCGTTTACACCTACAACTCCAGTGCTGAGAATAGCAAAAGCTCCAATTATAAGCCAAATTTTTTTAGTTAACATATTATTTATGTTTATTCGCTTTTTAGCGGTTGATATTTTTATCTCGACCTTTATTTTATTGTGAATATATTGAAAACCTTCTCTCAAATTTTATAGCTTGATAATTTTTGTACATTTTTTTGTTCAGTATAGGCTGGTTATTTCAATTATAGCATCTTTTTCGCCCCTTTTTCAACCGCTGCCAAATCATTTATGATAAATAGCCTGTCCTTATAACTTCCTTTCCAAAACAAAAAAGGCTTTTAGCCCCTGAAAGTATTGATTTCTTTCCAGGTTTGCGTTTCTTAAGGTATAACAACCTCTCGCTCAAATGTCAGGTCTTTTTGCACAGAGAAGTTGCCCGCGAACATTTGATGATGCCGTATATCTTTTTGGCATATCTTCTGCCAGCCTGAATGTATGCCCCATATCCCGTAGAAATCATCCATTGTCGCAAAATCAAGTGATTGCGCTGTCCCTAAAGCAGAATCAGTTTTAATACTACCAAATTCTTGCTTCTGAATCGCTGAAACATTAAAGAACTCATTTACTTTTGCTCCTGTGCCGCCATAAAATGCAGGACTCTCATACTTCGCAAAGCTGGTGAGTCTATTTGTATTATTCCCCTCGAAATTTATCAGCTTTTGATTGTAATAATTAGGGTCAGTAGGATCACTTCTTCTGGCTGATTCATTTAATATCTCGCATGAATTCATTGAAAACTCGCCAAATCCTTCCATATACTCTTCTACATCCACTGCTACCTTCCAGTCCTGAACCTTCTTCTCTATAGAGATATATCCTTTACCTTGGACGGATGATTTTTCTTTAAAGAATTGGGGCTGCTCTGATGATGGGGATTCTGTTAAGCCAAATACAACTGGTGGATCCCCAACCTCCATTGTAAATGTTACTGTATTGGCAGTTGTGGTTGTATCCAATATTTCTATCCATTGATTCGTTGTATTTATCTTGTACACAATGATAGCACTCGCATCCAGAATATCTGTGAATCTCAGCGTGAAGCTTCCTGCTCCGGTTGAGTTTATCATGTATGCCAATTGAGGTATTACTCCTGCTGGTTTGTATGTCGTATTGATTTCTGAAAGAGACAAACCTGTTACGTTAATACTTGTGACAGTTGGGTCTGCTGAAACTAACTCGACATTTGTTAGATCTGTTATAAGCAAATCCTTTGGTTCTTCAGCGATGATAGTTAAAGCCCCTACCATAGAAGTAACCAAAACATCACTTTTCTGATATTCTCCTTCTTTAATAGTGCTTTCAAATGTCTCGGAAGATATTTTTTCTTCATCTCTGTAGCCCTCAATTGTTAAAGAATAATCGCCATCAGCAGTTCCTTTTAGTTCAACACGGTATTTTCCTGCTTCCAGTTCTGTTAAATTAACAATTTGTCTACCGTCTCCATCTATTTCAAAGGTAGCCCCGGGAATGGTGATGTCACCTAATCGAGCATATCTTCCTTGTGGGTCGTAGACTGTAAGAGTAGCATTAGAAGCGAGAATAACAGACATCCATAGATCTGCTGCTGGTGGCTGTTTAGTTTGCAATGCTAATATGGCAAAATCAGTAGCAATTTCTGGTATATCTTCTTGTCCATGTGACGCTGCTGTATTTATCCAGTATCTGTCATCGTGTTGAAGGTCTATCAATTTGATAGAAAGAGCAGCATACCAATCATCGCAAATCAAATCATCTTCAAAGCACATAACCAAAGCTTTAGCGAGGGACATATAGTAATAGTAAAGGAAACAATGTTCTTGGCCGTATGGATGGCCTGGATTGTCATCGAAACTACAATCCTCATTGTTGGCTAACCAGTTCAATCCTGCTTGAACTCGTCCGTCAGATACATCAACACCACAAAGTCTGAAGCTCCAGATGCCCGCAGCGGTTATACTGCCATAGGATCCTGTATCGCCAAATTCAGGTGCGAATCCCCACTCAGGACAGTATATAAAGCCACCGTCATTATACGATGGTTTAGTATCATCATGAGCCCAATTTTGATCATTAGACGCAGGCCTATTCTGGCAGCGTGAGATGTACGTTATGGCTTTTGCCCATACATCACTGCTCTTGGGTAGATTCGCGGCATCGAGTGCCATCAAAGCAAACTGGGTGTTGGAAAGATCAGCCCAAGAAGGTTCTAATCCATAACTCCAACCTCCATAGTAAGGGTTAGTGGAGTCAATTCCTTCTCCTTCATCATATTGGGCATTTATAAGCCAATCTTTGGCGTCTGCTATTTCATCATTGTAATCAGGGTTATGAGTAGCTATTAAAGCCCATACTGCTGTAGATGTTTCATATGTACCGCTAAAAGAACGATCCGCACTGCGATTGGTTAAATTGTATTCTGACGCTGTATCGTAAGTTTCCCTTCCAAAAGAACGATCCGCATTTTTATTATCTAAAATATACTGGATGGCTTTATTAACTGTAGGGTCATCCTCAGTATAGCCTGCATTAAGGAAGGCTAAAGCAGTCATAGAGGTTATAGCAACGCTATTCCGCCAAGAGCCGTCTGGATTTTGCTGAGTTCGTAACCAATGTAGTCCTTTTTCTACCGTCAGAAGACCAAAGGGAATTTTTGTAGTAATCCATGCTATTGGATCTACAAAACCGTTGGTATTGGGCCAATGTTTAATGCCCATTCTGCCCCAGCCAATCTTTTCGCTTGGATTGCTTGGCGGAAGAGATGTCCCGGGATGAATTCCAAAATGAAGGTGAGGTTCGTTGCCGAAAGGGCCAATTGTTGCAAAAGATTTTCCCCCATCTATATCATCACCGACCTTCACACTGGAACGGATATGTCCATATAATGCAAGAAATTCTGTTCCATCGTTTAGTTTATGCTTAACAAATATCCCAACGTTGTCGGTTCCCCAACCACCGTGGCTTATATACCTCACACGACCATCTGAGATAGCATAGACATTATCTTCTACGTTTGCCTCAATATCCTGGCCAATATGATAGTAGCCAGACCAATAATCATCTTCTCTAGCAAGCCAACCTGGACAATCGTAATATGTACAAGCTCCATCATAACCATATTCTTGAGGAGGATCATAGACAGGCGGTTTGCCAGTAGGATAGTAAAATCCTGTAGGAGTAGTGGTAGCTAAATAAGAATTTGCTTCAGCGGCAGGTAAACTATTAAAGATTAATCCGATCATTAAGCATATAAATACGTTTACGAGAATTTTACCCTTCGCTTTACTTCTTTTCATCCTTTCTCTTCACTCATAGTAACGGTTTTGAAAAACGGCTTCCTCACTTTGTAAACTTAAAAGTTGAAATGATATCATTGAAATGATTTAAACGCTTTTCATCTTCTATTGATAACCCCTGACCTAATAATAAATTTTTACACCAAAAATCAATTATTGATATATCGTCTTTCTCTTGTGGTAATTTTAAACAATCAACAAATGCGCTACAAATTTTCTTTTCCGTGTCTTCTAAATAGATACGAAATTCTAAGCTCTTGTATTTTGAATTTGTAGGGTTAATGAGATAAACACTGGCAAAGGTATCACAAGCACATTCATAATTAGAAGCACAAACTTCAAAGATTGCTTTTTCTCCTCCAATTTCCATCAATTTACACATTGTATAATCACAGTAAGGGTTTTCGCCAGAAATCAAAGTAAAAGACTGTTGGCACTTTATATCACTATCACTTTTTGTAAAGATAGACCTTCCAGGAACATTTTTTTTATAATCCGGGGTTCGCGCGAAAAAAATAATATTTTGCTCTCTAATAAAATTTAATTTTATCTTCTCTCCGCTAAGGGTGCCAAAATCATTTTTAGAAAAGCGCAATTCTTCGATATTGCCAACAATTACTCTTGGATACGCAAATTCAAATCCATACTCCTCATTCCTGTAAGTCTCCCAATCAGAGGTTTCAATTTCAGAACTTAAACTGATCTCCTCTGGCACAGTCGAAGCAGATTCTTCTGGTTCTGTGACAGTGGAGTTTTCTGTAATGTCTTCTGGTGTTTCTATAACAGGAGCTGACTTCTTCGAGAGATAGGCATTTACTCCCACGACTCCAGCACAGAGAACAGCTAAGGCTCCAATTATAAGCCAAATTTTTTTAGTTAACATATTATTTATGTTTATTCGCTTTTTAGCGATTGTTACTTTATCTCGACCTTTATTTGAAGGATATTTTTTAATGCGTAAATTTCCTAGTGAAAGAAGGCATATATAAAGCTTTCGGTTTACTAACAAGTCTTCCGTTAATATGCATACACTAAAAGCACCTGTTGGTCCCCCTTTTATCTCAATCTTTCAGGCGCTTCAAAGCGCGATAGGAAGGGTCAGATGAAAAATAAGGCTGAGGTAAGCGAGTGTCCTTGTGACAAATACCATTTCCAATTGGAACAAAGAATATTCAGACTTACTATTTCCAGTATAGCATCTTTTTCGCCCCTTTTCCAATCGCTTTTTCAACCGCTGCCGAATCCTTCATTACAAATATCTCATCCTGCCCTTGTAATTGCTCAAAATTTCGCAGATTTCGAGCATTTGACGCTATATACCTTCGCCTTCTCTTTTTTATATACCTTTCCATCCAACACCAACACCAACACCATATTTTGAATCTTTGTAGAGAAGAATAGAAAACTATTTAAGGGATGAATACCAGCGATAATATTAGAGTGAATGTTAAAACAAGGTGACAAAAAAATGGATAAGAAAAAAGTATTGATTGCCCTTATGCTTGTTGGACTACTTTTAGGCAGCGTTGTTGTAATAGTGTATGCATCTTCATGCAACTTTGTGGGCAGCAAGAACTCAGATGTTTATCACTACCCTGATTGTCGTTATGTGAAAAATATTAAATCTGGGAATAGGATTTGCTTTGATACACCTGAAGTATCCTCTTCAAATTGATTGGTAATAGACTTGAAGATATACTACTTCTCAGAGTTACCCTCAGTTAGGACATACTGTCCAGTCATACATGACTATCCTTATTCTACTGCACTTTGCGATATG
>Ga0114922_10007358_pt1 | contig 10082 bp, 6 predicted proteins | sample AartaG_FD_100975 | JGI IMG/M metagenome (GOLD analysis project Ga0114922, IMG submission 100975) | Deep subsurface microbial communities from Aarhus Bay to uncover new lineages of life (NeLLi) - Aarhus_00045 metaG | ecosystem: Environmental > Aquatic > Marine > Oceanic > Sediment | place: Aarhus...
AAAGGCGGCGCGATCAAACACTTCTTCCTCATCGGAGGCTGCGACGGCGCCAAGAGCGGCCGCAACTACTACACGGAGTTCGCGCAGGCCGTGCCCGACGACTCGGTTATCCTGACGCTGGCGTGCGGGAAGTACCGGTTCAACAAGCTCGAGTTCGGCGATATCGGCGGCATCCCGCGACTGCTCGACATCGGCCAGTGCAACGACGCCTATTCGGCGATACAGATAGCGGTGGCGTTGGCCGAGGCCTTCGATTGCGGGGTGAACGATCTGCCGCTGTCGATGATCCTGTCATGGTACGAGCAGAAGGCTGTGTGCATCCTGCTCACGCTTTTGCACCTGGGCATCAGGAACATGCGGTTGGGTCCGACGCTGCCCGCGTTTGTGACGCCCGCGGTGCTCAACGTGCTGGTGGAGAACTTCAACATCATGCCGATCTCGACGCCGGAAGAGGATCTGAACGCGATCCTGGGATAACACACAGAACGGACAAGCAGCGGGCAAGTGTTCGGGCACCGAGACCTTGCCCGCCTGCTGTCTATGGCGGAGTTGACGGGCTATTCGCCAAACGGAAGATGTTTCTTCAAGAACCGGTTGATGAACCATTGGCACCGGACGTTGATATCGCGGGCAAGGTCCATCGTGTGCGGAAACCCTTCTATCCGTTCGTATTCGCACGGTATTCCCAACGCGCCGAGCCGTTTCGCGAGGGTGTCGGACTGGGCGACGGGCACGAGCTCATCGATAGTCCCGTGGAAGATGAGTGTGGGCGGATCGCTCTTGTCGAGGTGCTTGATGGGCGAGGCCAGGCTGTACGCTTCGGTGGCTTCCTCGTAGGTGCGGCCGCCGAAGAACTGCCGAACGGTCGGATGGTCACGGTCTGAAGCGACGGTCAAGTCGCAGGGACCGTACAAGTCGACGACTGCCTGAACGGCGCTGCTGTATTCGGCATGGCCGCCGTCGCCCTCGAGTTCAGCAACGCCTGCCGAATACCCGAGCATCATTGCCAGATGGCCGCCTGCCGAGCCGCCGATAGCGGCGATCTTGTTCGGGTCGATATGGTAGTTCGCAGCGTTGGCCCGCATCCACCGGACGGCGCATTTGGCGTCTTGCACGCACGCCGGGAAGGTAGCCTCCTGGACGAAGCGGTAGGAGATGGTGGCGACGACGTAACCTCGTTGGGCGTACCGAACCGTGTAATACTTGTAATCGCTCTTGTCGCCTTTTCTCCAGCCGCCGCCGTGGATGAAGATGAGACCCGGCGCCGGCTTGGTCAACCCCTCGGGCATGTACAGGTCGAGCAAGAGTCGCCGGTCGCCCACCTTGCCGTATTCGAGATCCTTGAGTTCGACAACCCCTTCCGGAACGGGCACACCCTGCTCGACAGGTATGATCGGCACCAGCTTCATCAGGATAGCCGCCATAGCGGCTTCGTAGGACTTGAAACCCGGCGGCGCGGGCGGCGGTTCGGGGGCGGCCAGCAGCGCCGCTTCGTCAAACTCCGGGTTTGAGGGCCCGGCTACGGTTTGCCCGGCACCGAGCAGAAGAAGCACCGCCGACACAGACAAAAAGCAGACCCAAGTTCTTGAGGGACGCAGTGTTTTCATGTTCGAGTCCTTTCCTTGTTCGATGAAGCCGGGACAGCGTGGCGTCGTTCACGTTTACCGTCCCGGCATTCGGTCAAGAAGTCAAACTGCCGTACTCTTGCGGTTCCCCGCTAATCTACACCCATTGCCAGCCGCTGTCAAGGCCGGTTTTGCTGCTATTGTCCCTTTTCGAAGGCGGGTACGACCGCCAAGGACCCATTGCATGCGCCCGGTCGCGCTGTTCGCATGACATGGTGAGCGCAAGAGTACCGTGCCGACATGGCTCAGAACGAGTATTGCGGCATGTTCTAGCCTCATGCCTGGACGTTCCGCGGCTCCGCTCTCAAACCGAGCCCTCTATTGCGCGGCATCACATAGAAATGGAAAACGATCGGGCGGAGAACCGAGCCGGTCTGTCAATATCACGGCAGCAGGCAGGCCGTCATCTCTCCGGTCAGAAGGACCTGAAAGAAGACCCAGCTGTATGCCGCCGTTCCGCGGCGTATGGAAGGTTCCCGTATTGCTATACAAGGCATACGAGCGGTCGAGCAGGCAATACGTAAGTGGCTTCAGGCTGGTCCTGTCAAGAGGAATCTCCAGAAGGAACTCAGGTACGAGCTCAGCTAAAGAGTCTGGATAGCTCCCGTTTCTCAAGTACCAGATTCTCAAGGCGACATTAGCCATTGTCGCGTGCCTGAACGTCCTGGACATGGCCTGCCGCAACCTTGACATTTCCAAGTCGCCCACAGCTTCGTAGGAGACTGTTAACGAAGGACGTTTCGGTAGCTTCTTGCCCGACAACCAATATGGTCTGTCGTCTTCTTGAGGAAACCTCGACATGTACTCCTGTATGTACTCTTGAATTGCCTGCCGACGCCGCCTTTCCGCCTTTTTGCTCCCGACAATCTTGTTATCTATTTCCGCGAAACCCCTGAGAGCGGACTCCGGTGAAAGGTCATCAATCGTGAATCTCTGGGCGTAGCGGAATTGAGCATCCACAGTGCGGCTCCAAGGCGCATCCTTTTCATCGATCCTGCGGACGTCGTCCAAGACTTTCGAAAGCGCGTCAGCATCGCCGCATTGCTCGATAGTCTGACTGATTATGTAGCAGCCGGCGGGCTGGATCGCAACGCCAACATCCCTGCATTCCAACCGCCCGTCGCTGGCGACTGTAACGCCAAGGTCCACAAGCTCTACTCCCAATGCCAGCGCAGGTTCGGACCTGCGGTTGAACCAGCACGTCACCGCTTGTGCCGCGAGAGTCTTGGACAGAATACGCACGCCCGACAGATAGGATTCAGTCTCTTGGGATGTCACGGTCCCATCGTGTAGGCTGGGGAGAAGGTAATACGGTTGCCGCAGACCCCGACGCATCGTCTCAAGTGCAGGTTCGGCTGCCTCAAGGTACGCCACGAACATCGGGGCATGGACGTCCTCTTCCGGCTCTTTTGCCTGTGCGGAAGCCACCCTGGCGACATCGAGGCTGTGCCCTTTCAGCTGTCCGGTCCTCCTACTCATGGTTTCTCTGATAGCCTCCTGCCAGCGGCTACCGGGATCGAACAACCGGAGAAAAAACGCCCGCGCCCCCCGTATGTCGCGCGCACCTCTTTCACGCGCCACTCCCACCATGCCATCGAGATCGACATCGGCATAATGGTTCTTAACCATGCTAATCTCGGCGCTCGCGTCCCTTAGCAGGTAGAATGCGTTATCGGGACTACTGCGCCTCGCAATGACCGAAGGATCCTGCGGGCCGAGCAGGTCAGGCATTGGCCGACCGGTCCAGATTACCGTCATGATCACGGCCGCGACGGCTAATCCCCCGACGATAATGGCTATTCTCGCCCTGCCAATAATACGAAAGAGAAAGCTGCAACTGTTCATACTTCTCGCCTCCTCACCATCCGGATCCGAGTCCGGAAGGATTGATACCTTGGAAGATTAGTTCCCGAGACACCTCTTCTCCTGGTTCGTGCCACACCATGGGGCTTTCTCGATCGTCCCACCATCCGTACAATCCCTTTAGAAACCCATGGGCATGTGCGTGGCAGCAGTTCGGCCCTATTGGCCGGGGTTGGATGTTTGTATTAACCGAGATTCCCCATATGGACCCGCACGCCACCACGCCCTGCAGGTTTCCTCGTAACATACACGCATTGCCGGCCGCTGTCAAAGCCGGTTTTGCTGCTGTTGTCCCTTTGTGGTGCCGTTCACGACCGGGAAGGCGGAAGGCCGCTCCTTCGTTGCCTGCATCATTACTGGACCCCGTTGCTTTAGTCGACGTATCCCAGAGCGCGCAGATGCTCGAGCTGCTCCGAGGTCGGTGTCCTTTCCACCTGGTGTTCAGGGGCAAGACGTGCCGCGACGGCCTTCTCTTTCCACGCTTTGTATTCCTCAGCCAGACGCTCGACGATCTCGGGGTGCTTATCAGCCAGATTGACCTTGTCCAGCGGGTCTTTGCGGTGATCGAAGAGCTCGTAGTCCGGACACCCTTCGGCCGGTTCGGCATAGTGGTTCAGTTTCCATCCATCCAGAATCATCGCATAAGAATCACCCCGCTCAGAAACCGCAGGTTCGTTCCTCCATTGACCTGTAGTGGACTTACTCGGAGCTCCCTTGGCCGCGGCGAGCAGAGGAACAAGGCTCTGCCCCTGCATTCCCTCCGGCGCGGGAAGACGACATAGTTCGAGCAGCGTCGGCATCACGTCAATGGTTCTCACCGTCTCGAACACCTCGGCACCTTCCGGGACACCACCAGGCCACCTCATAATTAACGGCACATGAGTCACCTCGCTATACAGGCTATGGTGCCCACGCCCACCATGGTCGAAGAACTCCTCGCCGTGATCACTCATGAAAACGACGAGCGTCTTTTTGTCAAGTCCAAGGTCTTCCAGCCGTTCGAAGAGCTGTCCGATTTCTGTATCCATGCCGCGGATCGATCCATCGTACCAGTCTCGCTCGACCGAGATGAAATGATCGGGATCGATACCTGCCGTTTCAAGCTCCTTCGGGAAAGGTGTTCCGTTGCGTTTCCTCCTCACCGCACCTGGTCCCATAATGAATTCTTTGACCTTCTCAATATGCTCTTCATACTCTTTCTCTCTGGCGTGATCGACCCACAGCGTGTCATAGGGGGGATTAGGCTTATAGGGGGAATGCGGATCCATCACATGCATGAATACAAAAAAGGGAACTTCATGATGTGTTTCGAGCCATGGAAGCAGCCGGTTGACATACTCCCGAGATGTCTTCCATGTGTTCTCGAGGCGTGAATTGTACGCATGTGATTCTTCGACGCCCTGATGCATGCTGAAGTGCCGTCCTACAAACCAGATGGACGAGAGCGACAGGGTCGCATACCCGGCGTTACGAAACACTTCCGGCATGATGGTTGCCGTGACCGGTAATGTGTCTCTGAATCTGTTCACGACGCCATGTGTTGTTACGTAGCGTGAAGAAAGTAGTGAGGACGTGGAGGGTAGGGTCCATGTCGCCTGGGAGAGACAGTCGTGAAAGAGTGCGCCCTCGGCGGCCATCCGGCTGAGAACCGGGGCCGTCTCGCGCGGGTAACCGTAAGCGTCAAGGTGATCCCAGCGCAGCGCGTCGGACCAGATCAAGATGACTCCCTGGGGAGTTTCCCTGGAGAAAGCGTCGTTCTCTCTTATGGCCGGTGGTGGCATGGCGCCGCTGTTGCGAATCACCGGAGAGCCCCAGTATCCGAGAGTTCCCTCTTTTTCCGCCGCGAGTGAGAGGGAAAGGATTACATCTTCCTTTGCATAGTCGGAAAGATCGACCTGAACGGGCTCCCAAACAAGGGGCGTTGCGATAGTGTGCGCAAGCAAAAGCGCATCTTCGGCTCGTCCGGTGGCACGGCGAATCTTGACTTGAAACGTAACGGGGCCATCTTCCTGCGTTCCGAGGGCGAGATCGAGCCAGGGCCTGTCCGGAAGGCTCAAGGGGAATCGGATTACTTCAGCCGGTGCCGCAACCAGTGTCTGGCGATAGATTCCCTTCAAGTCCTCCCAGCTCACCAATGGCGAATTGCGCGCGAAGTATTCCTTGCGGGACAACAGGCGCACATACTCTATCTCAAAGGTGGCGCCCGGGACGTCCGTGGGCCTGATCAGGACGTGCCTGATTTTCGAGAACCGGATGGGGGTACGTATGGGATAGGTATAGGCGTGCATCTCATTGTGCGCGGCTATCGGCGCAGGACGAAAAAAATAGCTCGCCTCTGCTTTTTTTTCCTGCTTGACAATTGTCTCCAAATCCAACTTCTCAGAATGGATGTCGGCTACAGTCCACTTAGCGCCTGCCGAGACGCGCATACGGATTTCGATAGCTTTCAGAAGGCCAGAATCTCGTCCGGAGGTTTTCTCGGCATGGATTATCGGACAATCGGTGGTGGTGCGCCCGGCCAGACGGCCATGGCGCACCTGAAGGTCCGCGACCCCCGGTCCCGCCCGCCAGCCCCCAGTGACAGAGTCTGTTTCGCCAGAGGGTGAGGGAGACGATCCGTCGAAACGCCACTCGGTCCGCGGCAGCACAGCGACCGTTGCCTGCGGCGTTCCTTCGACGTTCTCGGGATTGAACTCATCGACCAGATGGATGGCCACAGGACCACGGACAGTCGAGCCGCCCCAGGGCGTCCGCGACAGTGGCGTAAGTAAGAAGACCGATACGCCGAGGATCGCGAAGAGAATAATTGCGGAAAGAAGCGCAAGACGGTTCAAGCCGGAGTTTTTCACATACGTGTTCTTCACTGTAAGACTCCCGTATATCGGAGATTACCCCTATGGACCTTCCCGTTTGAGGCAATCCCCGTCTTGCTTATGTTTCCTCTTGGTCCTGTCTTGTTCTGAAAACCTTACCAATCACTCGTCCTTTGTGCATTCGACGCGTGCGGTCAAGTGCAGATCGCAGGCACAGAGCCAGAACTGGAACGACGGACAACGTTCTCCCTGAGAGCAGGTATGGCCCTCGAAATCGTCTCGCTGGCACAGCCTACGCCTCTTCGATCAGCTTCAGACTCAGCCGGTCGCAGAGCTCCTCGACGGGGCTCTTAAGGTCGCCGTAGAAGGTTACCCGGTGCCAGCCCATGCTCCACTGCTCGGCCAGTTTCTCGATGTCGCCCTTGACGACAGCCTCGAGCTTCGTGCGACAGGCCATGTCGCTGTCGTTGTTGCCCACCGTTTTCGCCTGGTGCATGATCACTCGCTTCGACACGGGGTTGATTTCGAGCGACGTGGTCATGTATCCCTCCGGCAGCAGCGACCGGATGGATGCACCTTTGCGGTCCTCAGAGTGCGTCATAATCTGGTAGCCGTTGGACTCGCCGTCCGGTCCAAACGGCTTGGTCGTGGCGACACAGTGGGCGTAGATGATGACATTCCTCGATGTGTCGATCACCGGGTCGGAGATAAGCCCGGGCCGACCCGTCAGAGCGCCCATCGTCGCCATTGTCAGCGCCGACATCTGGTCGGCCTCACAACCGCCCACGAATCCGTCGTTGTTGAGCTGGCTGAACCCAATGCACGGGTACGCCTGCAGGTGCCCCTCGTAGAATCCGCCCAGGCAGTTGACGCTGACGCCGCTGGCGCCGTGCTTGGCCATCAGATTCTTCATGGCCACGTATACCGCGCCGGATTTCTCGACCTCGGTTCGCTCGACCAGGACATCCTCCGCCAGGTCTATCCATTCATCGGCGAACGCACGCGCCGCATTCGTGTCGGCCTCGGCGTACGCCCCGGCCAATTCCTCGAACTCGATGGGGATCAGCTGTAACCCCACGACCTCCGCGGCGGCTTTGCGGAAGTTGTCGCCTCCCCACCCGCCGCCCACAACGAGAATCCTGGTCTGTCCCAATTGCTTCAGCGCCTCGTCCACATCGCGTATGGCGACGGCGTCACGCTTGCACGCCCAGTCTCTCACAGTGGGCGTGTTGCGACGCCGGGACGCCCGGAACGCCGCAGCGACTTCCTCCCCGCTCTCTCCCCGTGCGAGCGAACGAAAACATCGGACCGATGCAACAATATCCTCGTCGTTCGACGAACTGACCCAGTCTACCGGCTTGCCCGATCTCATGATCTGGGGAAGTTGGGTAAGGAACAGACCCGAGCCGCCGAACAGGTTATCGACCAGCAAGGTCGGTTTGCCCGTGCTGCACAGCTTGTTGAGGTCGTTCCCCCAACCAAGGCCCTGGACGCAGACCACGTACCCGTCGACTTCAGCATCGCCAGCCAAGACATCATCGGCCTTGCGGGTGCCTTCTACAAGGCGGGTCGGAAGGAACTCGACCTCCGTGCAACCTCGCGTGATAACGCCGATCATCTGGTTGCGACGATGATCAAAGTCGTAGCCGATATTGGGCCAGATGGGCTTGGTGTTCTCTGTCTCGCAGAACACCAGGCGCACCTTCGGCTTCTTGTCCGCATCTCTTGCCTGCGGGGTTTTCGCGACCCTCACGCAGCCGCCTGCGGCATAGGCCGCGCAGGCCGCACAACCCGAAAGAAACCCGCGGCGGCTCATTCGCCGTCTGGTTGTCGCTTTGTCGTTGACCATTGCTTCCCTTCTCCCATCGTCTTTTCTTCCGAGATTTGCCCTATGGACCTGCACCCGACCACCGACTGCCGGTTCCCTGGTAGCATACCCCCATTGCCGGCCACTGTCAATGCCGTTTTCGGTTCTTATGGCGTCTTGTTGAGGCTATCTGTAACCGGGGAACCGGGAAGGTTGCATCGCTAGCGCCCGGGTGCACTGTTCGCGCCAATTGGAGCAGACTTGCCCATTCTGCCGGTCCTCGCAAGCAATAGCATGACTGGCGCTCCACTCATATTGGTTTGTCACATCTTGGGGCGTATGGTATCTTGGATCTGGTCGAGCATTGGAGGTACGCAATCTGATTCGGTGCTGGTCTCGTACAGGAGTGACGTGAACCATGTGGGGGTTACGTGTCTGGTCCTGACGTCGACGGGGCGCGGCGCGGACATCATGGTTCCGATGGCGATCCCTGCGTTCGGCGGGATGAACATCGAGGTCATGACGATGTTCGTCATCCCGACACTCTATTGCGCCATCAGGGAGTCGAAACTGAAGGCAGGCACGAAAGACGCTCGACTCGAACGAGAAAACCTCGGGACCGAATAGACTGTCTTTCTTGGGGAGGCTTCGTGCGGTATAATATGACTTGTTCAAAGTCTACAAAGATTGAAGGGAGGAGAAATGGGCAATCGAACTTCAGAGGTTGATCGCAGACGAAAGCTGACAAACCTACTGACAGGGCTCTTCGAGACTCAGAATCTAGGTGTACTTGCCACACAGAGTAACGGCGAACCATACCTTAGTCTGGTTGGTGTCGCTCTGTCACCCGACTTGAAACACCTGGTGTTCACCACACGCCGCGGCTCCCGAAAGTACGAGAACCTGAACGCCGACAGTCGAGTGGCAATGCTGGTTGACAGCCGGTCAAACCGGAGTTCGGACTTCCAGGAAGCGATCGCTGTCACCGTGATCGGTCGTGCAGAGGAAAGCCGAAAAACAGAAGAAAACCCTTTGTTCGGCATGTATCTCTCTAAACATCCGCAGCTCAGAGAGTTCGCAATGTCACCTGACTGTGCGTTGGTGAAGATTACGGTCGAGAAGTACCTGATCGTCAGCAAGTTTGAGGAAGTTGCCGAGCTCATACCACTGTCCTAAAGTCACACGGGGAGTAGTGCTCGCATGCCCATCCACATTGTCGCAGCTTCGTGGTATAAGGAGATTGAACCTATGACGGTGAGAACACTCATGAAGTGGATGATGTTTGCAGCAGCGATGGCAGGACCGGCCGCGGTAACGACCCGGGCGAGAACAGTTTCCGGGCAAGAGAAGGGCCCAGAAATGACAGAGAAACGTCGTGAAAAGAACGAACCCGTGATCTTTGACTTTCGCCAGGGCACAGAGATGGATCTGTGGGACAATGTTGATGACGTTGTGATGGGAGGTGTTTCACGCAGTGCGATGAGATTCGAAGACGGCAGGGCTGTCTTTGCTGGCACGGTTTCTCTTGAGAATCGCGGCGGGTTCGCATCAGTGAGATCGCGTCCGAAGGACCATGACCTGTCGGAATACGACGGTATCGCTGTCAGGGTGCGTGGCGACGGGAAACGATACAATGTCCGGCTTAGGACGACAGGGTCGTTCGACGACGTGAGCTATCGGGCGGAGTTGGAACCGCAAGAGGGTCGATGGACGGAACTCAAGCTGCCGTTCGCCATTTTCGAACCGACGTATCGCGGCCGAGAAATGCCCGACTACGGTGACTTGGACCCAGGAGAAATCAAGATGTTTGGGCTGCTCATCTCGGACAAACAGGAAGGGCCGTTCCGGCTCGAGATCGAGTGGGTCAAAGGATACAAGGAGCCATGCTTTCTGGCCCCAGCCGGTATAGGTAATGTGGCTGACTATAAAGGGAAGAGAAGGTTGCTTCTCGTTTTTGCCGCGTCGGCGCAGGAC
>Ga0114922_10007359_pt1 | contig 10082 bp, 10 predicted proteins | sample AartaG_FD_100975 | JGI IMG/M metagenome (GOLD analysis project Ga0114922, IMG submission 100975) | Deep subsurface microbial communities from Aarhus Bay to uncover new lineages of life (NeLLi) - Aarhus_00045 metaG | ecosystem: Environmental > Aquatic > Marine > Oceanic > Sediment | place...
CCTGGGACCTTTACGTGCTCCCCCACCCCTTCAGTCCGGCGGTGGTCGCGTACGGGGAACATCTGATGGTGCCCGAAGGAGCCGACGAGGCGGCGCTGGAGGGATCGAGCCGTGAACTGGGCGAGCGGCTCGCACGGCTGGACGAAGAGGCGCGGGCAGCCCTCAACGTCCCGGTCCGGGAGTCCCCAGGTCGAGGGTGAGTCCAACCGTCCAGCGGAATCCGGCCCAGCTGACCCGGCTCTCGGGCGCGGGTTCGGAGGGCGGCGGAGGCGGGACCGGCGGCGGGGCCGGGGAGGAACGCGGCCGGTCCTGGACCGCCAGCGGCACCAGTTGAGCCGCCCCACCTTCCAGTCGGAATCCGCCCCCCAGCGTGATCCCCCCCTGCAGCCCCAACGCCAGTAACTGGGCGCTCTCGGCCTGGAGGGGGTCCTCCCGGATATCCACCCGACCGATCCCCAGCAGGCCGGGCTGCCAGGAGACCATCAGCCCCTTTCCCCAGACGTGCAACAGGTCGAGGGCGGCCCGCAGGGAACTCCCCCGGGCGTTCGGTCCGTCCGCTCCCCACGAACGGCGCAGACCACCTCCCACGCTCTCCACCCGGGCGTCCCCGGTGACGTAGCGCCGCAGTCCCAGCAGGTCGACCGTAGTGTCGGTGAAGGGCCAGAACTCGACCGCTCCCTCGGTGTCCCAGACCGTGCCGGTGTAGCCGGCCCAGACGGTCCAGTGGCTTTCGTCCGGCCGGGGCCGCCAGGCGAGCCGGAGCCACCAGCGGTCCTCCTGGGCCAGGACTCGTCCGTAGCGCGCACCCTGGTAGGTGAAGAACCCGCGGTGCTCGCCCTGACCCAGTCCGAGCGCCGCGCTCCAGTGTCCGGTCGCGGAGTTGAACGCCCCCTCGCCCAGGATCAATCGCGGCCGAGTGTGGAGCACATGTTCGGACGCACTGCCGGGCGAGGCGTGGGGTGAGGTCCCCTGCAGCCGCAGTACGGCCGTCCCTCCGGCCAGTGGAGTGACCACCCGCAGGCCGTAGTCGGAGCGGGCGCCGGGAGCCTCGATCCCGACCGCGTCCTCCTGCCAGAGGAGCTGGAAGCCGTCGGCCGCCTCGAGGCGCCGCCACCAACCCGCCAGCGCGACCTTCCCCAGGTCGACCTCGAGGGCAAGCGCTCCTTCGCTCAGGACGAACCGACGTTCCCCACCCCGTTGCCCCAGGCCCCCCAGCAACAGAGTACGTACCCCGGCCCGTCTCCTGACCATACCCACGACCAGGTGCCGGCTCTGAGGGAAGCGGTCGACCCGGCCGTCCTCCTCGGAAACCGGGGCCCAGGTCCGATCCCCCCGCTCGGAACCGCCGAGCAGCAGGGTCGTCTCCGGACCCGCCCCGGCCCGCTGCTGACTGGCGCTCAGGAAGGAGACCCCGCCGTCCCGCCAGTCGCTGCGGGGCGCGCCCGCCCGGCGGCTGCGATAGACCAGGGCCCCGTCGTACTGGGCCCGAAACTCGACCGGGTTGTATCTCAGCCAGGCCAGGGGGTCGTCGAGCGGACCGGCGCCGGGGGCGGGGAGGCCGTCCCGGCGCAGGGGCCAGGCGGCGGCCGGCAGCGGCACCCCGGGCAGCCCCCCGGCCATCCCGGCGTCAGGGACCAGCAGCAGGGCGGTCGCGTGGGGGATGTCCAGGACCTGGGCGGAGGCGATCCGACCCGGGCCGGCCGACAGCAGGAGGGTCGAGAGGAGGATGAGGGCGGAGCAGCACGGCCCGGGGACGCGGGACCGGGATGGTCCCGGCGGCCGGGCAGAAAAAGACCGGGGCGGCGTGCGCCGCCCCGGCCGTTCACCGCTGTCCAGAGTCACGACCGGGTGTCCTCTCCCGGGTTCAGAAAAGGACTGGGGCCCCCGAAGTGAAGGGACCGGGGCTCCCGAAGTAGGTGATGTCGAAGAAAGCCTTGAACTCCGCGTCCGTCGTGAACTGCGGCAGGACCCCGTTGAAGTCCGGATCAGGGAAGATGAACACAGTGAAGTCCCCGATCATGTACCCGTCCCAGTAGTACATCTGATGCGTGCTGTCCCAGGTATACGGCGGCAGCAGCGCCTTCAGGTCGGTGATCGGATCGGTGAAGAGGACCGAGAGGTCGACCTGCAGATCTTCGTCCATCCCATCATCGTCGAAGTCCTCGGTAACGGTCTGGGGACCGTTCAGGACCAGATAGACGGCGGCCAGGCCGGTCTGCATTTCGTCCAGGTCTTCCTGGGTCGGACCGTCTAAGCCCGTCGGGTCGAGCTTGATCAGGTCGTCACTCTGGTCGTCGGTCTCGGTCTGGAGGCCGGCGATGAAGGAGTTCATCCGGGCGATCCCGTCCAGCAAGGCCGTCCGGCTGTTCCCCAGGTTGGCGGCGCCGTTGGTGCGCAGGGTCATGAAGGTCCCGGTGTCCTGGTCGAAGGCGGCTTGGACGGCCAGGGTGTCCGACATGACCGTCGGGGTGTCCATGTCGTAGGCGACCATGGCGTAGATCTCGGCCGCCATGGCGTGTACGACGGCATCCACCATGTAGACGTCGGTCTGATCGATCTCCAGTGCCCCTTCCTCCATCCCGATCATCGCGGCGGTCAGGGTCAGGTGCCATTCATCCAGATCCTCGACCACAGCCAGCAGGTCCATGACCAGTTCCATCACCGGCAGGACGACCGCCTCGGCCAGATCCTGGATCGCTCCCAGGTCGGGGGGCGGGGTCACCTGCCCGGGACGGGCGAAGCCGTGGCGGAACCAGTCCAGGGTCTTCTCGGCCGAGAAGACCGGATCGGCGGTCACGGCCTGACCACCTGCCAGCTTGCCCAGACCCGGGCTCGAGGCGGCTTCCAGACCCAGCAGGGGTCCGAACTCGCCGATCAGGGCCAGGATCTCGGGATCGGTGCCCATCAGGGCGATCTCGGTCAGGGCCAGTCCGACGCTGGCGTCACCGTTCTCCGGGTCCAGATCGAGGGCGTCCTCGAACTTGCCCTTGGCCTGGTTCAGGATAGCGGGATCCGGTGTCTCGGCATCGAGGGCCGAGATGAGCAGGGTGAAGCCTTCATCAGCCAGCGCCTGGGCCTCCTGCCGTTCCTCGTCGCTGGGCCCGGTCGGGTCGCTCTCACAACCCGTACCGATCAGCAGGACCAGTACAGCGGCCGAGGCGAGGATCGCCCGGCCGGTGGAGCGGAGAGTATGCTTACGAGTCGATACCAGCATAGGTCGTCATACCTCCTGGTACAGCGGGGACCGCCAAGGCCGGCCCGTACGTGCATACGGGGGCCACTCGGTCGTGGGTTCTAGGCGGCTGGCGACGTGCGTGGTGGGGGTGGCGATTCCCCATCGATCGGATGCTCCCGGGTCCCGCACGTGGACCTATCTATGTTAAGTCCGGCCCTGACAGCGGTCAACCGGCGGCGTGGACACCGGCCTCCGGTCCCCTGATCACGCTTGCGGGGGCTCCTTGAGCTGCTGATAGCCCAGGCCCTGCTGCTGTTCCTCGTATCGGGCCAGCAGGAAGAGGATGTCGGAGAGCCGGTTCAGCCAGGGGAGGAGGGTGACGTTCTCCCGGAGTGAGGGTTCGGCCTCGCCCAGTCCCACCACCGCTCGTTCCAGCCGGCGGACGATGCTGCGAGCCAGGTCGAGCGCGGCACTGCCGGGGGAGGAACCCGGGACGACGAAGACCGGGGGCAGTTCCACGAGCGCTTCAAGTTCCTCCCCCAGTCCATCCAGAGCGTCCAGATGCGAGGGTCCGAGCCGTTCGGGCAACAGATCGAGCCGGGCCGGCGAGGTGGCCAACTCGGCCCCGACCAGGAAGAGGGTCTTCTGAAGGGTCAGCAGTTCGGCCGCCACCCGCTGTTCCCGGGCCAGGGCCCGGGCCAGACCCAGGGCGGAGACCGCCTCGTCCATGTCCCCGTAAGCAGCCGGCCGACGGTGGGACTTGGCCACCTGTTCCCCGGAGAAGAGGCGGGTCGCTCCATCATCACCGCTGCGCGTGCTGATGCTCATAGCGGGTTCTCCTCCTGCCAGACCCGACCCTCCGGGCCGTGCTCCGCCTTCCATACCGGCAGACGCTGCTTGAGGGTGTCGATGCACCAGCGGCAGGCGATGAAGGCCTCCTCGCGGTGCGGGGCGGCAACAGCCACCACCACGCTGATCTCCCCGACCTCCAGCATACCGGTACGGTGGGCCAGCGCCACCCGGACCCGAGGCCAGTGCATCACCGCCTCGGTCGCCAGAACGGCCAGTACCTCCGTGGCCATCTCATCATAGGCCTGGTAGAGAAGGCGCTCCACCGGGCGACTCTGGTGATGGTCCCGGACCTGTCCCGTCATGATCACCGTCGCCCCGCAGGTCGGATCGTCCACCCGGCACCGCAGTTCATCCACCTCGAGCGGCTGGTCGGTCAGGAACGTGTGGGTCCGTTCAGCCGGAGGCCGGGGATCCGGGGTCGTCATGTCAGCCTCCGCTCACCGGCGGCAGGAAGGCGACCTCGCTGAGCGGCGGGACCGGATCGGAAGGCGCGACGATCCGGCGGTCCACGGCGACCACCACCGAGCGCAGAGCCGAAGCCAGGTCGGGGTAGAGGAGACCGGCCTTGGCCAGCAGGTCGGCCGCGGTCGCGTCCCGGTCCAGGCTGACCCGGATGGTCTCGGCGCCGGCCAGTTCCCGGAGGGAGGCGAAGAGCCGGATCTCCAGTTCGGGCATCGTTCAACTCCCCACGTAGCGATCGTAAAGACCTCGGGCACGGGCCAGGTCCTCGGTCCCGCGGACCAGGGCACGCCCGTCCCGGAACAGGGTGAGTTCGCAGCCGTCGGCTTCGAACTTGAGCAGATAGACGTTCACCGCCCGTACTTCCACCAGGGGTTCCAGCCGCCGGGCCAGCCCGGCCAGGTCGAGTCCGTCCCCGGTCGGGACCCCGGCAGGACGGACCCGGAGGGTCTGGTGCTGGCAACCGGGCCGCACCCGCGCCTCCCGCTCGACCCGCAGCCAGGCATACTCTCCCCGCCCGCAGGCCGGGCAGTCGTCCGAGGGGGCCGGCGTCTCCATCTGCCGGACCTCGCCCGTCCAGCCGTTCACCACCGCCAGTGTCCTGGTCGGCTCCACCCCCATCAGGGTGCGCAGGGCAGCTGCCACCTGCAGACTGGCCACCACTGAGGCCGTCGGGGTCCAGACCCCGGCTGTCTCACAGCTGGGCAGGTCGGTCGAGGCAGGGGGCTGGGGGAAGAGACAGCGCAGGCAGGGGGTGCGGCGGGGCACCACCAAGAGACAGAGTCCCTCGGTACCGATCACCCCACCGTAGACCCAGGGGACCTCGGTGAGGAGGGCCCAGTCGTTGATGAGGTAGCGGGTCTCGAAGTTGTCGGTGGCATCGACCACCACATCGGCGCCGGCCAGCAACTGTTCGATGTTGTCGGCGTCCAGGTCGGTGACGTGGGCGGTCAGGGCCAGTTCGGAGTCGATGTGGGCCAGACGTTCCCGGGCGGCCAGCGCCTTGGGCCGGCCCTGATCGGCATCCGCCTCGGTATAGAGGATCTGACGCGGCAGGTTGTGGATCTCGACGATGTCCCGATCCACCAGGACCAGGTCCCGCAGCCCCGCCCGAGCCAGCAGCTGGGCGCTGAGACTGCCGAGGGAACCCAGACCGACGATCACCGCCCGGGATCCGGCCAGACGCTCCTGACCCTCCGGACCCACCTGGGGCAGGATGGTCTGTCGGGAGAAGCGGAGCGTCCGGTCCTGGTACATGGTCCCTGGTTCCTCCTCACTCTCCCCGCTTGGACCGGACGAGCCGGCGGACCTCGTCCATGATACCCGGCATGTACCCGGTCTGCTTCCAGAGGATGGTCCGGTCGGTGTCGAGCAGGACGAAGAGCGGGATGCCGTCGGCCCCGTACTCCCGGCCGGCCGTGAGGTCGCGATCGAGGACCACCGGATAGGTCATCCCCAGCTCGGCCGCCGCCCGTCGGGCCGTCGCGGCATCCTCACCCTGATTGATACCGATCACCCGCAGCGGCGGGTCCCCCTCGGCCAGATCGCGGTAGAGGGCGTCGAGTTCAGGGGCTGACATCTGGCAGGGGCCGCACCAGGAGGCCCAGAAGTCCAGCAGGACCAGTTCCCCCCGGAGGTCATGCAGGCGGAACTCCCCCCCGTCCACAGTGGTCAGCACGATATCAGGCGCCAGGCGTCCGTTGTCGATCTCGCTGAAGAGTCCGCCGGGACCGACCAGGAAGAAGGCCAGGACCACCACGATCCCGCCGATGAAGAGCCACCGTCGATTGCGCACTCTGCGGTCCGCGGCTTGTTCGGGAACACGTCTTGCCATCATCTCACGATCTGATTGGGGTGGGTCACTTTGGTCCGCGGATCGCTCGGATCAGTCCATCGGGACGTAGCCCTCGGGCAGGGAGCGCCGATAGTAGTACTGGAAACGCTCGACCAGTTCCGCCTGACCCTCTACGGGTGCTTCTGCCCCGTCCAGGAGAGCCTTCAGCTCGGCCAGGGTCATCGACTCGAAGCGTTCGAGGTCTTCCGGGGCGACCGGTTCCGGGTTCCCCGACTCCATGATCTCCACGATCCGTCGCAGCTTGAGACGCATGAAAGCGTCCACGAATTCCGGCTGGAAGTGCGTTCCGCGCTCCTCGGTCAGGACGTTGAGCACTTTGCGGAACTCCATCCGGTCGCGGTAGTGCCGGCGGCTGGTGATGGCGTCGAACACGTCCCCCACGGCCATGACCCGTCCGGCCTCGGGGATGTCTTCTCCGCTCAGTTCCAGCGGGTAGCCCTTGCCGTCGAGCCGCTCGTGATGGGTACCGGCCATCATCGGGATCTCCCGCTTCTCACGGTCGAAGTGGATCTTGCCCAGGATGTTCAGAGTGTGGCTGGCATGGGACTGGATGACCTGGTACTCCTCGTCGGTCAGCCGGCCGTCCTTGAAGAGGACGATCTCGGGCACCCCGATCTTGCCCACATCGTGCAGCAGCGCCGCCACCCGCAGGATCTCCAGGTCCTTCTCCCCGTAGCCCAACTCCTCTCCGATGGCCACCGAGTAGGCCGTCACCCGGCGGCTGTGCCCGGCGGTGATGGGATCCCGGGCGTCCATGGCGGTCGAGAGGGTCTCGACGAAGGAGACGAAGCTCAGCTTCTGCTCCTCGTAGAGCTGGGCGTTCTCGACGGCCACAGCGGCCGATCCGGCCAGGGCGCAGAGCAGTTCCTCGTCCTCCTGGGTGAAGGGCTCGCCGCTCAGCTTGTTGAGGACCTGGATGACTCCGATCCGGTCGCCCTGCTTGTTGTTCATCGGGCAGCAGAGCACCGACCGGGTCCGATAACCGGTCTGCCGGTCGATGGCCTGGTTGAAGCGTTCGTCTTCGTAGGCGTCGGGGATGTTGAGGATCTCGCCGCTGGCAGCCACTGACCCGGCCAGTCCCAGGCCCATGGGGAACCGGAGCTCCCGGTACCGCACCCCCTGGGCGACCTTGGACCAGAGTTCCTCGGAATCCCAGTCGATGAGGAAGAGGCTGGAGCGGTCGGCGTTCATCACCTCGGTGGTGCGGTCCATGATGAGGGCCAGCAGACGGTCCAGATCGAGGGTCCCCCCCAGGGCCCGGTTCACCTCGTAGACCGCCTTGTAGCGTTCCACCTCCCGCTGCAGGAGGCTCAAGTCGTCGGACATGGACATCACACCTTGCAGTCGGCTGACGGGATAACGCTCCGGCCTGCTCACTGACCCGGGACACTAGGCTCCCGCGGACCGCTCCTTCAACCGGATTCCTCGGGCATCATCCGCTCCGCCGCCTCCCGCTCGGCGGCCCGCAGAGCCTGGAATCCCAGCCCCGAGCGATAGAACACCACCCCGCCGACGAGCAGGGACGGTGCGGCATGCCCGATCCAGTAGACGATGGAGAAGGCCGCAGCGTTGTGGTAGGCCTCGCTCCCGGCGATCCCGGCCCCGGTGCCCAGCAGAGTGAAGGCCAGGATGACGGCGGCCTGGTAGGGTCCGGCGCTGCCCGGGCCGGCCGGGATGAGGGTACTGGCGTTCACCAGGATGACGAGCAGGAGACTGGAAGCGATCGGTCCCACGCGGCTCGTGGTCCGCAGCCAGTCGGTCAGCCCCTCGCTGGCCAGGAAGGCATAGCAGGAATAGGCGATCAGCGCCCAGGAGAGCAGGCTGAAGAAGAGGAAGGGACCGAGCCGGCGCAGGTCGGCGGCCGGTCGCATCCCTTCCACGAAATGATGCAGCATACGGCGCAGCCGCTGGGTGGCGGCCGTCCGCCCTTTTTCTTCCTCGAAAGGAAAGCGGTGGCGCAGGTAGACCGCCGCCCCCAGCAGGATGATGATGGCCAGCCCCAGCAGACTCCCGATCGTCCCGATCCAGCGGATGGTGGGACCGCCCAGGTGGGAGAATACGCTGAGATAGAAGAGCATGCCGACCAGGGCCAGGATGTCCGAGAGCTTCTCCAGGGCCACACTGGCGGTACTGGCCGCCTTGCTGATGCCGGTCCGGGCCTCCAGGGCCAGGATCCGGATGACCTCGCCGGCCCGAGCCGGCAGCGCGTAGTTGCCGAAGAAGGAGATGATGGTCGTCTCCACCGCATGCCAGGGCCGCAGGTTGCCCTCCTGCTCGAGCAGGAAGTACCAGCGGTAACCGCGCAACACCACGGCCAGGGTGAAGGTGCCCATCCCCCAGAACAGCGGCAGCGGGTCCAGCCCGGCCAGGACCTGCCAGAGGTCGGCCAGCCGCACATGCCGTAGGGCCAGGTCGAGGAAGATAAGGGTCACCGCCCCCTGGGCGAACTGGGCCAGCCCCCTCACCCCCCGGCCGCGGTGAACCAGCACCAGTACGGTGAAGCAGGCCCCACCGGCGATGAGAAGGCTGTGGACCGAGAACACCGAACCCCAATGCCAGATCCCCCAGCCCAGGGGGACCAGTCCGGCCAGCAGATGGAGCGTGCGTTTCCAGAACGCGGTCCGTGAGATCAAGGTCCGGCCTTCCGGCAGTGGATGGACGAAGCATAGGATGCCTATCTGATATGCTACGCCAGAGAGCTGCGTAGGATACCGAAATCATGCCTCCAGCCGCTTACTCCGGAGTGTCTATGTACTTGAAGCGGCGGCCCCGTATTATTTCGGATAATCCAGCCTGAAATCCTTGACAGGTGTTAAAGAGGGTACGTCCTTACCTCCATCTTCAGGACTCGGAACGATTCGGTTCCGGAATCCTTGCGCACCACCCTACGACGGGAAAGGGACGATCGTTATGCCGCCGTCCACGACCTCGTCCTCGCCTACGGTCGCCAGTGTGGCGGAGGAGGTCGCCTCCGACATCGCCACCGTGGACGCGATCATCGATGAGCACCAGGCCGAGCGTTCGGAGCTCATCGCCATACTGCTGGACACTCAGGAGCGGATCCGCTACCTGCCGGTCCATGCCCTCAAGCACATCTCACAGCGCATGGAGATCCCACTGACCGAGATCTACGGGATCGCCACCTTCTACAAGATCTTCCGTCTCAGCCCGCCGGGTCGCCACCAGATCACCGTCTGCATGGGTACCGCCTGTCACGTCCGCGGAGCCGCCCAGGTGCTCAAGGAGTTCGAGCGCCGGTTGGGCGTCTGCGCAGGTGGCGTGACCCCCGACCGGGAGTACGGTCTCGACCGGGTCAACTGTGTGGGCGCCTGTGCCATCGGTCCGGTCGTCATCATCGACGACGAGTACCACGGGGAACTGACCACCATGAAGGTGCCCGTGCTGCTGCGCCGGCTTGAGAAGGCCCGCCGGGAGGTGGTCTCATGAGCACCGCCACCGCCTTCGGGGACCTGAAGGGGTTCCAGCGACATCTGGAGTCGCAGGTCCAGGCCCGGGCCTCTTCCGATCGCACCGTACTCACCCTCTGCGCCGGTCCGGGCTGTCTGGCCACCGGGGCCGACGCGGTGGCCAGGGCGTTCCGGGAGAAGATCGAGGAACTGGGTCTGCAGGAGCAGGTGACCTTCAAGTGCACCGGCTGTCACGGTTTCTGCGCCATGAGCCCGATCGTGACGATCGACCCGGCCGGCTGGGCCTACGGCGGGGTGAAACCCTCCGACACCC
>Ga0114922_10007361_pt1 | contig 10081 bp, 6 predicted proteins | sample AartaG_FD_100975 | JGI IMG/M metagenome (GOLD analysis project Ga0114922, IMG submission 100975) | Deep subsurface microbial communities from Aarhus Bay to uncover new lineages of life (NeLLi) - Aarhus_00045 metaG | ecosystem: Environmental > Aquatic > Marine > Oceanic > Sediment | place: Aarhus...
AAGAATCAATTTGGCGTTATTACTGGTAAGCCTCTTGGTCTTGGTGGCTCTGCTGGGCGGGATGACGCAACGGGTCGTGGTGGCTTATGCACTATTCGTGAAGCCGCCAATGAATACAATATACACCTTGAGGAAGCTACTGTTGCCGTGCAAGGGTACGGTAATGCTGGATATTATGCAGCCTATCTTGCTAAATCCCTTTTTGGCTGTAAAGTAGTAGCTGTTAGTGATAGCCAGGGAGGAATATTTTCTAGAGAAGGATTTGATCCAGAGGCAGTTCGTGAACATAAAGCGAAAACAGGTTCGGTGACTAATTTTTCAGGAACTAAAGCTATTTCCAGCGAGGATCTTATAGAACTGGGAGTGGATATACTCATTCCTGCATCTTTAGAAAATACTATCACAGAAAAGAATGCTTCAAACGTCAAAGCTAAGATTGTTGCTGAATTAGCTAATGGCCCAACTACTCCAGAGGCAGATGATATTCTGTACAAAAATGGTGTTCATGTTATACCTGATTTCTTATGTAATGCTGGCGGGGTAACAGTTTCATATTTTGAGATGGTGCAGAACTACTATATGTATTACTGGGAAGAAGAAGAAGTTCACAAGCGTTTAGATAAGAAGATGACTATTGCTTATCAGTCGGTATTAGATATTTCCAAAAAATACAACGTAAATATGCGCCAGGCTGCTTATATTGTAGCTGTTGAACGTGTGGTTGAGGCAATGAAACTTCGTGGCTGGGTCTAGTATGCAATATATAATAAATAGGGACAGCGACCATTTATTTCTTGAAAGGTCTTCCGCGGGGTAAAGCCTTAGCTCTTGATATTCGTGGCATGGTATAACCACACAGACAGCGCTCAATCTGTCAATAATAAATGGTCGCTGTCCCTATTTATTTATTATAGGTGGAAAAGTGTGCTATTAGTTAGTTCTAAAGATACAATGGTGTGTCGAGAGACAAAGGCGTTCAACCAAAATTGACCGCCTTTTTTTGTTTCAAAGCTGAATAGTATTACACTGGTGTAATTCCAGGATAAAGACGTCCTTTGGTGCAGAGTGCGCTGCACAGTAGGACGTCTTTTTTATTGGATTATCTTCTATATCGCTGAGATTTGATATAGATATTCAAGTGGATTTTTCCCACTTCAACATCCAGGGAACTTGTGTGGGTGCTTATGGGATGGAGCCATATTCTCAAGATCTCTTGTCATCTTCGGTCTCATCCTACGCCTCAAGATCGTAATTTTACCCGGTAACGTAGGTTATTATCTCTCCAATTCCAATCTTTGAACCAAGAACTGGGAGGGGCAAGGGGTAAGGGTACTTGACAGGATGGATATTTACGATATAATATTATTGAATGAATGAAATATTTCAATCTTGAACTAAGAGAGGAGGTGTATCATCCATGCTCGACGATGAGCTCATCCGCGAACTTGGTCGTGTGCAGCCAATGCTCTTTTTCCTCAAGGAAGAGGTCGACTATGCTGAACCTGAGCTTCTTCGGGAACTGAAGCTCAACATGTCCCAGATCTTCGCTCTTGAGATACTTGCCAGAACCGGGCTCATGACCATGGGAGAGCTGGCGGGCGGCATGCGCGCCAACGCCAGTACGATGACCAGGGTGATTGACGGGCTTGTGGACCGCGGCATGGTAGAGCGAACCCGCATCCCGGATGATCGTCGAATGGTCAGGATCCGCCCCACACAAAAAGGAAAGGGTCTCGCCAGGAGAATGCAGGAGCAGAGGAGCAAACATCTTATTGCCAATCTTAAGCTTCTGGACGATGAGCATCAGCGGAAATTTATCGAAGTCCTGAAGGCATGGGAGAAAGTCCTCGGGAAAAAGCCATAGGAAGGATGTGAACTCCTCCCTCGGCTTGATGAAACTCCCGGCCATGGTCATAATGAATCTTTCGAAAATGAAGGCCGTCGGACTCGATGGTCTAACTGAATCGTAGGCAGACGATCCATCGGCAACCGGGTGGTATGCGAGGCCGGCGATCGTCCCCTTATACTATCTGGAGGTACGATAATATGGGAATGATGAGAATTGCAGGAGCAGTCACGAATAACCCCAAGAAAACCATAGCGCTGTTGATAGGGATCAGCATTCTGTTCGGTTTGCTTCTTCCCCGGGTGAACTTCGAGGCCGAGATGCAGGATATGGTGCCCGGTGGCGATCCGGTAATCCAGGATCTTGAGGAGGCTACAGAGGTTTTTGGATCCCAGGACGTGGTGATGGTCGTCGTCAAGAGCGACAACATCTTTGAGCTTGGAACCCTCAAGAAGATCGATGAGCTCTCCAGGGAACTCTCGGAGCTCGATGGCGTGGAAGGAGTCACGAGTCCTCTCAATATCGATCTCATTGAGAGTAGTGACGTCCTCATCGAAATATCTCCAATTGTAGACAGGGTTCCCCAGGATGCCGACGAGGCGGAGGAGTTCAAGGAAAGACTCCTCGGGAGTCGTATGGGAGAGTCGCTGGTAACCGAGGAGGGTGGTGCAGCGCTCATTCTGGTGACGGTTGAACCGAATATTACCGGGACTACACGGGCAAACAGACTGACGGAGGAGATGCTCGCAATCGTTGAAGAGAATCAGGGACCCGAGAGTATCTACGTGGTGGGAGATGCGGTCTTTGGTCACTATTCTATGAACAGCATGAACCGGGATCTCCTTTTCCTTCTTCCCCTGGTGAGCCTGGTGGTAATAGTGGTCCTTTACCTTAGCTTCAGGAGTGTGAAAGGTTTTGTCCTTCCACTTCTGACGGTTGCTCTTAGCATCGTCTGGATGATCGGTTTCATGGGGCTAGTTGGCTTTCCTTTCAGCATAGTCTCGATTGTCGCACCCATCATTATGGTTGCAATAGGCAGTGCCTACGGTATCCACATTGTCAACAGATATTACGAAGCTGCAGAGAGTGGCATGAGAGGGAAAGAAGCGGTAGTTAGTACGATGCAGGATATGAACGCACCCGTCACCATGACCGCCCTCACTACCGCTGCCGGATTTGTGTCTCTTGCCACCTCCTTTGTAATTCCCATTCGACAATTCGGTATCGCTACCGCCTTTGGGGTTCTGTCGGCAATGATTCTCTCCCTCACTTTCATCCCGGCAGTCCTCACTCTACAGCAGATTCCAAAACACATTCAAAAGAGAAAGGGTTCCCGCGTGAGCCTTTCGTTTTTTCTTGGAAAGAGTGGAAGATACGTTGCTGACCATCCCAGACTCGTTACCCTCGTCGCCTGCTGTGTTCTTGCTTTCTTCCTGGTTGGGGCTCTTCGAATTAGCACGGAGGCCGATTTCACGCGTTATCTGGGAGAGGACAATCCGGCTGTTGTAGGAATGAGGGTGGTGGAGGAGGAGTTTGGAGGGAGCTCTCGCCTCTCGGTGGTAGTTGATACCGGGGAAGAGGATGGCATCAAGGAGCCGGGGATCCTTAAAGAAATGGTCCGCTTGCAGGAATATCTGGATTCGCTGGAATATGTAAGTGATCCATCTTCTCTGACGGACCTTGTTATGGAACTCAACCAGGTTCTGCAGGGCGGTGACCCTGCCGAGTATCGCATTCCCGACACGCGGCAGGCGGTGGCGCAAGAGCTTCTTCTCTTCACCATGCAGGGAGGTTCCGGTATTGACTCCATGGTAAGCTACAATTTTGAGAAAGCTCTAGTCTCAGCACAGGTTGAGAACGTTGGCGGGCCTGCGACGAGGGAAATAGTGGACCGAATAGACCGGGACCTGGACGAAGAGTTCAATAGCGAGGGATTTCAGTCTAAGCTCGTGGGGCTTCCCAAGGTGATGATACGGTTGATGGACAGGATACTGGACAGCCAGATCTGGAGCCTCTTTCTCTCGATCGGAGTGGTGGGTTTCATTGTCTCGCTCCTTTTCAGATCGGTACGCATAGGATTCATCTGTGCAGTGCCTCTTCTCTTCACGGTGGGGATGAACTTCGGAGTCATGGGGTACCTTGGAATTCCTTTGGATGTTGCGACGGCAATGATCGCGAGCATTGCGATCGGGATCGGAGTGGACTACTCGATTCACTTTGTGAGTCGCTACCGAAAAGAGATGAGGGGAACGCAGGATAGGTCGGAGGCTCTCGTCACCGCTACGAAGACGACGGGCCGTGGGATCTCCTTCAACGCGATTACTCTGACCTTGGGATTCGGAGTTCTTCTTTTCTCATCCTTCTATTTCATGACTGTGTTTGGACTCTTGCTTGCACTGACCATGCTTATTAGCTCACTTGCAGCCCTCACCCTGATACCGGCCATTTTGAGGATGACCGGTGTGGGTTCGAAATGAAATGTCTGCCTCTTGTAGAGCCGTTCCGGTAGATGGAACAGGGAGAGAGTGAGGCGGCGATTCAGTGGACATTATGAAATTCATTTCTTCCTTTGAGGGTATTTATTGGAGAAACTAATTATCAGAGGAGAATAAAGAATGAAGAGAAAACACAAGACAGTGTGCTTTTTATGTACGGTGATGTGTGTGGTGACGGTGGGTATGGTTTCCGCTCCCGTTGGAGCGGTCAGCGAGGACCTTACTGGTGAGGAGATTCTGGACCGGATCGAGCAAGAATCCGCAGTTACCGAGGGCGGGACGGGAGTCATTAATCTCATCACGGAGAATAAGAGAGGGGAACAGCGTTCCAGCACCGTGAGGATGTATCGCAAAGAGAGCAATGGTACGGAGAAGCAGCTCCTGGAGTACCTCGAACCGGCAGATGTGAAAGGAACCAAGTTCTTGAGCATCACTGAAGAGGGGAAAGAAGCCCTGATGTACATATACTTCCCGTTTTTGGGAAGGGAAAGACGCATCGCTGCTGGCGAGGAGAGCGACTCGTTCATGGGAACTGACTTCACCTACGAAGAGATGGGAAGCGGTCAGACCTACCAGGAGGAATACGACGCTTCGAGGCTTAAGGACGAGGTCCTGGAAGAATATCCCTGCTATGTGCTACGACTCACTCCCCAAGAAGAGGATTCCGACTACACGTACATTAAGATGTGGGTATGGCAGGAGGAGTTCTTAGTTCTCAGAATAGAGTTCTACGAGGAAGGGGACAGGCTCACCAAGGCTCTTTCTAATTCTGACATCCGCGAGGAGGAAGAGGGTGAGTTCATGCCGCATAGGATTGTAATGGCTGACGAGATCAAGGGCACCAAGACCATCATCGAGATCGTAGAGACAAAAGAAGAAGAGCTATCTGAGGATTATTTCACTTTAAGATATCTACGTCGATAGATATGAGAAGAGGACCGCTTAGGCAAAAACAGGGATTTTAGATAGAAGGAGGATGGCATGAAAAGAATAGTTGTAGTAATGATAGGGATAGTTTCATTACTCTTTATCTCAGGAAATGTTTGTTTAGCTGAAGGAATAGAACTGGGAGGTGATATTTCTCACAATCTCTTTTATCTTTTAAGAGAAGGAGAACTATCTCAGAACATTACCCAGTACGGACTTTTCCTGAAGAAAAATTTTAGAGGGGGAAAGGGCAAGGTATATCTTTCCTTCAAAGGCGGCTACGATTCTATAGTAGAGGGTAGTATCGAGGCGGTAAAATTGGATGAAGCCTATGCAGATTTTTATCTAAGGAATACGGATATACGTATAGGCAGGCAGGTAGTTAGCTGGGGTACTGCCGACGGGATTAACCCTACCAACTATATTAACCCCAGCGACCTCTCCTTGACAGAGACGGAATTTAAAGGAAAGCCGTTGGCTATTCTTAGGGCAGCTTACTACGGCAAGAAGGCAGACGTGACAGGAGTGATAGTCTTTGATTTCGAACCGCAAGAAATACCTAAAGAATTAGAGATGGAGGTAGGACAATTAATTCCTGGATTTGGAGGATTTCCATCTCCGGCAGAGATAGAGAATACTCTGGAGAATATGGAGTTTGCCCTGAGAGTGGAAAAGAGAATTGGTGCTTGGGATGCTAAGCTGAGTTATTTCCACGGATGGGAAGACTATCCCGCTTTGTGGATCGAGCTTCAGCCTGGATCGATATCTCAATTTGAAGCCAGAGCTCAATATCAGCGAGTAGATAAAATTGGCCTGGCTACCGCTGGCAGTATCAAGAAGGTAGGTTTATGGAGCGAGATGGCCTACGTAATACCCAGAGAAATAGAGGAGATGAGGAATGCTTTTCTCAGTTTTTCCATGAACGAGCCATATCTTCAAGCAGTTCTAGGGGCAGATCGTACCTTTGGGAAGATCTATCTAGAGGGGCAATATATATACTACCAGAATGGTTCCCTACTCAGTCCTTATGGTCAGTATGAGACAGGAGTAGATGTAACAGCTGGCACCTACCTGATGGTTCAGTCTTCCTATGAAATCAATCAAATTCACAGTTTGAGGTTAGGAGGGATAGTTAACTTGCAGGATTCCAGCTATACGTTGATGCCCCAGTATACCTATGCTATCAATGAGGTGACAGACTTATCTCTGAGCGGGGTCCTATTCCTTGGTGAAGCAGCAACAGAATTTGGCATGCTAAAGAGCATAGACTTCATCAATCTCGGCATAAAGGTAAGTTTCTAGTCCTGGAGGGTTTTACCCCGCGGGAAACCTCATAAGAGTCAATAAATGGTCGCTGTCCCTATTTAAGTTTTTTGATATAATAGAGGAAGAAGGTGCAGGGGAGAATGACTTTCTCTTCCGTGAGGCGAAAAGAGAAGGACAAAAGTGAGCAAGAATTGAAGTTTAGCAAAATGGAAGGCACAGGCATGGAAAAGAAGACAAGAGTTGCGATTATTGGTTATGGTAATGTGGGTAAAGGTGTTGAGCTGGCAATAGAACAAAATCCAGATATGGAATTGAAAGTGATTTTTACTCGAAGAAAACCAGATACATTAAAAATAAGATCAAATGCTAAGGTTTTGTGTATTACTGAAGTTGGCAAGTATGTAAACGATATTGATGTTGCAGTTTTATGCGGAGGGTCTGCAACTGACCTTCCTAAACAGGGACCAAAACTCGCTTCAATATTTAATACAGTAGATAGTTATGATACACATGCTAAAATTCCTGACTACTATGCTTCTGTGAATGAAGCTGCAAAAAAGGCCGGGAAAACAAGTATAATATCTACGGGGTGGGACCCTGGTTTGTTTTCTTTATTGAGAATTATAGAAGAGATAGCATTACCTCAAGGAAAATGTTACACTTTTTGGGGGCCAGGAATAAGTCAAGGACATTCTGATGCTATTAGAAGAATTCCAGGAGTTAAAGATGCACGGCAGTATACTATGCCTATTGATACTGCTGTTAGGAGGGTTAGAGCTGGAGAAAACCCTGAGTTGAAAACAAGCGAAAAACATTGGAGGGATTGCTATGTTGTTGTTGAAGATGGCGCAGATTTGAAAAGAATTGAGCAAGAGATTAAGAGAATGCCGCACTATTATGCAGATTACAGGACAGTAGTTACATTCATCTCAGAAAAAGAGATGATTGAAAGACACTCTGAAATGCCTCATGGAGGTTTTGTTCTCAGAGTCGGGAAAACAGGAGAATGTCATAAACAGCTTATGGAATTTAGATTAGAGTTAACCAGCAATCCAGAGTTTACCGGTAGTGTTTTGGTAGCTTATGCGAGGGCTGCATATCGGTTGAACAAAGAAGGCCAAATAGGTGCAAAAACAGTGTTTGATATTGCTCCGGCATATTTATCGATGAAGTCCCTTGAAGAACTAAGAAAAGAAATGTTGTAATTTCACTAGAATTTGCAGCGACATTAGGGCAATTTTGTTCTAAGAAGAGACTCTTTCAAAGCTCTTCCAGGAGATAAGTTAATGGGGAAGAAACCTTATCGGGAGATGATAGCTATTTTAGATTTTGGCTCACAATATAGTCAACTGATTGCTCGCCGAGTCAGGGAAAGTCAGGTTTATTGCAGATTACTTCCCTTTGACATTACCCCCTCCGAATTACTAAAGTATAATGTTAAGGGTATTATTCTTTCTGGTGGGCCGGCTAGTTTGACCAGCAAGGGAGCTCCTTACCCAGAGCCAGCTCTCTTTGATTTAGGGATTCCTGTATTGGGGATTTGCTATGGGATGCAGTTGTTAGCCCATTTTATGAATGGTAGGATCACTCCTGCTCCAGAGAGAGAATACGGCAAAAACGAGCTGTTCATAGATAATAAAGAGGACCTCTTTTATGAGCTCTCCTCTCCTTTAGATGTCTGGACGAGCCATGCAGACCAGGTGACTCTTCTTCCTTCTGGATTTGAAATCATTGCTCATACCCATAATTGTTCTATAGCCAGCATGAGAGATAGAAAGCGAAAATTCTACGGAGTCCAATTTCATCCGGAGGTTGTCCACACTCCACAAGGGAAAAGGATAATTGAAAACTACCTTTCTAGAGTATGCGGCTGTTCTAAAGGATGGACAATGAGTTCCTTTATTGACTATTCAGTTGATGAGATAAGAAAGAAAGTAAAGGGAGGAAAGGTAGTCTGTGCTTTAAGCGGAGGAGTTGATTCATCAGTAACAGCTACTTTGGTGAATAAGGCTATTGGTGATAGATTAGGATGCATATTTGTTAATAATGGGCTTATGCGCGAAGGGGAGACAGAGGAAGTGAAAAAGACTTTTTTGGAGCACTTCCACTTAAATCTTCGTTGTGTTCAGGCAGAAGAGAGATTCCTGAAGAAATTAGCTGGAGTGATCGACCCGGAAAAGAAAAGAAAGCTGATTGGTGAGGAGTTTATCAATATTTTTACAGAAGAGGCCAGGAAATCTGGCCGAGTAGATTTTCTTGCTCAGGGGACTCTTTATCCGGATGTTATTGAAAGCGTTTCCGTTCGAGGAGAGCCTTCAGCTACTATCAAGAGTCATCATAATGTGGGCGGACTGCCGGAAAAACTCCATTTTAAATTGATTGAACCCTTAAGAGACTTGTTCAAAGATGAGGTGAGAGCTTTGGGGAGGGAACTGGGTCTGCCAGAGGCAATATTGAAGAGGCAGCCTTTTCCTGGGCCAGGCTTGGCGGTTAGAATCGTAGGGGAGGTTACCAAGGAACGTCTGGCAATTCTTCGCCAGGCAGATTTAAGAATTGCCGAAGAGATGAGAAATTATGAGAGATTTTCAGAGATATGGCAGTCATTCGCTGTTTTGCTTCCTATAAAAAGTGTAGGAGTTATGGGTGACGAACGTACCTATGAATATACTATTGCCTTGAGAATTGTCACCAGTATAGACGCAATGACGGCTGACTGGGCCAGAATTCCTTATAAGATTTTAGGAAGAATTTCAAATAGGATTATTAATGAAGTAAAGGGAGCAAACAGAGTAGTCTATGATATTAGCTCCAAACCCCCCAGCACCATTGAGTGGGAATGAATAGCGCAAAACGTAAAGCGAAAGCATCTATTCAGCCGTAGTGCATTTATTTGTCATTGCGAGGAACGACAGCGACGAAGCAATCTCGGTTTTGTTGCTCGGAATAAACTCCACAACCCCTAGATTGCCACGCTCCTTCGGAGTTCGCAATGACGTGTTTCACTGGGTTTTTACGAAATAAGGCTGAATAGATACAAGCGAAAAACGTAAAAATGAACTATTTTCTGGGAATAGACCTGGGCACCTCCAGCGTAAAGATAGTCTTGGTGAACGTGGAAGGGAAAATTATTGCTGCCTCTTCCGAAGGATACCACACTTATTCTCCTCATCCTGGATGGGCTGAGCAAGAACCAGAGGAATGGTGGAAGGCGACTGTTAGAGCAATAGATAGAGTTATTAACCAGATTCATATAGACCTGGGGCAAATTCAAGCAGTAGGGCTTTCCGGGCAAACGCACGGGACAGTCATTTTGGACAAAAATCTCCTACCTTTGCGAAAAGCCATTATCTGGATGGACAAGAGAAGCATTTCGCAAGTCCGTGGACTGGAGGAGAGAATGGGAGGAAGGTTCCCTCGAGTTACTGGCCTTCCTATATCTTGTGGCTTTATGGCTCCTTCTCTTCTCTGGATTAAGGAAAACGAACCTTCCCTTTGGAGGAAGATATATAAAGTTCTTCTTCCCAAGGATTATCTCCGCTTGAAACTA
>Ga0114922_10007362_pt1 | contig 10080 bp, 8 predicted proteins | sample AartaG_FD_100975 | JGI IMG/M metagenome (GOLD analysis project Ga0114922, IMG submission 100975) | Deep subsurface microbial communities from Aarhus Bay to uncover new lineages of life (NeLLi) - Aarhus_00045 metaG | ecosystem: Environmental > Aquatic > Marine > Oceanic > Sediment | place: Aarhus...
CCCTCTGTTAGAGTTGAATTGCTAAACGATGCAGAATCATTTAATGGCCCATCAAGACTCGAACGCCAACTGTAGCCCTCTACCGTGCCGTCACTGTCTGTGCCATTACCAACGAAGGTTACCGTCTCGTCGGGTTGGGCGGGATTGGGGCTTATGGATTCTATCGTCGCTATCGGCGCTCCAGGCGCGTAGACAAACTTTACCGCATCGGCACAGTAACTAATAGGGTAAGAATCCTCTGCTGTGATTGTGACAGTACCCCCACTTGCGGCATCAAAACTATATGTTCCCAGATAATTCCACATCCCTCCGTTTTGCGACTGGTTGACATAGACCACCTGAGACTCACCATTATATTCAATAGTCACCGGCGCGCTGGTAGAACGCGAAGGCGTTACCGTCCACCACATATAAACCTCATACTCACCTGTGTGCGTCATATAAGCATGCCATGTGTAGGTTGCGCCATCTCGGCTATACAGGGAATCAAGTCCCCAAGAATCAATTCCACTCGATACCCCCCATGTCCCCGTAAAGGAGGTGCCAGGATCGTCATTGTCTATTATTATGTCTTGAGCATTTACAATATTGACACAACACAAGCTAAGTAATACTATCCCCAAAGTGAAACATAAAGTGTAAATTTTTTTATTTATTTTCATCTCTCGTGGTTTTTTCATTTCCTCATCATATCTGCCATCAAGCCCATAAAAAGCAATTGCACTCCAGTCATAATAAGTAATGCAGTTAATATTACGCTTGGAGTACGTCCAATCATTCCTGTTATTGCAAACTTATACGCCAGTGCAATTCCAAGGACAGCACCACTTAATATAAATAACACCCCTGCTGTACCAAAGAATGATAATGGATGATAGTCTCTTAAAGTGCGAATGATTATTGCCCAGCTGCGCCATGCATACGATAATGGATTTATTATTAATCGCGACTCTCCAGCAACTCGCTCCACAAAAGTAATTGGAATACTTTTAATACGCCATCCCTCTTTAGCTGTTTTAATTATCATTTCTTGTGTATATGTGTATTTATGAGCAGGCATTGCCATTTCCAGTACTTGTCGGCGTATTGCTCTAAAACCTGTTTGCCCATCATTGACATCTGCACCAGTTAATATTCGTAAAACAAGAGAAAATGCTTTGTTTCCAAATCTTTTCAGAATCGGCATCTTGTATCCGATATTCTCAAATCGAGACCCTAAAACCAAATCTGCTTCGTTGTTTAGAATGGGTTGAATCAATAATGGGATTTCCTTAGCTAAGTATTGACCATCCGCATCCAATTGCACTACGATATCCGCATCTCGCTTGAGCGCTTCAACATATCCTTTTTTTATGGTTTCGCCTAAGCCACGATTAACAATATTGTCTATTGCATCCGCACCAGTGGACTCTGCTACTTCTTTTGTAGCGTCTGTACTGCCATCATTAATGACTATAACTTCGTTTACATACGGTAAAGTGTCTTTAATTACACCTGCAACTGTTTCTTCTTCATTGTATGCCGGGATGATTACAATGATTTTCCTATTTTCTGTATTATCCCTTATCATCTCTCTTTTATCACATCCAATCTATTTTCCCTACCCCTTTTAAAAAGTGAGACTTCACATTCGTTCTTCATTCTATGACCTCTCAAAACAACATTAGACTCCTTGCCAATTAAAAGTTATCTCCACGCAAAGGATTTTTATTGCATTTTCATAAGCTTCTATAAACAAACCCCTTTTCTTTTGCCTCATCTGGGTTTAAAAAACCACGCACATCTATCAGTATTGGATTTGTGTTCATGGTTTCTTTGAGCATGTCCAGAGTTATTTCCTTAAACAAGTTGTGTATGACCGCCAGGATCACGCAGTCGGCATTTGCATGCTCAATGTCCTCTATTACTTCTATCTCAAACTCTTCTTCGTGGGTATCTCTTAGTACCGGATCATATCCAATGACTTCTATCCCGTATTCCTCAAGTTCTTCGATTATTTTTTTTGGTAGGCGTTTCTCTCGTATCAGGAACATCTTCTTTGTAAGCCAATCCCATTATCAAAACTTTTGAGCCTTTTATCACTTTGCCAACGTCATTCAGAGCCTTTATAGCCATTAAAGCAACATGCTTTGGCATGTAATCGTTTATTGCCCTTCCAGCTAAAATCACCTGAGGATGATAACCCAGCGCCTTCGCTTCGTAGACCAAATAATAAGGATCAACAGGAATACAATGCCCTCCTACAAGTCCAAGCACATATCGGTGAAAATTCCATTTTGTTGTCGCAGTCTTTATGACCTCTTTTGTATTCAAGCCCATCTTATCGAAAATCAAGGATAATTCATTCATAATCGCTATGTTCAAATCTCTCTGAATATTCTCTATAACCTTTGCGGCTTCAGCCGTTTTTATATCTCTTACCTTGTAAACATCACTGCAAACTTTCTTATAAAGCTCAGCAACTATTTCCGTAGTCTCTTTATCCATCCCTGCTACAACCTTCGTTATTTTCTTTAAAGAATGCTCCTCATCACCTGGATTTATTCTCTCCGGAGAATAACCAATCTTAAAATCTTCTCCACATTTAAATCCAGATTTTTCTTCCAATATTGACTTTACCATTTCTTCTGTGACACAGGGATAAACAGTGGACTCTAAAACAACAACACTATCTTTTTTCAGATTCTTACCAACTGTTTTAGCAGCAGACTTTACATACGACAAATCTGGCTCCTTTGACTTTGTGATAGGCGTAGGAACTGCAATTATTACGAAGTCTGTGTGTTCAATCAAAGAGGGGTCTGTTGTGAAAAGAATATTGTTGTTAATATTGTTTTCGTTGAGCTTTCTTATCTTATCTTCGTTCACGTCAAATCCTATAACTCTCAAACTCTTCGAGAACTCCTCCGCTAACGGCTGACCGACATAGCCTAATCCCACGATGCAAACCACCGCTTCATTCTTCATCAGCTTTTCTCTAATCCTCATACAATTATCTCCCCCTAATAACTAAAGCCAACTTTATTTAATATTTGTACAGGAATCATATTTTTTACCACTTCTATATCCTCTTTATTTATTTCTCTTGAAACCCAGAGCAGACCTAAATAAATCGAAAACAAGAATATATAATTTGCAACCAACAGAACACCTGAAAATGAATAACTAATTGCGACGAAATAAATGATTAACGATGCTCCACTAATCCTGACAAAAGATATTGGGCTCATTAATGTTCCGAATCTCTTAAATACATAGGATGCGGCAATAATTAAGCCAATAAAAGCTGTTATTGTTGTTGCAAGTGCTGCACCCTTTAACTCATAAGTTGGTATCAATGTTAGATTTAAAACAATATCTATTGGAACCAGCATTAATGCAATAATCATAGAAACTTTTGGTTTACCACTTGCGGTAATAATAGTGGCTAAAATGACAAATACTGAGAGGAATGTTAATCCAAAAATCAAAATGCTTAGAGAAGAGGCAGCATTTATGTATCTGACGGTATAAACTAAAGAAACTAAATTTTTTGATGTTGCACTTACTAATAAAGCCCCGGGAATTAATAACAATAACAGGTATCTTAATGACTGGTTGATATATTTATTTGTAAGTTTTAAATCATTATTTGCAGTGGATTTGGATATTGATGGGAGTAAAGCAGCTGATAGTGCAAGAAAAATAAAGTAAGGAGTTCTTGCTAAAGCGGTTGCAGATGTATAGAAGCCCGTTTTTGCATTATCTACCACCATTGCTTTTACAAACAGCAAATCAATATTCATTAATAAAACAAATCCAATGGAATATATAATAAGTGGGACTGCGAATTTGACGAATTTGCTTGCCTCAAAATCACTTTTCGTAACTGTTTTAAATACACAGTAACGTTTAGCTACCACCATTCCAATCAAAAAAGCAATTAGATAGCCTAATATTGCACCATTAATTTTTAAACCAATAAAAACTAAAGTGAATACTGCAAATACCTTTGTTAAAGAATAAACAATTCTGGTCTTTGCTTGTTTTCCAAAAGCTCTTACACCATTTAGATGACCCATATATATCGAGTATAAAGCCGCTACAGGAAGTATAAACGCCAAAAGTCTTATATACTTAACTAAACTTGAATCGTTTAATTTATCCCCGATTATGGGGGCAAGAGAAACTAAAAAGATAAAAACAAGCAAGGAAAATACTGTTTGAATTTCCAATGCTTTGTTTTTAATTGAACTTGCCGATTCTTCATCTTCAGAAGTAAATTTAGAAACTGCTTCGGGCATTCCTCGTAACAAAAGTGTTTCATTTATGTATAACAAAGCAATAATTACTCCAAACGTTCCATACAGTTCCGGTCCTAAGTATCTGCCCAATCCAAAATGAATGGCATAGCCACTTATGAGGAAAATTACATTCGTAACCATCATGTAAATTGTCCCTTTTCCCATCACTTTTTTCGTCTTTGGATGCTCATGCATATCTCACTGCCTCCCTTTTATCACTATGGCACCGGCAGGGCACTGCTCGGCACATTTTAGACATCGCACGTACATGCACTTTTTGGATTCAATTTGGATGGTTTCTGCATTTATCGCTTTAATAGGGCAAATATCAACACAAATTCCACATCTATCGCATTTGCTTTGTTCAATTTTTGGTCTTATTCCTGTATACCAGTGTAAGGTTGGGATTAGTGACTTATTCGGATGGCGTATTGAGTAAAGATAATCTGCTATATACATGCCTCTGAAGAGTGCGTTGTGCAATAATCTATGTAATGTTTTTTGTTCTCTCATGGATATTTTGTTTACCTTGTTTAAATCGCCGACAATCTCTGGGTGTCCTTGCTCTAATCCCTCCTTAATTGCATGTCTTATATGTGTTATATTTTGAGGCTTTATCCCTATCAACTCACAGCAGACTTGATCCACAGAGACAACATCTTTTCCTGCTACTATTACACCCAGGTCAAGTTCGTTACCATACACTGCCTTAGAGCCCATCACAGTAAGTCCGTCAACGATAGTTAAATCTGGCTTAAAAATAGTATTAAGAGCTGCAATTCCTCGCTCTATCCCGAAAACATGAAGTTTTCGTCTACTTTCCCTGTTTGGAATGCCCATTAAATTTTTCATGCCAAACGATACAGTCGTTATACCGTGCATCTTCATTTTAGGAATGTTAATTAAAACATCAGCCTCCATAACAATTTTAGGAATCATTAATTCTTTGAGAAATATTTGATTGACTTTTATTTTTCCTATATGCTCCGCATCAAAATTCACCAGCTTAACACCCATATTTTGTGCGAATTTTGTTGCACCAATAATGTCAAATGTTTTTTCAGTATCAAATTCAAATCCTGCACTTTCTCCTATCATTGGCTCTCCACCGCATTTTCTAACTTCTTCTATTACCTCTTCTATGATATTGAAATTGGTTATAGCTCCGCTGAAAGGAGCAACAAAGTTAGGCTTAATTAGTACAGAATCGCCTCTATTTACTATTTTATCCATACCACCAACCAGCTCAATTGCCCTCTTAACACTTTTTTTACTACTCAATGTAGTTGAACCGCTTGTCACAACAGATACTAAAGATTTTTTCCCCGCAGGATGAATAAAGTTTTTTGCAATTTTTGACATTGTTCTAAAACTTTAAAGATTGCTTTGATTTTTTAAAATTTTGGCAAAAATAATTATCAATCTAAATCCATATCACATACTCAGTGTTTTCTAATCTTATTGGTTTTTTTCTTTTATTATGTATCCATTATCCCGCCAAGGCGGTTTTTTTAAACATCTATTACCTATAGAGATTCGCTTTTCGGCACAAAACAAGATAATTACAGTTCAAAAAATCAGAATTAAGAAATAGATTCTGCAGCTTGAAAAGGATGAAAAATTTAGAATAGATAGGATATAATTTTTTTATAAATGAGGAAGTAGGTCGAGAATAGCCACTTTTCTTTGTCCTTTCAAGAGTACTACAATCCTGCTGTTTTTCTCTTTTTGCCACAAAAGTGCGAATTTTTGATAATAAGGGCAAACCCCAAGACCATATGATTAATATTTCAAATCCTGTCTTTTGGAGTTTCTGGACCAACTCTTCTCTTTCATACCTGCGAATGTGACCCACTGCTATATCAGTTTCGCTAAAGATATCTTTTCTTCCAGGTACACTAAGCATAAAATAGCCTTTATCGTTTAACACTTGATTTACTTTTCTCATCGCACCAGTATCATCTTCAATGTGCTCAAAAACTTCGAATGCGAAGACTATGTCAAAACTACCTTCCACTGACATGATATCTCCTCGAAACACCATGATTCCTGTGTTAGATAATCTATTTTTAGCTATTTGTATTGAACGATCTTCAATATCTATCCCCATGCCCCTGTATCCGAGTGAGCACATTTTTGCAAGGAATTCTCCTGTCCCACAACCTATTTCTAGAAAGAATGATTTTCTTGGTGGGTTTAATTCTATAAGTAACTCATCAATTAAATAATTTCTATACTGCCGATTTGGAGTTGGATATCGGTGAATTTCTAACATTGAAGCTATTTTCTCCATCTAAACCACCTTTTTCCTAGTCTTATTTTAATGTATGTTTATTATTTGTGTCTACTACGAAGCACTACATGCTTATACGTCAAAAGCTTTCTTGGGATCTTAGCTATTATGAAATGGCTGATTTTGATAGCCACAACACGCTGACTTAAAATAAAAATTAATGCTTTAATATAAGCCCGAAAACCAAGGTTATTATTCTTCTTAATTCCAATAAATAAAGGAAGTTCCTGTTTTGTAAGATTGAGGATATTATTAATTGCAAAGATGGTACGTTTCTTGTAGTAGAGCATAGATTTTTGTGCTTCTACCACTCTTTCTGGACTAATTTCGATCAATTCTATCACTCCTGACTCCTTTGCCCTTCGGAGAATATCCCTTCCAAAGTCTGTTCGAGAAATAGCAATATTCCAACCATCTTCACCCCTTAATTCATGACCATCTGAAGTAGTTACTGTTTCACCTCTCCAAAATTCAGGTAAATGTGCGTCACCGAGAGAAAAATCAGATAGCTCATTTGCAAAATCAGGACACACACCACATCGAAACCGGTTGAACAGTGTTTGTGCGTATAAATACTCTTTTAGGGGTATAAATTTTTCTCTTCCATTTTTGAGTTTAATTAGCATACCACCAGGCCATATTTTTCCTTCACGATATTTTATTTCAACAACGTCTTCCCTTTTCACCTTCTCCGCTCTAAGTAGATGATCTGTCATTAGAAAACTTGGTCCAGGACCACAGATAATGCCAACACATAAAACTATCTTTTCTTTAACTTTAGGGAAAAGAAGTTCAGCCTTTCTAATACCATGAATATGACAAGGAAGCCCAACTACTGCAAACTTACCCTCACTATCTAAAATTTCTCGAATACCTGTATTTAATGGGACTGGGAGGTATTTTGATTGAGCCGCGGATAAAATCTCTTGCTGACTTTTTGCTATGAATACCTCTGGCTCTAACGGATCTTTTTTACTCATTCTTACAACCAAAGCACCATCAATCATACCTGAATCAAGGGCAAAATTTAATAACGTTGATGCAGTACCACCAGAAGCACACATATTACGTATTTTTTCATCTGTTGATTGTGTTAGATACGTTTTTTGAAAATTTCCTAATAGATTATTTGGTGAAAATTTAAAGAACACTGAAGCGTTTAATTCATCAAAATTAACCGTATGACCAGGACAGACTTCATAACAAATTCCACAACCGTTGCAGAGCTCTGTGTTTTTTACCTTAAATACAAAATCTTTACTGTTTGACCGAACAATCTCTATATTCTTCTTCGGGCAAAAACTGTAACACGTTCCACACTGTGTGCATAAATTCTTTTTATACATTTCATTAATGTTTTTTGACTCACTCCGATTTTTGATCATTTAACCTTTTACCTTCTCTTTTTGACTACCTTTGCAGGAACACCAACGGCGATGCAAAACTCCGGAATATCCTTAGTAACAACAGCACCAGCTCCGACAATACTGTCTCTTCCTATGGTAATCCCATCTAAAACTTTCACTCCCCCTCCCAACCATACATTATCCTCTATGACCACGCCCTTTCCAGGTAATAGTGGCTGAGCGGCAATTGGAATATCGTTTCTCTCAAAATTGTGAAATCTACCGCCCATGATATAACAATAAGCGCTCACAAGGACATTATCCCCCAATTTCACCGAAGTATCCCGAGCAGCGATGATACAATTATCCCCTATACCCACGTTGTTTCCTATCTTAAGGGATCCACCAAATCTACTGCGCAAAACTGTATTTTTGCCAATTAACACATTATCTCCAATAATTAAATCTGTTTTAATACCCCCTTTCACATCTAATTTACAATTATCAGAAATCAAAACATTATTACCTAATTTTATTTTGTGGGGAGAACTTACATTAATATAATTCCCAAATACACAATTAGAACCAATTTCTCCAAATAAAAACTTGGCAAATCGATTTCTCAGGTAATAACCTAACAAGCTTGGCATCCCAATGATAAATGGTGTCGTTAATATTTCATATTTTAGCAAAGGGATCAATCCCTTTTGACCTACTGCTAGCTCTTGATATCTTACAAGCGAAGATTTTCTATGATTGAGTATTTTTTGCTTTACCATCCTAGATTCTTCTTCTATCTTGGCTAATTCACTCATTTTCATGTCTTTCCTTTTCCAAATCTTAAATATCATTTTTCATTTTTTAAACTTAATCTATTCCTATTTCTTTTTTTCTTGATTAGCTTGACTTTGTCAAATTACCTTTATAAAATCCTTCTATTTAAATAAATGCCACCCCTAACATCACTGATGATGCAATATGCACATGAAATTGTCTTTTGATGATTTAGGGGCTGTCACAGGTGAGCTAAAAGTTTTTTATCGTTCTTTCAGTGACTTTTTCAGGAATAAAACGCAAAAATCAATAAAACAGGCACTTCAATATCTACAAGGGCAAATAGTGTTAACCGAGCGTGGAAACATGACGAATATCGAAAAGGTCGTTCCAGATTGCGATCACCAATCGCTTCAGCATTTCATCTCTAATTCTCAATGGGACGAGGAAGGTGTTATTAGTGAGCTTCAGAGGCAAGTCAGTGAGTTGATAGGAAACTCCGTACATGGTTCTGTTCACCTTGACGAATCAGGATTCCTTAAAGACGGTGAGAACTCTGTGGGAGTGAAGCGGCAATATTGTGGTCGCTTTGGAAAGGTGGACAACTGTCAAGTTGGTGTATTCTTGGGATTTGCTTTCTGGAGCTATCGGACGCTGATAGACAAGCGATTATACCTCCCTGAGGAGTGGGCAAACAATCCGGTTCGCAGAGAGCGTTGTGGTGTTCCCGATAATATCTCATTCAAAACGAAGGCGGAGCTGGGATTAGAGATGCTGTTAAAGGCGAGGGAGCGGGGCGTTCCCTTCGCATGGGTAGGCATGGACTGCTTCTACGGGCAACAACCGTGGTTCCTCGACCGCCTTGACCGCGAAAACTTCCTCTATATCGCAGACATTCCGAGCGACACGAGAGTGTGGCTGGAACATCCAAAAGTCGAAGTCCCTGAGAGAAAAGGGGAGCGAGGTCCCCATCCCAAACGTGAGAAAGTTGTCGAGGGAGAGCCTGAGCCCATCGAAGTGCGGAAGTTAGTGGAAGAACTTCCCGATGACGCCTGGGAGCATATTTTCCTGAGGGATAGCGAAAGGAAGGAGATATGGTGCGACATGGCATGTTTACGCATCTACCAGGTTCGTGATGAACTACCCGGACCCGAATCATGGCTCATCCTCAGAAAAGACGATAACGGAGAGAAGAAGTTTCAATTGTCAAATGCATCTCGTAATACAAAGATGAGCAGGCTCGCAGAGATGTCATGCAGCCGGTACTGGATAGAGCGAGCTTTTGAGGATGCAAAAGGAGAAGTAGGGATGGCGGATTATGAAGTAAGAGGATGGCTGGGCTGGCATCATCACATGACAATGGTCCTGTTGGCGATGCTCTTCC
>Ga0114922_10007363_pt1 | contig 10079 bp, 9 predicted proteins | sample AartaG_FD_100975 | JGI IMG/M metagenome (GOLD analysis project Ga0114922, IMG submission 100975) | Deep subsurface microbial communities from Aarhus Bay to uncover new lineages of life (NeLLi) - Aarhus_00045 metaG | ecosystem: Environmental > Aquatic > Marine > Oceanic > Sediment | place: Aarhus...
ATTTAGTATAAATTTTATCCAAAAATGAAGTGAAGTTACTTTAAATTATAAGAGAATTTTTATTTATTTTTATTGATCTTTGTTAAGTTCTCATTATTAAAAACCATAAATTTACATGAAAATAGAATAGAGGAATTTTAAATTTCTAACGTATGTCCGCAATAAGGACAAGATTGTTTATCGTTATTCTTTTCATCAATCTGGGTACCACAACTAGGACAATTTATAACGCTCGGTTTTTCACCACTTCTATTAGCGCTAAAATCGTTTCCTGATTGACTCGAGAGTTGTGGTATCTCTACTTTATTAGGATTTGGTTCTGAAATTAAATCGTTTTTTCTTTCGTAAGCATTATTATTCATTTCAGACTCATTGGATGCATTTACTTTTTGATAGATGAGTTTATCGCCTTCTTTTTTAATAGTATATGTCTTTCCAAAAAAACCCCCGATCCTAACTTTTTGGAGATTATCTTCATACGATTCTCCAATTGCAATATCAGGAGTTCCTTTAGTTTCTATGTAAGATTCTTCACTATAAAATTGCTCTGGTTCCTCAAAAGTAGGGTTTTCCACTAAACCTGTAGCAATTTCTTCCTTCTCTAAATAATCATCAACTGATTCACTTACATCTTCATAAGGTTCGACAATTTCATCTTGATCGATTTTTAAGAGAATATCACACTTAGGGCATCGAAAAATGTGGGGTATTCCAATATTATTTTGTATCGTATAATTAGTCACACAGCAATTATGAAACGCAGAATTACAGTTTTCGCAAATCTGTAATGTATCGTTTATATCAGCACAACAGGGACAAATCTCTTCTTGGCAAAGATGACATTTCAATCCCACCTCATTTGTATTTGATGGAATTAATCTTTTAGCTAAGCGAGAATAAAAATCATAGTCTTCCCTCTTAATTTTGATCTTATCTGGTTGTTCTTCTAGTTCTTTCACTTCTTGCTTGGATTTGATTAGGTTTTTTAGTATTGTTATGAAATCTTTTTTTTCTGATAAATAAAACATTCCACCATTAGTATCGCTTGCCAAAATATTTAATTTCACATCATCTCTAAAAAACCGTTCTTCTTTTTCTGAAACTCTTATAATATCTATGAAAGTTGGTATTACTTTGATTTTAGACACTAATCCAAATAATGCTTCAGTATAATCCTCAGATAGATCGCTAGGGGTATCAGTTATTATGATAATTCTATTATGTCTTGATTTTTTTCTTACAGTTTCTGCTATATATGAAAATATGTAAAAAAGCCCGTTTTCGAAGAACGATTGTTTTTTAGGACGAGTTTTCCAGTTTTCTTCAATGGCATTTTCTATAATTTCAGAGTCTTTCTTATCTGTTATAAATATAGGATTCCCTGCGTCTTGGAAGATGAGTAAACCATAATGTCCTTTAATATTTGTTTTATTTCTTTCAGAAATATAGTACTTAATGGCTTTATTGACTTCTTTCTTCTTTAAAATATCCTTGGTTAAATCTAAGTAGAAAAAAATATCTTCATAGGGGCTCATAATAATATTTAAAACCTAACGTCTTTATAATTTAGTGTAGAGAGTTATAGTTTAAATATTTTCTTTAATCTAAAAAACTTTAAAAAATAGATATTGATATTACTTATTATTAAAAGTGAAAAGGAATGAGACCAATATGGAAGAATTATTAAAAAACATCCAACTTTCAGATAGAGCAATCGAATTATACATGCGATGTATTGGTCAACAGCCATTATCTTCATTTGAATTATTTTCTCTTTTGCCAAATGTTTCTCAGGAAGAATTTTCTAATACTATAAAAGAACTTGTTGAAGTGGGTTTATTCGTGCCTATAAAACTTCAAGGTTCAAATTTACCTTCACAATTTCTAGCATTACCTCCAATTAATCCTATTTTAAATTACTATAGTAATATAAACGCTAATTTAGAAAGCATTAAAAATCAGGTACAAATACTTATATCGAATTCTTTAATCTCAATATTCCAAAAAAATAAGATTATTGAATTAGATACTATGTTTGAAGCTACACAAGAATTAAGGAAAGATATTGAAGAAGATGTAATAATTCAGAAACAAGATATTGATGACATCGTACAAGGTATAGAAAACCTGAAAGTTGTAAAACCCGTACTTGAAGATCTACGTCAATCAACAAAAAGCGTTACCCAAACTCAATTCTCGTATTTAATCAAATTAATCACTAATATAAAGAAAGATATTAACAAGAAAGTCGAATCTTTAGAATTAAAAAAAACGGAGAAAGTTGTAAAAGACGCGATCGAAGAAGTATTTAAAGAGAATTTTAATAAATTTTTAGGAGATTTTACCGCTAATTTACACAAATTAATAGAAGAAGAATTTAACAATACGATCGAATCTCTTAACAATATAATTGATTCAACTTTCCAATTTCGAAACGATTTTCAAATGGTTTTACTTAATATGTTAAATAGCTATGAGACGAAGATTAATACAATAATTGAATTAATTAAAACAAAACGAAATAGCCTAGGTGACGACCTTAGTAAATTTGAAAATGTGATTTTAGATAATTTCAAAGAAATTGTTTATAATTCTGTTGATTCTGTTGCTGCTTTAAATAATCCCATTAATACCGCCTTAGAGAGCTACTTAAAGGCAGCTATACCTTCAGAAGAGAATGATTTCTGGCAAGTAAAGAGTATCTCAAGAGTAAACGAAGAAATAATGCTTAGGATTTCCGAATCAAAACAAAAGTTATTGATCATTGTTCCCAAACTTGAAGATCACATTGCTATAGATGATTTCAAGAATATTTCAAAAAACCTTAAAGTTGAAATTGCGTCGTCAGAGCCTCATACTAATAGCCATGTTAAGACAATAAAAGAACATAAAAACCTCGAGTATCGGACTCTTAAAAACGATAATGTTATTATTTGTAAAAGCGACGATAACTATTTTCTTGTTGGAATGCTAAGAGGAGATTCGCAAAATTCACAGAAAGATTTTATAGGATATGCAACAAGTAATAAATCTCTGATTAAATTATTCCTTTTTGTTGTTAACGCCGTTTGGGATACTGCTAGTTCTAGTTTACATGAAACCCCAAGATCTCTCGGCATTAGCGCCCCCATAGAAGGTAAGAGAATAAAAACTTCAACCCCAATTACTTCAGCTCACTTTAAAACACTCCAGAAAAAACCTGGTCCTCCATCTATTGAAATACCAGTTAGTATCAAAACTCAAGCTTCGGATGAGGTTAAAACAAACGAAAAAATCCCAAACGTAACGGAAAAACTCCAGAGAAAAATTGAAAAACCTGTTAAGCCAATTGATACTAATTCAGCACCTAAGAAGACAATAGAAACCATTAAATCAGATGAAGACGCAGCATTTCTTATCAAGAACGCTTTTAAAGATTTAATACAAAAACTCCACAAACTTAATGGAGAAGAATTCAGTAAAGAAATGGAAACTATTGCAGATTTGATATTGGAAAAGAAGGGATTCAGCGTAACCCTACATAAGATAAGGAGTAAAATCAATCAATATAAAACTCATTTAGGCCATCTCAACGATACAGATATTAACCATATCATTGAGAGTATTGAAGAATGGGAGAATCACATATTGTAGAAAAATGAATACTATTTTTGTTAATAATTTGATTACATTCCTATATTCTCATTTATTCTTCTTTTTTTTAGCAAGTAGATTAAGTATAATCGAATGTAAGAGTACCCATCCAAATAAAAGAATAAGAAACATTAAAAAAATCACTGAAACCGTAATGGACACTAGCGGTATCGGATTCAAGATTCCAATAAGACCGAATATGGGGGATAAGGGAGCAAATAGTATAAAAATAACATAGACACTTTTACCTTTTTCACCAAATTTAATATGAGTAGTGATATTTAACCACCCAATAAAGATTAAAAGGAAAGGTGCAAAATAATAGGAAAAGTCTAAGAAAGGGTGATTCAAACCACCCAATGCAAACGCATGGAAATAGTTACTATAAAAGTAACCGATCATTAGAAGACAACTTACTGGCGTTGGTACCCCTGTATAACCAGGATCTGCTATAATATTAAATCTTGCTAACCTCAAAACCGCACCTAACGCGAAGCATATACAACCGATTATGAGAATATAATCGTAAATTGTCCCAGTTTTAAATGCTTGAAAAGTTAAAACAGCTGGTACTATGCCAAATGTAAGTGAATCGCTTAATGAATCAAGTTCTTTTCCTATCTCGTTTACTGTTCCAGTTTTCCTCGCGATATATCCATCTATTAAATCAGTCCCTAATGTAATTGAGACTAAAAAAAAACCTAAAGATACAGCATCTCGGGCTCCAAAAGAACCACATATCAAGGCGATTATACCGATTGTGGTTCCTGTTAGCGTCACATAATCCTTAATTTTTAATAAACTGGGTATCGTTGATTTAGTTGACATTTTTTTCCCACTTCTTTGATATACTATATTTAAAATCTTAGTTTAATTAAAACATTTCTTTATACTGTATGTAGAATTTCCCAGCTATCCTTACATTTATTAGACTAAATTGATTATTGATGATTAAAACATAATTAAAATATAAAATTATTATAGTTGATTTTATGAATTGTCCGAATTGTGGGGATCCCGTTGATGTTGAGTCCCAAAAATTCTGCGAAAAATGCGGCACAGATTTACGATCAGTTAAACAAGCGGTTAAAAAGGATGAAAAAATTAGCTTAACCTCTACCCCAAGTCAACATCCTATAGAAAACAGTGATCTTTTTGATTTAAACCGAAACTATTACGTAATTAAAGAACGCATGTGGGATATGGGTTACGGCGATATTATGGATGAAGAAGGTAAACTTATTGGTCGTATGAATCGAATACTTTTTAGTATAAGACGACGAGTTGAACTTCAAGAATTAGATGGTACCGTCGTTGCCACTATTCACAGTAAGATAGTTTCTGCTCGCGGTGCTCAGGATTTAAAAACTCCTGAAGGGGAACTTATAGCAAGAATTAAAAAGAAAATACTAACATTCTTTAAATCTAAATTTTATTTAGAAGACCCGCTCGGTACGCGTTGGTTTGAAGCCGATGGAGATTTCTTTGGCTGGTCGTTTAAAATCTACGATTTAACTACAGGAAAATTAGTAGCAGAAATAGATAAAGCTGATCGGTGGAGAGATGTCTTCCTCGGGGGAATTTTTGACTTTGCTGATAGATATGCTCTAAGAATTTTAGATAATGAAACTGACAGAAGAATTTTATTAGGTTTTGTTTTATCTATTGATAATGTGATGCACGATGCTAGCGGTGGGGGGATGATAGGTGTTCCTTTTGGTCGTGGAAGACGTCCTGGTCCATTTGGAGGTCCACATCGTCGAATGTGATTAGGATATTTCCAAGATTTTTTTTTGTTTGCCAATCATATAAATCTTTTTATTTATATTTTATTTCCACAATTTCTACAGAATTTCCAACTTGGATCGAATTCTTCTCCACAATAACTACAAATATTAGGATCCTGCTCTATTTTTGAAACATTAGTGCTTGGGGACATGTTTCTTCTATTGTTTGCGAGTATGGTTGTCGAATTTATCAATTCATTTATGCGTATACTCCCATCTTTTCCTAAATTTTTTGCATTCGCTGTCGTTATTGAGAATAAATGACCATCTCTGGTCTCAATTTTTACGATATAAATTCCCTGGACTAATTCATTGTGAGATTTTTTAATATGAGTTAACGGAATCACGAAACCTTCTTTGAAATCATCAACTGAAGTCCCCAATTCGGTAAGGCTTATTTTTGATTTTTTCATAAGTGATAGCGCTTTGTTTGTTAGAATTATCTTCCCTGAATCCATTTTATATTTCCAATCTCTTTCCACTTCGCCTTCACAGAAATACCCGTCTGTGTTATAAACTAAGCTTATGATGATTTACCTCCATATAGTGATTATTTATTAAGAAGTTTAGTTGGTTTGTTATATTATTTGTAGATTCTCCTATTTATAAATTCTATTTAGTCCAATTTTTATAAAGGGCAAAAATATTTAAAGTCGAATTTTAATATTACATTTAAAACTTTAAAATAAAGATTAGGAGAGAAAAGTATGTCACTTCAAAAAACGAGAGAATTTATGCTTCGCGAAAAAATGGTTTCTTTAACGGACAAAGGTGAAATAAGGAATTTAGAAAATGAATTATTAGGAACTTTTCGTGGAAATTTAATAAAAATTGGTAATACTTATCGAATAAGGGACCTTGATGATGTACCTATTTTAACTATTCAAGAAAAGATTATCTCCCTTCGTTCAACCTATAGATTTTATAAAGGAGGAGAGAAAGAAGATGATAAATATATTGGACAACTTAAAAGGAAAATCGTCTCGATTAAACCAAGCTATTGGTTTGAGGATCCGAACGAAAATAGAGTCTTTGAGATGAAAGGAAACATCATGACACTCAAATTTAAAATCCTTAAAGACGGTAAGGAGGTTGCCGAGATTCGCAAAAAACTTTGGAAGAGTCTTCTGAAAAATACCTTTGGAATCCAAATGTCTCCAGATTTAGACGATGATTCTGCTATGTTAGTGTTGGGAATCGTAATTATGCTACATCATGAAAAAGAAGAAAATAGAAATTAGATAATATATGTAATAAGAGATTAAAATCTTTTTTTTAGTTTTTTTTATTGGTTTAGTTTGTTAAAAGCATTTTTATCTTCTTTTTGAATACATTTTTATTATGGAAATTTTATATTTTGGTAGAAGACTATTTTAGTTAAATTAAACCCTAGTTAAATATAAAACCTAAATACTGATTCAAACATAAAAGTGTGTAGATATATGACTGAAAGCTACGAAGAGTTCATAGTATATGACCTTGAAAACACAGGAGAACGAAAAAAGTTAAATGTTAAACCCGAAGAGCTTCAGAATTATTTAAGCCCAGAACAGGTGTTAATTATTATAAGAGAAGACCTCAGAAGAATATTTATTTGGAAGGGGTCGAAATCTCCTGTAAGGAAGAGATTTATTAGCTCTAGAGTAGCACAAGAGTTACAACGGGATTTAATTCAGGACTCTCGTTATCATAGGTGTAAAATTATCTCCATTGATCAAGGAGATGAGTTACAAGAATTCTTACACGCCTTCAGGTTGGAATCTATGGAAGTAACAGAAAAACTTCCCGATATGAGATACATCAGAAATGTTGAAAGAGACCGTCTTTTAGAATTAGAACGCCTTGCAAAAGAAGTAAAAGCAGGAGTACAAAAGGATGATGAGGAATATTATTCTCCAGGCTTAGAGGCTGATGATGTAGTTATTTCTTCGTTTGCGAGAGATATACCAACAAGGAAAAAGAAAGGAAAAGCAGAACTAACTGATTTGCTCTCAGAAGAAGATAAAAATAGAATTAAAAAAAAAATATTAAACATAGGCGTTCCAAAAAGCTTAGAACGTCAAAACTTAATTCTTGGGCATAAATTATATGGAGCAGTTTCAAAAGTAACAGATGTGTTTGGAAAGAATGTTGAAGATGTAGTTTGGGAAGAAGTAAAAAAGCTTCCAAAAGGAGTAATGGAATTGGATAATAATGTATTTAGAGTTTACTTTGATGATAAAAAAGGAATCGTTGAGGCTGTAGAAGTTCTAAAGAAAGGAGTTCAACCTTCCAGAGGTGAAGCTGAAAAACCAACTTCTACAACTCGTAGGGAATTGCCAAAGATTCCAAATGGTAAGGATTAATAAAGATTAAGAAAGATAATTTCTAAAAAAATAGGGTATGCCATTTTTAATATTGCTCGTCGTCGTAGTCTTCAATTTCTACTAGAGATTCTGGTTTCTCGTTTTCAGGTTCCTCTTCCTTTTCTTCCTCTTCTTCTGGTTCTTCTTCAGGTTTTTCTACTTCTTTCTCTACTTCGTTAAATTCAATTGTTCTTGGTTTTGGTTCTTCCGGTTGTAGTGTTTTTTCCTCTTTTTCTCTATTCTCAGCTTCTATTTTTTCAGGTTTATTTTTCTTTTTGATTTTCTTTAAACCCTCAATTGCTTCCTTCCGTACTATAGGGCTCTTATCCTTCAAAGCTTTTGCTAAAATGTCAAGTGAGTGCGGGTGATGATAATCTCCTAATTCATCAGCAGCCTCTTTACGAACTAATTCATCAGGATCGTTCATTAAAATGTACGCAAAAACTCCCAGAACTTCAGCTTCTCCTAAATCTCCTAAGGTGTCAACAGCATCCTTTCTAACGCCGGGATCAGGATCAGTTAATGCCGTATTGGCCAATTCTTTTAAAGTCCTATCGGAATATCCTAATGGACGTATAGAACTTAAATCCACTCCACAGAATTTGCAAAAATTATGACCAATTTTAATTACCTTACCACACGAAGGGCATATACGCTGAGAATCAAAATCAACTCCAGGTTTTGCAAAACTTGTGGGATTTGGCTCACTTACAGGTTCTCTATTTACCCTATAAGGGTTATTCCCTTGATTTGGATTATGTTTGTTGTTTCCCATTTTCTATTCTTTTTTTTTTATTTCTCTATATTGCTCCTTTTAACTTAAGATTATAATAGCATTTAGTTTTAATTAATTTAATGTAGACCAATTTTTTTTCAACTATTCGATCTTAATTCTTCCTTTTTAATGTTAAGATATGATACGATCTAATTTCAATTTAATCCTAGGTTAATTAAGATTCGAGTAAAAAGTAAAGAAGTTAAAAAAAATTTGTTTTTTATTAAGCTATGGTTATATCTTTAGATAAATATACATCTTGAACCGCGTTAAGAATTCTAATTCCTTCGGGTGTTGGTTTCTTAAAAGCTTTTCTACCTAATATGAGCCCCATACCACCAGAGCGTTTATTGATCACGGCAGCTTTCACAGCATCAGCTAGATCGTTTCCACCCGTTTCTCCACCAGAATTAATTAATCCAACCCTTCCCATATAACAATTAGCAACTTGGTAACGGTTCCATTCAATGGGATGGTCCGTCGCTAATTTGTCGTAAACGAGTTTGTCCGTTTTACCGTAGTTTAAATCTAAGAACCCTCGATTTAAGGTAGAAAGCTTTTGTTTTATTATATCTGCTTCTACTGTAACTCCCAGATAATTAGCTTGGCTTTCTAAATCGTTTGCCGTGTGATAATCTTTTCCATCTTTAATGAATTCTTCTTTGTTCCTAAGATAAGTCCATAGCACACACACTAATCCAAGCTCGTGGGCGTATTTAAAAGCTTCAGATGTTTCTTGTATTTGTCTTCGCGAATATTCAGAACCAAAGTAGATTGTTGAACCGATAGCCGCAGCTCCCATATCCCACGCTTGATCTACGCTTGCGAACATAGTCTCATCAGATAAATTGGGTTTTGTAAGCAATTCGTTATGGTTTATTTTCACTACAAATGGGATTTTGCGCGCATATCTCCTGCTAACGGACCCTAGAACCCCTAGAGTGGATGCTACACCATTGCATCCTCCATCTATTGCTAGCTTAATTATGTTCTCTGGATCAAAATACCGAGGATTTACCGCAAAACTGGCTGATGCGGTGTGTTCTATCCCTTGATCTACGGGAAGTATAGAAACATAACCAGTACCCGCTAATCTACCTCGCTGGTTAAATATTCGCTCCATATTGTTTAACACTAAATTGTTACGATCAGAAAGCTCCCATACTCTCTCCATATAATCTGGGCCCGGAGTGTGTATCATCTCCTTGGGAATTCCTGTGCATGTATGGTTTAAAAGGTTATCCGCATCTTTACCAAGTAATTTTTTTATTTCTTCAAAATTCATATTAAATTCATCAGATTTTTTAAATTAAAACTAAAAAAGAAATAGGAGTCCTACTATAAAATGTTTTTCTTTTAAAACTTCAACAAAAGATAAACTGTTATTCAGATGGAGAATTAGAGCTAAAAAATTCTTTTAACAAATCAGAAAGAAGGTGATAGTTGTTTGAATTAATGCTAGATTTCCCACATTCTAGTTTTAATAAAATTTTTCGCTTTTCTGCGCCATTAGTTTCTAATTTTACCACTAGTTTCTTG
>Ga0114922_10007364_pt1 | contig 10076 bp, 10 predicted proteins | sample AartaG_FD_100975 | JGI IMG/M metagenome (GOLD analysis project Ga0114922, IMG submission 100975) | Deep subsurface microbial communities from Aarhus Bay to uncover new lineages of life (NeLLi) - Aarhus_00045 metaG | ecosystem: Environmental > Aquatic > Marine > Oceanic > Sediment | place...
CCGATTTGCGGACTACGAACACGTCGATAGGCCGGCCGGGGGCATGCATAACCGCATACGCCACCGGGTCGGCTCCCAGCGTCAGCCCGCCAACCGCCGCATAGTCCCAGTCGACGGTCAGTTCCCGCATCAGGCGGCCGATCAACGGAGCGGCCCGGTGCTGGAGGGTGGCCCGGCGCAGATCAACGTAGTAGTCGGCTTCCCGGCCGGAGGACAACCTGACGCGGCCGAAGACCACCGACAGCCGCCGGACCAGGTCGATGAGTTCACCGCGAGCAGTCGCGTCGAGGTCAGGTGCGGTCACGGCCGCCTCCGATCCTCTTGGTGAGTGCGCGCACCAGACGTCGGGGCGCCACCCGGCCGACGGTGGTCAGCACCTTGTACTGCGTGCCGGGAATGCTCAGGACCTTGCCTTCGGCGACATCGGCAAGACTCTCGGCCACGACATCATCGACCCTCAGCCACAGTGGGCGCGGGATGGACGCCATATCAATCCCGGCACGCTGGTGGAACTCAGTGCGCACGAAGCCAGGGCACACCGCGTGCACGCCCACTCCGGTCCCAGCCAGTCCGTTGGCCAACCCCTCGGAGAAGGACACCACCCAGGCTTTGGAAGCCGAGTAGGTGGACCCGCGGCCGGAGAGCCGCAACAGGATCGAGATCGTCATCGCGATGCTGGGCAAACCGGCGACGCTGGCGATGTTGATCACCGATCCCCGGCCGGCGGAGAGCATCGGCGGCAGTGCCGCGCGGGTCAGCTGCATCACCGCGGTGACGTTGACGTCGAGTTGGCGCTGCAGCAGTGCGGGGTCGGCAGCGGCGAACTCACCCGAGGTGCCGAATCCTGCGTTGTTGACCAGCACCGTCACCCCGGCACCCAGGCGCGCGGCCACCCGATCCCGGCCGGAAACGTCGGCTAGATCCGCCGGCAGCACCTCGACCTCGACCCGATGGGCGGCGCGCAGTTCCGCGGCGAGATCGACGAGGCGATCAACATCTCTCGCCACCAGCACGAGGTCGTAACCGTCGCGGGCGAATCGGCGGGCGTACCCGGCTCCGAGGCCCGACGTGGGACCGGTGATCAGCGCTACGGGTCGGGGCATCCCGTCACCTTAACGGCTCCCGAAAATGCTCACAGCTGGTAGTTGGGAGCCTGGGTGCCGGTCCGGGGCCCGAGGATCGGCGGCGCATCGCTGCGGCCCTGCGGAAGTGCCTGCGGGCGTGCTGACGCGGCACTGCGGCGAGCCGCGGATTGCGCCGCGGCGGCTTGCGCCGGAATGGGCGGCAGAACTCTCAGGAGGTCGTTGAATTGCCGGACCGTGCGAAGGCCCTCGTCCCACTGGGTGCGGGTGGCCGAAATCGGCATCGCCACCAACGTCCAGTTCTCCTCGTTCCACATGATTTCGGCGCAGTCCGGGGCAGTGTGGGCAAACGTCACCAGGCGGCGGTCGCAGGCCCGCCGGGCCGCGTCGAGGTTGTTGGAGTACACCATCCGGGGACCGATCGCCCCCAGCAGCCAGACGTCGTTCTCCCGCGGTTCCTTGATGCCCTTGAGTCGAAGGTCCATCACGACGCCGGTGCCGACCTTGCGGTGCAACGCGACGACGGTGGCGACGTCCTCGAGGTCGAAGACATACACCGCTTCACCGCGGATCTGGCCGAGCACAACGTTGCGCGCACTGACCTCGCCGACGGTCGACATGACGCCGCGCTTCCAGCGCTCGACGATCTCCGAGGATTCCTGTTCGTAGTCGAAGCCGTGGGAACGCGCCCATGACTTTCGGCGTCGGCCCAGCCCCCGGCGTCGCCCGATGTCGACGTACAGCAGCACCGCCGCACCCACGAAACAGAGTGCGGACAGCGTGAACCAGAACGGGACCATTATTGGTAGCGTAACCGCTTCCCGCCGTTCACCGAGAGGCCCGGTAGGTCACAACAGGGTCACTGTTCCCAACGGGACTCAGCCCAGAATCTCCCAGCGGGAGTCAGCCCAGAATCAGGGAGTCGCCGTCGGGCGCGACGTTCACCGGAACGGCGTCCCCATCGACGACCTCACCGGCCAGCAGCAGTTTCGCGAGCTGGTCGCCGATTGCCTGCTGAACCAGTCGACGCAGGGGCCGGGCCCCGTAGACGGGGTCGAACCCCCGCTCGGCCAGCCATTCCTTGGCCGCCAGCGACACCTGCAGATCGAGGCGCCGCTGGGCCAGGCGCTTGGCCAGCTGGGTTAGCTGGATGTCGACGATCCGGACCAGTTCCTCAGGCTTGAGCGCTTCGAAGATGAGCACGTCATCGAGGCGGTTGATGAACTCCGGCTTGAACGCCGTGCGGACCGCCGCCATCACCTGATCGGGATCACCGCCGGAACCCAGATTGGAGGTCAGGATCAGGATGGTGTTGCGGAAGTCGACCGTGCGCCCCTGGCCGTCCGTCAGCCGGCCTTCGTCGAGCACCTGAAGCAGGACGTCGAACACATCCGGGTGAGCCTTCTCCACTTCGTCGAACAACACCACGGTGTACGGGCGCCGACGCACCGCCTCAGTGAGCTGGCCGCCCTGGTCATAACCGATGTAGCCGGGAGGGGCACCAACAAGCCTTGCGACGGAATGCTTCTCGCCGTACTCGCTCATGTCGATTCGGACCATCGCGCGCTCGTCGTCGAACAGGAAATCCGCCAGCGCCTTGGCCAACTCGGTCTTTCCGACACCGGTGGGACCGAGGAACAAAAACGATCCGGTGGGCCGGTTGGGGTCGGCGACCCCGGCCCGGCTTCGACGGACCGCATCAGAGACCGCCTGCACGGCTTGCATCTGCCCCACGACCCGCTTACCGAGTTCGTCCTCCATCCGCAGCAGCTTGGCGGTCTCACCCTCCAGCATCCGGCCGGCCGGGATCCCGGTCCACGACGCCACCACATCGGCGATGTCGTCGGGACCGACCTGCTCCTTGAGCATCACCGACCCCTGCGATTCGGCCACCGGCAGTGCTGCATCGAGCTTCTTCTCGACCTCCGGGATGCGGCCGTAGCGCAACTCCGCGGCCTTGGCCAGATCGCCGTCACGTTCGGCGCGGTCCGCCTCGCCGCGCAAAGTCTCCAGTTGCTCCCGGAAATCGCGGACGACGTCGATGGCGGTCTTCTCGTTCTGCCATCTGGTCGTCAACTCCGCGAGCTTCTCCTTCTGGTCGGCCAACTCCGCACGCAGTTTCTCAAGCCGATCCTTGGATGCCGCGTCCTCCTCCTTGGACAGCGCCATCTCCTCGATCTCCAGCCGACGAACGAGTCGCTCGACCTCGTCGATCTCGACGGGCCGAGAGTCGATCTCCATGCGAAGCCGGGCGGCGGCCTCGTCGACCAGGTCGATCGCCTTGTCGGGCAGGAAGCGGCTGGTGATGTAGCGGTCCGAGAGGGTGGCGGCGGCCACCAGGGCCGAGTCGGTGATCCGTACGCCGTGGTGCACCTCGTAGCGCTCTTTGAGGCCGCGCAGGATGCCGACGGTGTCTTCCACCGACGGTTCGCCCACCAGCACCTGCTGGAACCGACGCTCCAGCGCGGCATCCTTCTCGATGTACTTGCGGTACTCATCGAGGGTGGTCGCGCCGACGAGGCGCAACTCGCCACGGGCGAGCATCGGCTTGATCATATTGCCGGCGTCCATCGCACCCTCGCCGGTCGCGCCGGCCCCGACAATCGTGTGCAACTCGTCGATGAAGGTGATGATCTGCCCGGCGGATTCCTTGATCTCATCGAGCACGGCCTTGAGTCGTTCCTCGAATTCGCCGCGATATTTCGCGCCGGCGACCATCGAGCCGAGGTCCAGCGAGACGACGGTCTTGTCCCGCAGGCTCTCCGGTACGTCGCCGTCGATGATGCGCTGTGCCAGACCCTCGACGATGGCGGTCTTACCCACGCCGGGCTCGCCAATGAGGACCGGATTGTTCTTGGTGCGCCGACTCAACACCTGGATGACGCGACGAATCTCGTTGTCGCGGCCGATAACCGGGTCGAGCTTGCCCTCGCGGGCCCGCGCGGTCAGATCGGTGGAGTACTTTTCCAAGGCCTGATAACTGGACTCGGGGTCGGCACTGGTCACCCGGGCATTTCCGCGTACCTTCACAAAGGCTTCGCGCAACGCCTGCGGCGAGGCGCCAGCGCCGGTCAGCAACTTGGCAGTATCGCTGTCTCCCTCGGCGAGTCCGACCATGAGGTGCTCGGTGGAGACGTATTCATCGCCCATCTCCCCCGCCAAGCGCTGGGCGGCGTTGATGGCGCCCAGTGACTCGCGCGAAAGTTGCGGCTGGGACGTCGCCCCACTGCTCGACGGCAACCGGTCGAGCAGTCGCTGCGTATCGGCGCGGATCGCCGCCGGGCTGACACCAACCGCCTCCAGCAGGGGCCCGGCAATACCGTCGGTCTGACTGAGCAACGCCATCAGCAGATGAGCAGGCCGAATCTCGGGATTGCCGGCGGCACTGGCAGCCTGCAACGCAGCGGTCAGCGCCGCCTGGGTCTTGGTGGTCGGGTTGAACGAGTCCACGACGTCTCCGTTTCTACCGTTAGAAGATTGTCGAGGTATACAACACCGGCAGCCTTGAGTCTGTTCCGCTCAAGTCGAGGCTCGGAGGCAACCGCAACGAACAGACGCGAACTCGCACTCCGTTCGGCAGATTTGTGCGACTTTGCGTCTGCTCGCGAATGGAGATTATCGAACATATGATCGATATGTGGGTGATCTGGCGTCAATCGGCTACAACGGCCAACCGGTCCGTCCGCCACTGCGGCCGTTGCGCCCACCCGTTCCGGTCCTCGTCGACCTGACCGTGCTCTTTCCCCGGCAGCCGTACCGTGTCGGGCGCTATCACCCGTACGGACTGCAGATGCACCGGGTCGTCGCCGGCTGGCTGCGCTGCTGGGGCCTGTCCGAGCAGGGCGACTGGTGGGGGCTGGTCAGCTACGACGTGGTCTACGGCTCCGACCGCAGAGCGGTAACGCACTGGGTGCCGGCCTGGACTCTGCGCCGGGTTCCGGACTAGGTTGCCGGGGTGGGCACCCTGGCAACGAGTGCGGCCGAGTTGATCCCCCTGGCGCTGGTGATCGCCCTTTCACCATTTTCGATCATCCCGGGCATCCTGGTGTTGCACACACTGCGGCCGCGGCCGACGAGCCTGGCCTTCCTGGCCGGATGGACGTTCGGCATCGCCGCCATCACCGCCGCGTCCGTCGAGGGGTCGGACCGCGGTGCGGGAAATTCCCCCGGATGGGCGCCCTACCTGCGCATCGCCGTCGGCATCGGCCTGATCGCCCTGGGGTTGTACCGCTGGTTGAATCGCCGCAATTCAACCCACTCCCCGCGCTGGATGCGGTCGCTGAGTTCCCTGCAGCCAGGCCGGGCGTTCCTCACTGCGATCGTGCTCACGGTTGCCAACCCCAAAGTTCTTCTCCTGTGCGCGGCGGCTGGAGCCGTCATCGGCACCAGCGAATTGAGCACCGCACAGTCCTGGTCGGCAGCGGCGATCTTCACCACCATCGCCGCGTCCAGCGTGGCCCTGCCGGTGTTGGGCCGGTTGTTCGTCGGCCGCCGACTCGACGAACCGCTGAACAAACTCAAAGTGTGGATGGAAGACAAGCACGCCGGTCTGATCGGCGCGATACTTCTGATCATCGGACTGGCGCTGCTGTACAAGGGAATTCACGCCCTGCCCTAGCGTCGCGATCCACGGCAGCTAAGACCGGGAGATTCCCGCATGCCCGACGAACGCAGCGGTCGTCGATCGTTGTTCTTTTGAGCAACGCGGCCGGCCCGGTGGCCCGGCATCGGTGTTTAGAACCCCGGGCCGCGACAGTGACTTTCGCCCCTTCCCGCATGCCTCGCCATGGCATCATGGTCGTCGAAGAGTGCGGTAGGCATCGCGGAGAAAGGGACTCGGGGCCGGGGGATGACCGAAGCTGTTGCGCCTGAGCAAATCGACGCCATCGCGTGGCAATTCCTTTGTTCCGCCTACACCGGTCGGGACTACTGGGACTGGCCGCTGGAACGTCGCATCGACGCATACCTGAGACACCACAGCCGTGCCGACATCCTCAACAACGGGGCGGCCTACAGTGCGATGCTCGATCGGGTGATGGCGAACTTCCCCCGCGCCCGGCGCGACGGGGTACTCGACCGGCCCCAGCGCTAGGGCGGCCCCAGCCCTGCCAGACTTGGTCAAGTGTAGGGCTGTCATGGCACAATCCGACCATGGCCCAGCTGCCCTCCGTCGTCCTGAAAGATCCATCGTCCGCCCTCACAGCGACCTTCGTGCCGTCGGCGGGCATGGTCTGCACCTCACTGTCCGACGGCGGTGTCGAACTGCTGGGTCAACGCCGCGGCCTGCGCGCCTATCTGACAACCGGCAAGACCATGGGCATCCCGATTCTCTACCCGTGGGCCAACCGGCTCAGCGCCAACGGGTACGCGGTCGACGGGGGCGCGGTGACACTGACTCCCGGCGTCGGCGGCGTTCGGTCCGACGAGCACGGCCTGGTCATCCATGGTGTGCTCGCGGCCTACCCGGGCTGGTTGGTCACCGAGCAGGAGGAGAACCGGTTCATCGCCGACCTTGACTACGGCGGCCAGCCGCGCCTGCTATCCAGCTTTCCGTTCCCGCACGTGGTCACCCTGGATATCACCCTGGTCGATCGGGCTCTGTCCATCGAGACGACGGTGACCCCGACGACGGCGGCGTCGGTCCCGCTGTGCTTCGGATTCCACCCGTATCTGACCATCCCGGACGTGCCGCGCTCCGAGTGGCGTCTGGAGACCCCGCCGCTACGCCACCTCCCGGTGGACAACTGGGGCATTCCAACCGGAGCAACCGAGGAATGGCCCCAGATGGCCCAAGAGTTGGGCGACAAGACATTCGATGACGGCTTCGACGAAGTTCCGCAGGGATCGACGTTTGCGCTCTCGGGCGGGAACCGCCGCATCGAAGTGGTCTTTGATTGCGGTTACCCAGCCGTGCAGATCTTCGCGCCGAGCAATGACAGCGTCGTCGGCATCGAGCCGATGGCCGCGCCCACCAACGCACTGCGGAAGGGCGGCTACAGCGTCGCGGTTCCGGGTCGGCCGGCCGTCGCGAAGTTCACCATCCGGGCCGGTTAACCCGGCCCCTCAGCGACCGCGCCGCGGTTGCCAGACGACCATCGCGGTGCTCTTGGGCACCAGCGCAAGTTCCCGGCGAGGCCTGGTCCGCATCGCCGCGACTTCGGTGCTCAACTCCGCGATCCGGGACTGCAGTGCCTCGACCTGATTACCCAACTCGATGATGCGCTTGATCCCGGCGAGGTTGACCCCCTCGTCTTGGGAGAGTCGCTGGATCTCGCGGAGAAGCGCCACGTCGCGTTCCGAATAGCGCCGCCCTCCCCCGGCGCTGCGTTCGGGGCTGACCAGGCCGAGGCGGTCGTAGGTGCGCAACGTCTGCGCGTGCATTCCGGCCAACTCGGCGGCCACCGAGATCAGGAACGTCCGGGCGTCACGCGGGTCGGGACTCATGGCCGGTTACCCGCCCAACCGGAGCGGGGGTTAAACCCGCTCGCCTGTTCGGCCGCGGCGTAGGTCTGCAGTGCCTCGAGTGCATCGCCTTCCAGCGTCGGCGGAACCGCCACTTTGACGGTCACTAACAGATCACCGCTCCCGCCACTGCGTTTGGGGACACCGCGGCCGCGCACCCGCAGGATTCGACCGTCGGCGGTGCCCTTGGGCACCTTCACACCGACTTTGCCATCAAGGGTGGGAACGGAAAGCGTAGTGCCCAGGGCTAACTCAGTGAAACTCACCGGAACCGAGACGGTGAGATCATCACCGGCACGACCGAAGACTCTATCCGAGCGCACGTGCACCGTGACGTAGAGATCGCCCGACGGCGCGCCCCGTAGGCCTGCCTCGCCCTGGCCAGCCAGCCGGATTCGCTGACCGTCCTCCACACCGGGGGGAATCCGGACATTGATGGTGCGGGTTCGGGTCGTCACACCGGTGCCCCGGCACTCGTCGCACGGATTCTCGATGAGCGAACCACTTCCCCGGCACTCGGTGCATGGTTCGGAGAATCCAAACGCGCCCTGATTGCGGCTGATCAACCCGGACCCGTTGCACCCTGGGCACACCTTCGGACTGGTTCCCGGACGTGCACCGCTGCCGTGGCAGTTCGTACACGGCGCCGGACTGGTCAGCCGCAGTGGCATCGCCACACCCTTGGTGGCTTCCAGAAAATCGAGTTGGGTCTCGGTTTCGAGGTCCTGACCGCGTCGCGGGCGACTGGTTCGGGGCGCGGCGCCACCGCGGCCGAACAGCCCGCCGAACAGATCTCCGATATTGGCGCCGCCGTCCTGGCCGGCCGATCCGAACAGGTCGTTGAGGTTGAATCCTCCGGTGCCGTCATCGCCGCCGCTGAAGCCGCCGCCGGCGCCGCCGTTGAAACGACGGCCGGCGAACATCCGACGGGTCTCGTCGTACTCCTTGCGCTTGGCCTTATCGAGCAGGACGTCCTTGGCCTCACCGATGGCCTTGTAGCGCTCCTCGGCGGCGGCGTCGTTCGGGTTTCGGTCCGGATGATTCTCGGCGAGCAGCTTGCGGGCGACTTTCTTGATCTCGTCGTCCTTGGCATCCGAGGAGACGCCGAGGACTTTGTAGAAGTCCTTCTCAACCCATTCTCGCTGAACCATGCGGCGTCACCTCCTCGCTGTGATTAGTGATTTTATTCTGCTGTCTCGTCGGCCTCGACGCTGTCGACCACGCCGACGAGGGCGTGCCTGAGCACCTGTTCACCGAGTCGGTAGCCGCGCCGCATGACGTGGCCGATGGCGGGGTTGGAGCCCTCACCCTCGTGTTGGACGGCCTCATGCAGTGACGGATCGAACGGCTCGCCCTCGACACCGAAAGCCACCAGACCCATACCGCTCAGCGCGGCCTCCAGCTTGTCCGCGACCGCCTTAAGCGGGCTGGTCTCCAGATCGCCGTGGTTGCGGGCCCGATCGAGATCGTCCAGTACCGGCAGCAATTGCCCGACCACTACCGCCTTGGCACGTTCGCCGACCAACTCCTGATCGCGCAGCGCGCGCTTGCGGTAGTTGGCGAAGTCGGCCTGCACCCGTTGGAGATCACCGAGCAGTTCGGCCGCCTTGTCGGCCTCCTCCGGCGACTCGCCGGGGAAGGCCCCCGACCCCGGCCCACCGAGGGCCGGGCCGGAGACATGTCCCGAGTCGCTTCGCTCCTGCCCGCCGGCGTCCCGGATCTCCCCGGTCTGCGGGTCGATCCGGCGCTTGTCGGTGACGGTCACCGGTTCGTCGCGGTCGCGATCCCCATCCGGGGGGCTCACCGGGGATCCTGGTCGTCCCCGACGACTTCGTCCTCGACGACCTCGGCGTCGACGACGTCGTCGCCGGACGATCCGCCCGCGCCGCCACCGGCGGCCTGATCGGCCTGCGCCGATTCGTAGATGGCCTGACCGAGGGACTGGCTCTCCTGGCCCAACTTCTCCATCGCGGACTTGATCGCCCCGATGTCCGAGCCGCCCAGGGCGGTCTTGGCCTCGGCGATGGCGTCGTCGACCTTGGTGAGGGTCTCCTCGGGCACCTTCGCACCCTCAGAGCCGGCCCGCTGTTCGGTGACGAACTTCTCCGTCTGGTAGACCAAGGACTCCGCCTGGTTGCGAACGTCGGCCTCCTCGCGGCGCTTGCGGTCCTCGTCGGCGTGTGCCTCGGCATCCTTGATCATCCGGTCGATCTCCTCCTTGGAAAGCCCTGAGCCCTCCTGGATCTTGATCGTGTTCTCCTTACCGGTGCCCTTGTCCTTGGCGGTCACGTGGACGATGCCGTTGGCGTCGATGTCGAAGATCACCTCGATCTGCGGTACGCCGCGCGGAGCCGGTGGGATGCCGGTCAGTTCAAAGCTGCCGAGCAGTTTGTTGTTCCCGGCGATCTCGCGCTCACCCTGATAGACCTGAATCTGGACCGACGGCTGGTTGTCGTCGGCGGTGGTGAAGGTCTCCGAACGCTTGGTCGGAATAGTGGTGTTGCGTTCGATCAGCTTGGTCATCACCCCACC
>Ga0114922_10007365_pt1 | contig 10075 bp, 6 predicted proteins | sample AartaG_FD_100975 | JGI IMG/M metagenome (GOLD analysis project Ga0114922, IMG submission 100975) | Deep subsurface microbial communities from Aarhus Bay to uncover new lineages of life (NeLLi) - Aarhus_00045 metaG | ecosystem: Environmental > Aquatic > Marine > Oceanic > Sediment | place: Aarhus...
CATCCAGGGTATGAACCAACTGGTATTCCCGGCTGCCGCCCAGGGCGACAAAGTGCAGGATCATGTCTTCCGGCGAGCGGTAATAAACCCAGGTTTCATTTGGCTCGACATCACTGTCCAGGTAGCTCACTGTCTTGTGCGGTGGACCGTGTCGGAGATACACGATACCGCGGTCGTCATACGGCACCCCTTCTTCCGGGAAATAAGCTACGTCCGGGCTTATTGAAGGGTACCGGGTAGTGAAAGGCACGCGGTACAATGAATCGGCCACCGACAAGCGGTAGTAATGGTGCGCCAAACGCATTCCCGGCTCCATTCCCATCCGGTGGTCTCGCCTGAGCCAGAAACCACGCAAGTAGATAAACGCGCTGTCTGGAGGTATGTGTCGGAAGATTTCACTCTCCTGTTTTGTGGCTATTATCACCATATCATTAAAATAAGTTTTCAATTCTTCCTGGGTGGAAATAGATCCTGCACCCCTCCAGTATAAACGCCAGGCCTTATTAAACTCCTTGCGTTTAGCATAGATTTTAACCAGTTCGAGGCATGCCAGCGGATCCACCCGAAGACCGGCCTCGGAATTGATCTCGGACAGTATCTGCTCCGCATGCTGGAAATCTCCCAGCGCTTTGTGCAGCAAGGCAAGCTTGAAACGAACCTGCCGCTTATCGCCGCCCAGTTCGTAAGCCCGCTCCAGGTGGACAAGAGCCCGTTCCAGATCCTCCCGGCCGTACTTTCTCATGTAAGCCGTTCCCAGCCAGTAATGAGCCTCCCAGTTGTCCGGATCCAGCTCAACGGCCCTTTTCAGGTTGGAGATGGCCCTGGAAAGAAAATCCTTCTCGAACAGCCTCTCAATGAACTGAAAAATCCTGAGCTTGCGCGATTTACGATGCAGGTAACTGCGACCGAGGCCAATAAAAATTCGGGAATTATCACTATCGAGCGAAAGCGCCTTTTGGAAAGTCTGTTTCGCCGACTGAGCATCATCTCGCTTCAGTTGTTCGAAACCCAGGCGAATCAGCCCCGAAATCCTGGTCTTCAACGTATCGGGACTCCCTATTATCACCGCCTTCTCAGCAATATAGTCCACACTTTGACCTACCAGCGAGCCACCTGCCAAAAGGCTCAGCACGCAGATTAAAAAGAGTTTCAGCCAATGTTTTCTCATGCCGGGTTCCATGTTGCAATCTGTTGGTTTGCAGACCACAAAAATTCGCTGCAGTCCTTGTTTTAGATAGTATTAGTTAGTACTTCGGATTTGGTTCAAAGGTTCCTGTCAGGCCGAATTCAACCAGCCTTCCAGCGAAAATAACAAACTCCCCTTTAATAGGGGAGTCTCGGGATTCCATCTCCTCTGAAATCAAACTTATATGCGCGAAAAGATTTCACGAAAGTGCCGCCAGGCTTAACCTGTGACCACACTCACTTTGAACCCGCTGTTTCCTTGCTGCTGAAAAGAACCTCGTTCATGCTGCCCGTGCGGTAACCCTGCAAATCGAGAGTTACATACTTGTATCCGAGGGATTTGAATTTTTCCACCACCTTACGGCAGACTTTCTCATCCAACAGCTTGGGGAAATTTGCCGGATCCACTTCCAGGCGGACAATGGTTTCGTGGTGACGCACCCTGATCGAGCCCTTGAGTCCGAGTTCTTCCAGAAATTTTTCGCCGAGATCCACTCCGGTCAGGCCCTCTTCCGAGATCTTAACGCCATAGGGGAAACGGGAACTCAGGCAGGCGAAGGCCGGTTTATCCCAGGTAGGCAGATCGGCCCGTTTGGAGAGCGTCCGGATAGCCTGCTTACTCAGACCGGCTTCCAGCAAGGGGCTGCGGATACCCAGTTCTTTCAAAGCCTGCATCCCGGGCCGGTAATCTTTCACATCGTCCGCGTTTGAACCATCGATAACGGTTTTAAACCCCTCGGTCCCGGCAACTTTCTCCAGCCGGCTATACAGCTCGGTTTTGCAGAAAAAACAGCGGTCGGTCGGGTTGTCTCTGAACCCGGGTATATCCAGTTCTTCGCTGTCTATCGCCAGATGGCGGGCGCCCAGAGTTTCGGCGTATTGAACCGCCTCGGCGAACTGGCGCTCGGGGTAGGTCGCGCTCCTGGCGGTAACCGCCAGAACCTTCCCGCCGCCCAGGGCCTGTGTTGCGGCGTAAAGAAGGAAGGTGCTGTCCACCCCGCCGGAAAAACCCACCACCACCGATTCCAGTTCCTTTAGTATCTCCAGCAATCTATTCCAGCCCTGATCCAGATCACGCTCCAGGGAATCGCTCATCAGAAGTTCTCCTTTATGGATTTTATCTTAAATGCCATTGAATAACTCAAACCAGATCAATATAATAAAAATATTTATATTACTTTTTTTAGGGCTTGCAAGAAGTCTATTTCTTCTATTATTAATTTATTAAAATCAACTTCTGTATTTGGCGTCTTAATCAAAGCTCTTACGTTAATACTTCTTCGTAGACAGTTGTAGGCACCTTCTCTTGCTATAAAGGCAATATCTGCACCAGACAAACCCTCAAGCCTCTCACTAAAACTTTCAATATCAAAATCCGAGGAGACAGGCATATTATCAGTATGAATTTTAAAAATTTTAATACACCCCTGAAGAGTTGGTTTTTTTATCTCTATGGAGTAGTCAAATCGTCCCGGTCTAATAATAGCTTCATCTAATAATTCTGGACGATTTGTAGATGCTATTATGCAGACATTTCCATATTCTTCAATACCATCCATTAAAGTGAGAAGTTGATTCACAAATCGTGAATCAAAACGCAGGTATTCCTCTCCAGACCTTTTTTGAGCAATAGAATCAATTTCATCAAAGAAAATAATAGATGGCTGAAAATATCTACCTTCTTCAAAAACATCTCTTAAGTTCTGCTCTGATTGTCCATGGTATTTATTAAACAACTCTGGACCCTTTATAGAAATAAAATGAGCTTTTATTTCATTCGCAATTGCTTTAGCAATTAATGTCTTGCCACAACCTGGTGGACCAAACAGCAATATTCCTTTATGAGGCTTAACACCAAGATAATCAAAAAGTTCTGGTTGATTAAGCGGAAGTTCGATAACCTCTCTTATAATTTCAATAATGTCATCTATACCTCCAATGTCTTCAAATCTAACTTGAGGAATATATCTTTTTCTTATTGTTTCTTCCTCTTTTTCATCAAATGAAATTCTAAGACCATAGTCCGAGTATTGTTCGAACTTCTTGGGTACAATACAAATAGGTTTTTGCTCAATCAATTGACCATCTAAATCTTCATCATATTTTATAATCCAACTATCTGAATTTTCTAAATCAATTTTATCAGGTAGTTCTGAGATGGATTTTTCAACATTTTTAAAATTAAATATAGGACACAAATATAGTTTTTTTAGCTCTGACTCTCTTAGTAAAGCAGATTTTAATCTATCTTTATTAACTTTCCATAGCGTAGGAGATTCAAAATGACCAAATTGAAACCAATATTTGAGTTCTCTTCCAACGCTGTATGTTGTACCTGTAAGTCCTCGATCAATTATATTTAGATACCTACAAGACCACCCTTTTTGATCTCCATAAATTTTACAGTGATCCTCAGGAATAACTGCTTTAGAGTATTTATTACTACATTCCAAAATTGAAAATATTTCTCTTAAATCACTGTATTCAACAGGGTTTTCTTCGATGTAAAATTCCGTGGATTTCCAGCTAGAAATAATAATCCATAGCGATTCTATAAATCTGAATTTTCGCAGTAGTTCGTCTTTTTCAATAACAATCCTATTTACTTCATTTCCCTCTGAGATCGGACTAAATTCTTAGAACTTTTTTGCTATATTAATTGCCTTTTTGTAATTCTGTGAGGATGATTTACCAAATTGGATTTTAATTTGAAAGGTCATGGTAATTTCCAATAATCAATTTTTTTAAAAATAGATCCAAGAAATCCAGACCAAAAAATAAATCTAAACAATATCTCAATTTATAAAAAAATCTAGGAAATATAAAATTCAATAATGGCATCAGTATAATTTTACAGATCTATTCTGACTCCTGACTCCTGACTCCTGACTCCTGACTACTTAATTTAATTATGTCATCCCGGCCCCGTACACGTCAAGCAGCAACTGATTCTCAGGACTGCGGCTCTCACCGATCGAGGTAACATAAACACCGGGTTTGTCCACCAGCGGGCAGACATATTCACAGATGCCGCAGCCGATACACAGATGAGGGTCTATCCGCGGCTGTTTGACTGTCACCAGCTTCCCGTCGTGGTTGACAACCTCTTTCTCCTCGAACCAGATCGCTTTTTCAGGTGTCGGACAGACCTCCTCGCAGACTATGCAGTCGCGACCCATGGAATAAGGAATACAGCGGTTGGTGTCGAAAAAAGCCAGACCGATTTTGGTCTGCTGTTTCTGTTCGATGCTCAGCTCCCGGATAGCCTCGGTCGGGCAGACCTGGCCGCACAGGGTGCAGTTGTACTCGCAGTAGCCGAGCTGCATCTTGAGGTACGGGGTCCAGACACCCTCGAAGCCGGCCTCGGCCAGGGTGGGATGAATGGCGTTCTTTATACAGACTTTCATGCATTCGCCGCACTTGATGCAGCGTTCGAGGAACTCTTTTTCATCCACCGCCCCGGGCGGCCGAATGAGGACCGGGTTGAACTTTTTCGATTCCCTCCCCTCCCCTATGGCCGAGGAGGGCGACACCTTGCGCCCGTCGATGCGAAACAGAGCCACCGCTGCCACTGCCGAGGCCACGGAGTAAATCAACTGGCGGCGCCCCAGGTCCACCTTGGCTTCGCCCCGGCGGGGAAGCTTAAATCTGAAACTGATCGCCTTCGTGGGGCAGGCCTCCACGCAATTCCAGCAGGGCATGCACTCGCTGGAGATCCAGCTCTCATTCGACTGCGGCTCGCAGGCTCCCTCACAGTTTTTAATACAGGTCATGCAATGGTCACATTTATTTTCATCCACCACCAGACGCAATAAGCTGAAACGGCTCAACAAGCCCAGCAGCGCGCCCAGAGGACAGAGAAACCGGCACCAGAAACGGCGGCGCAACCGGTTGAGCAGCGCTATGGCCAGGAATATCAAGCCGATGAAAACTCCCTGGTAAAAGTAAGGCTGCTCGAACGATAGCACGTGAGCGCGCAAAAAAGAAAAAACCGGCTCGACCACCGCAGTCACAACCGGCCAATCCAGCGCCAGCAGAGGGTAGCTCACCGCCCGTGTCAGGTAGTTGAGCATGGGGCTGACCGCCAGGCCGAACGAGCGTATAAGCACGGAAAAAGGATCGAAAAACCCCACCAACTGCATCCCGAACACCGAAGCCGCCAGTAAGAAAACCGTTAGCAGGTACTTCCAGGCTTGACGGTTATGGTAACGGTTCCTCTTAATCTCTTTCCCAGCCTTGCGACGAGAGTGGCTGAGCAAGTGGTTCAGGGTGCCCAGCGGGCAGACCCAGGCACAGAAAAAACGGCCGAGAATCACAGTGAGCGCAACCACCGCCAGGCTCCAGAGCAGCGTCGGGGGCAGGCTGTGCGCGGCCAGGAAAGTTGATACCGCCACCAGAGGGTCCAGATCGAAAAAAACCTTGACCGGGTATTTTATCTCGTCGGTCCCCTTGTACTCGGTCATCACCAGCAAGAACAGAAACAATATGAAAAAAAACACCTGGCTTATTCTGCGGGCGGTTCTCATCAGAGTGAGATCTCCTTGAGCTCGAGTGTGCTCGGATCGAGAGTACCTAAACCCATTTCGCTTCCCAGCACCAGGTAAGCCACCTGCGCGGGCTCGATATCGAAAAGCTCGGCGGCCTTGGCATCAGCCGCCACCGGGTCCACGGAGACGATTACCGTGTCGCATTTTTTAACATCGGAAAGACTGCCGCCCGAGGGGCCGTTGGCTAACAGGATGCGCACGGCATCGACGACAGTAAGGCTGGGAGCGAAGAAAGCGGTCATCTCTGCAATACTCAAATGTATGTCCTGGTGCAGTTGATTGCGCCGGCCGCCCAACAGGCCGTACAAATTTTTCATTCCGATGGTAAGACGGCTGGCGCTGTGGTGCTTGGCAACGGGAACGTTTATTATCTTGTCCATCTCCAGGGCATCGCTGTAGACCGGCCATTGTTTGATCAACTCGCCGCCCACGTTGACTTTCTTGAACTTGTAGTTCTCGGCGTACGGTATCTCGACACCCAACTCCTCAGCGACTTTCTTGATTCCGCTGCGAACATAGCAGCGCCGGGGATCGTTAATCGTGTTGTCCATGATCACCACCTTGCCCGCGCCCGCATCCAGACACATGGCAGCCAGGGCTTTCACCACCTGCGGATTGGTAGTGGTCGCCTGGGCGGGTACCCGGTCCCAGCCGATATTCGGCTTGATCAGCACCTTATCGCCGCGAGAAACAAACAAATTTATGCCTCCCAGGGCTTCCACCGCTGCTCTGGTGATCGCTTCCGGATCGGGACCCCGGGCGACCGCCATCTGGGGGCCGGAGACAGTTATCGGCTTACGTCTTGAAATCGGCCGCTCCGGCGCGCCGGAATTTCCTGCTGAGCCCCCGCCGCAGCCACCCTGCAAACCGGCACTCACCGCTGCTACGCCTAATACTTTGAAAAAATTCTTCCTGTCGATCTTTTTCATATTTCATCCCTGTATGACACGAGGTAATATTGTTTTCAGCTATAAAAAAATTTGGTTTGTTAAAGTATCAACAATTCAAAATCTACTTACTTTCATATTATAAGTCTTCGCCGGCCCGCCTTTCAATAGCTCAACGCTTTGTTCAAGAGTTTCTTATACCCGTCAGTCCCCACTGCCGGGAGATCGAACCAGGCGGCCAGCCTCTTTCCCCTGGCATCTATCAAGGACCCCCGGCCGCGCCCGCCCGGCCCGGGGCTTGAAGAATCATCCGAGACGGCTGCACCGGGCGACAGCTTTTCACGCCCGCTGTTAACTTGCCCAAACACTCTTGCAGCCTCTGCACTGTCCGGGTAATCCACCAGCAGCAGAAGAGCCGGTTTCTTTGTGTCTTCGGACAACCGATAAAGTCCCAATACACCCCAGGTATCGCCACCCAGGGCAAAATGATTCTCATCTCCCAGGTAACGGCGAGAATTCAGACCCAGGACCCCATGAACCAGGGTTACACTCTGCGGCAGAAGGCTTTCCGAGGGTAACTCGCTCACAAGCGCCGGAAAAGCGGTATCCGCCCCGGAAATGCGGCTGTCGACCAGGCGAGTAAAATAATCCAGGGACCACCCGGTCTCCCCGCCTTCCCCGAGTGCCTGCACGGCGACAAAATACTCACCCTTGCAGAAAGCAAACTGGTAAGGGGTTAGCGCTCCGATGGTTCCCACATCCAATACGGGAGTATATTTCATCCCGCTGTTGACAGAGAAAATGCCGTATGCCGCCCGGGGAGAGGCCATGCGATAGATGTCTACTATTATAACCGCATCATCGGGGCCTTTGTATTCCAGGGTAGCTGCCTGGTCGAAACCGTATTCGAGATAAAGGTCCGCCCCACCGTTGATATACTCGTATAGTTGATTTCCGCTGTAAAGCTGCGGCTCGCTTTCAGTCCTCCAACCGGAAGGTAGTCCCTGCCTGGGAAACAGAGCCTGGATGTCTGTCTTCGATTTAGTTTCTTCCATGCCGGAGGGGCGGCTGCAGACCGGCCCCAGGCAGATCGTCCCGAGAAAAACAGTCCATAATCGGGCGTGCACAAACCAGCGGACGCTCACCGGATTATTTCGAACCGAGCTGTTTCTCATGAAAACGATCCGGAGACAGAGAGAGTATAGTTAAGACTTCTAACGCCTTAATCCATTCGAAGTTTCAAGATACGCAATTGTGTAAATCTTGTCAATCGGCTGCAACGGTGTTTAAGCAAAAGATTACACTCCGGCAATCCGGGGCGGAAAAACAGCAAAGGTCGGGTGTGTTAAAGGGAGCTCTAACGGTTCAGGCGGCTTTCGAAAAAGGCGATGGTCTCGAGGAGGCTCGCTTGCTGGTCTCCGGAGGGCTGAAAGCCAAGACCGACCAGGCGCGAGATATCGGCATAACTCGTGTGGATATCCCCCGGTCTTGGGTGGGTGTACACGATTTCCGAGGAGGAGCCGGTCAGATCGATGATCAGCTCCGCCAGCCGGCGAATAGTGATATATTCCCCCCGGGCCACATTATAAACGTCCTTGCCCTTCTCGCAGGCCAGGATTCCTGCGGCTACTACCTCCTTGACACAGATAAAGTCGCGAACCTGGGAACCATCGCCGTATATGACAATATCCTGGCCTCGCAGGGCCCGGTAGATGAATATCGGAATGGCTGCGGCGTACTGACTGCCCGGGTCCTGGCGGGGGCCGAAAACATTGAAAAAACGCAGGCTGGTACAATTTACGCCCCACTCTTTGCGGTACATCCTCATGTAGTATTCCCCGTCCAGTTTGGTCACGGCATAAGGGCTGCCGGGCTCCGGCAGCATGGTCTCCACTTTCGGCACAGTGGGGTTGTCTCCGTAAACGGCTGCGCTGCTGGCGAAGACCACATTTTTCACCCCTGCACGACGCGCAGCCTCCAGCACGTTCAAAGTTCCCAGTGTATTGATCCGTACGCATTCCGCAGGTTTTTCCATGCTCTCCGGCACGCTGATCATCGCCGCCAGGTGAAAGATAGTCTCGACCCCTTCGCACAGCGGAACAAGCTGGTCGAAATCGGCAACAGAGACCCGGTGGAAAGTGTGGTTCAAACCCTCTAGATTCTCCAGGTATCCGGTGCGCAGGTTATCTACCACCAGCACCTCGCTGTCACTATTAAATTGCTCGACAAAGTGGCTGCCGATAAAACCGGCTCCACCGGTTACCAGAATACGCATGGACTTTATCTCCGCTGGAGAAACAGGGTACTTTTAAGATTCGCAGTTCGGATTACCCGAGGCTCGAACCGTTAAGGATATGCAGACGGCCCCACGGATTTTTTTATCGATCGAAAGACAAAGAATATCCGGTGCCTGTTTGGAAAATATAATTAATAAATTGTCCCGGATAAATCAAGTTTATCTCAGCCGCAGCTTTCTCCGCAAGAAAGATAAACCTTAGAAAGACCGGGCTCTTTTTACCGGCCAACAGCGCATTTTCATTGACTCAATCCTTCTAAATAATTAGCTTTTTATCCATGCTAAAGGGGCGTTGAAAAAAAGATTTCAAACGCCCCGGGATTTAAATTTATTGCTTTTTTGGCTGTCAAGAGCATGTAAATAGGCCATTAGGCCCACCCTTGACAGCCATATATCCATGATTTTGGATTTTTCCAACACGCTCTAAATAGCTTTAAAATAACATAACGTTTTACCACATAGGGAGGACTTTTGGCTAAAACTTTCGCGATGAAACCTAAGAGTGTCTCTTTGGTTAATACGCCCTATCGAAAAATCAAGACCAAAATACCGGTTCCGGAATCCCTGCCAACACTTGAAAGTCTCCGTCTGCACGAGCCCATTTCCATGACCGGTCAGCCGCTGGTGCTGTGGGATCACGCACAAGGCGCGGCTGTTTACGATAAGTGGGGCAACCAATGGATCGACTGGTCCAGCGGGGTGTTGATCGCCAATGCCGGTCACAATCACCCCAAGATAAACCAGGCGATAATCGAGCAGGCCCGTCATGGACTTCTGACCAGCTACTGTTTCCCCAATGAACCTCGGAACCGGTTGACCGAACTGCTGGTGAAAGTGACCCCCGATAAATTGAGCAAGGCATTTATTCTGACCACCGGCGCCGAAACAGTCGAATGCGCCCTGAAACTGATGCGCACCTACGGCCTGAAAAAGGGCGGGAAAAATAAAATTACCATTGTCTCATTCGAGAAAGCATTTCACGGCCGCACCCTGGGCGCCCAGATGCTCGGGGGTATCCCGGCGCTCAAGGAGTGGATTGTCAACCTGGACCCGGCTATCGTTCAGATTCCTTTCCCGGATGGTTTCCGCAACCCGGATACCAGTTTTTCCTCTTTCGAAAAAGCACTCGCCGAAAAAAATATCGATCCTGCCGGGGTCGC
>Ga0114922_10007366_pt1 | contig 10075 bp, 8 predicted proteins | sample AartaG_FD_100975 | JGI IMG/M metagenome (GOLD analysis project Ga0114922, IMG submission 100975) | Deep subsurface microbial communities from Aarhus Bay to uncover new lineages of life (NeLLi) - Aarhus_00045 metaG | ecosystem: Environmental > Aquatic > Marine > Oceanic > Sediment | place: Aarhus...
GGTAGGTTTAGCAAACGGGGAGTGTGAAGGATGAAAAGGAAAGTTCGCTTCGAGTTGGAAGGAAAGATTTACGAGATTGGAGTCGAGCGTACCGGTAACAGGCTGACCTTGACCCACGGAGGAAAACGTTACATCGTTTCCCTTCTTCCAGAAGAGGCTGCACCCAAGGTCTCACCGCCCCAGAGTCCCGCCCAAACACGCCCCGCCGCTGCGATGCCCCCACTTTACTCCCCTGTGGCCTCTACGCCATCCTCCTCCGCGCCTACGGCACCGGCCTCCGCGCCTACGGCGGCGATCAATTCCACAGGCGCTCTACCCGCTCCCATGACCGGGGTGGTCAAGGAAATCAAAGTCGGGCCGGGTCACACCGTCGAAGAGGGCCAGGTCGTGCTGATCATGGAAGCGATGAAGATGGATATCGACGTTCCCTCCCCGCTAGCTGGAATCGTAGCCGAGGTGTCGGTGAAGCCCGGAGACACCGTCAACGCCAAGCAACAGCTGATGGTGATTCACTAATGGGTTTTTACAGTAGATGAGCATCCTGAGGATCATCGCCGATTTTTTCACCTCCACCGGATTCTCAAGTCTGAGTCTGGGGAATCTCGGTATGCTCGCCGTGGGGGGGCTTCTGATCTACCTCGGGATCGCCAGAAAGTACGAACCGTTGTTGCTCATCCCCATAGGCTTCGGCGCGATTCTGGTGAACCTGCCTCTGTCCGGGATCCAGGAAGAGGGCGGGCTGATCTGGTACATCTACTTCGGGATCCGCTCCGGGATCTTTCCTCCCCTGATATTCTTAGGTGTAGGTGCCATGACCGACTTCGGTCCGCTGCTGTCCAAGCCGCAGACCTTTCTCCTCGGTGCGGCAGCCCAATTCGGGATTTTCAGTACCCTCCTCGGTGCCAAAGCCCTAGGATTCGACTTCGCCGAAGCAGCCTCAATCGCCATCATCGGAGGCGCCGACGGACCTACGGCGATCTATCTGACATCCAGACTGGCCGATCATCTGCTCGGACCGATCGCCGTGGCCGCCTATTCCTACATGGCTCTGGTTCCGATCATCCAGCCTCCGGTGATCCGGGCCCTCACTACCAAGAAGGAACGGATGGTGGTGATGAGCGAGGTCAAACCGGTTAGCCGTCGGGTCAGGATCCTCTTTCCCATCCTCACCACCATAGCAACGGCCCTGCTTGTGCCGGCGGCCACACCGTTGATCGGGATGCTGATGTTGGGAAACCTCTTTCGGGAGGCCGGAGTGGTGGACCGCCTGTCCAAGACAGCTCAGAACGAGCTGATCAACATCGTCACGATCTTCCTCGGTGTGGCGGTGGGCTCCAAGATGTCGGCGGAGGAGTTCTTGACCCTGAAGACCATCATGATCATCGGTTTGGGACTGGCTGCTTTTGTGGTTGGTACCGCAGCGGGAACGCTCCTGGGCAAGCTGATGTACGTGATTTCCAAGGGTAAAGTCAACCCCATGATCGGCGCGGCCGGAGTCTCTGCGGTTCCCATGGCCGCCAGGGTGGTCCAGAAGGTCGGTCAGAAGGCCAATCCGGGAAACTTCCTGCTGATGAATGCCATGGGTCCAAACGTGGCCGGAGTGATCGGTTCGGCCATAGCAGCAGGAGTGCTGTTGGCTCTGGCCGGGTAGGGGATGCTGTTCTTCGTATTCCAAATGTACTACGTGTATGGGTAAAACTGATTCTCTAGAATTTCTGCCGGTGTCCCGGCAAGACCTGGAGCGTCGCGGATGGCAGGAGTTGGATTTTGTTCTCATCTCCGGGGATGCTTACATCGATCACCCCTCCTTCGGGGCAGCTCTGATCGCCCGTCTTCTGGAAAGCAGGGGCTACTGTACAGGGATCATCCCGCAGCCGGACTGGCGCAAAGTCGAGGACTTCCGGCGCCTTGGCAGGCCCCGATTGGCATTCCTGATCACCGCAGGAAACCTGGATTCAATGGTCAGCAACTATTCGGTTTCCCGACATCGCCGCCGTCGGGACGGCTATTCCCCCGGCGGTCGTCCGGGTCTGCGCCCGGATCGAGCAACCATCGTGTACACGGTTAGCGCAAAACAGGCCTATAAGAACGTTCCCGTGATTCTCGGCGGCCTGGAGGCATCCTTGAGGCGATTGTCCCACTACGATTACTGGTCCGATAGTGTACGCCGATCCGTGCTGTTGGATGCCAAAGCGGATCTTCTGGTCTACGGCATGGGAGAGCGCGCCATTCTCGCGGTCGCTGAAATGTTGGCCGAGGGAACACCTGTGGGGGAGATAACCACGGTTCCAGGCACGGTCTTCAGGCGCTCCAATCTCGACGCCTTGGACAGCTACACTCTCCTCCCGACGTTCGAAGAGGTGCGCGCCGATAAACGAGCCTTTGCCGTGAGTTTTCGTCTTCAGAGTGAGAACTGTGATCCCATTACAGCCAAAATTTGTGTCGAGCCCAACGGCGACGGCTACCTTGTACAGAATCCCCCGGGCCCGCCCTTGAGCCAGTCCGAGCTGGATGTCCTCTATGAGCTTCCCTACACCCGGGATGTTCACCCCGTGTACCTCTCTGAGGGGGGAGTCAAAGCCATCGAGGAGGTGCGCTTCAGCCTGGTTAGCTCCCGGGGTTGTTTCGGGGGCTGCAGTTTCTGCAGTCTCAGCTTTCACCAGGGGAGAATCGTCCAGGCCCGAAGCCATGCCTCCCTTCTCAGAGAAGCGGAAAGGTTGACCCGGCTTCCCGGTTTCAAGGGCTATATACATGATGTGGGCGGCCCGACGGCCAACTTCCGTATCCCCGCCTGTAACGATCAACTACAAAGAGGCAGCTGCAGGAACAGACAGTGTCTGTTCCCGGCGCCCTGTCGAAATCTCGAAGTCAGCCACCGGGATTATCTTGTCCTGCTGAGAAGGCTCCGTCAGGTACGAGGAGTCAAGAAAGTCTTTGTCCGGTCCGGGGTCCGCTACGACTACCTGTTGGCCGACCCGGATCCGAGCTTTTTCAGGGAGCTGTGCGAATATCATATAAGCGGGCAGCTCAAGGTGGCCCCGGAGCATGTCTCCGCCCATGTTCTCGATTTGATGGGCAAGCCCGGAATCGAAGTTTTCGAGCGGTTCAAAAAGAAGTACGAGGAGATCAACCGTGGGTTGGGGAAGCGCCAATATCTGGTACCTTACTTCATTTCCAGCCATCCCGGTGCGGATCTTCGGGCGGCTGTGGAGCTGGCCGAATACCTAAGAGATACCGGGTTTATTCCTGAACAGGTTCAAGACTTCTATCCCACTCCCGGCACCCTGTCAACCTGTATGTACTGGACCGGGCTCGACCCGCGTACGATGGAAGCGGTCTACGTAGCCCGAGGGCAGCGGGAAAAGGCCATGCAGAGAGCTCTCATTCAATTTCGAGATCCGAAAAACCGCAGACTCGTTTCCCAGGCGCTCATCATGGCCGGACGGAAGGATCTGATTGGATATACCGCGCGCTGTTTGATCAAGCCGACATCTAAAACAGGAAGAGAAGTTCCGAAAACGTGAGTAGGGTCAGGTAACGATCTCGATACTCTGATTCAATTCGGTACCTGCAAGGGACTTGGCTAACGAGCCGTCGAAGGTCGCCAGCTTGCCGCCGTTGTGTTCTGCTAAGGCTGCGAGATAGAAGTCTGTTATCTGTTGGTGTCCAGTTAACCGCAACTTGGATGAATCGCTGAGGGTGCTGAGCAGGGAAATGTTGTCCGCCCAAAATACATGTCCATTTCTCGTGCAGAAGCGATCGAGGTGTTTCATTGCTTCTTTCGGCGTAGCTGCGATTGTAGGATACGCGGGGTTGGAAATAACACGCACGAACCCGTTTTCGGTGATTGGACAGGTAGCCCATGAGTCGATGCCTTTGTCTGCAAACCAGGAATGACTCGCCTCGTGATTTACATGCTGACGATCAAAGAGAGCAACAAGGAAATTAACATCCAACAGATGGATCATGGACTTAATCCCGGAGCCGGTTGACCAGGTCCAGATCGGGAGGAGGTCCTTCCCGAGCAGGAAAAATCGGAACGCCGTTTCTAAAAGGAGGGGTTTTTCGTGGGCTCAAGGCCTTTTGAATCAACTCGGAGACCACTATGCCAAGGGATACACCCCGCTGTCTGGCGAGGATGCGGACCTTGGTCAATACCTCGGGGTCTAGGTTCAGGGTGGTTCTCATAATTCTAGAATAAAACATCACGCATCAGATGTCAAGCATCAAATTCCCCGTCGTTATGCTTTCGCCATAACTTCAGCCTGCTCCACGAACTCCTCGATCATGCCAAGGCCCTTGTCCCAAAAAGTCGGGTCCTTCAGGTCGACCCCGAGGGGCCGAACCAGCTCTTCCGGCCAGTTGGAGCCGCCGGCGGCCAGCAGGTCACGGTAGGCGGGGGGGAAGCTCGTTACGTTTTCCTGATAACGGGCGTACAGAGCCAGTACGAGCAGCTCTCCGAAGGCGTAGGCATAGACGTAACCCGGGGAGTGAATGAAGTGGGGGATGTAACTCCACCAAACGCTGTAGTTGTCCGTAAGGGTAACGCTTCCCTCGAACATCTCTTTTTGGGTCTTCATCCACAGTTCATTGAAGCGATCCGTGGTCAGCTCTCCCTCGCTGCGGCGGGCGGTGTGGATGGCCTCTTCAAAACGGTTCATCGCCGTCTGACGGAAGACCGTGGCAAAGGTATCTTCAATTTTCTGAACCAGCATGGACAGTCGGACCTGCGGGTCTTTCTCCACAGACATTAGTTTCTGGAATACCAGCATCTCTCCGAACACCGAGGCGGTCTCTGCGGTGGTCAAGGGTGTGTCCGCTGAAAGGATCCCCTGTTCCCGGGACAGGTATTGGTGCACCCCGTGTCCCATTTCGTGGGCCAGGGTCATCACGTGTCGGGGGGTTCCTTCGAAGTTCATGAAGATATAGGGGTGTACGGAAGGGACCGCCCCGTGACTGTAGGCTCCGCCCCGTTTGCCCGGGCGAACCGCCGCGTCGATCCAGTTTTTTTTGAAGAAGGACTTGGCAATCTCACCCATCTCCGGGTGGAAGCCGCTGTAGGCATCGAGGACCATCTGCTTTGCTTCCTGCCACTGGTAACGTCGATTAGCGGTGGGCAGGGGTGCGTAGCGGTCGTAATCGAATAGCTCCTCTAACCTTAGAAGTTCCTTCTTTAGATTGTAGTAACGGGCTACTATTGCATACCGGCCGGTCACTGTCTGCACCAGAGCTTGAACCGTGGCATCGTCGATCTGGTTGGCCAGATTCCGGGCGCTGATCCAGGTTGGATAGCTTCGCAGCCTGTCGTCGGAAGCTTTGTCGGCAAGGAGGTTGTTGAACATGTAGGTGTTGACCCGCCTCATATTCTGCAGCCCCGTCGTAAAGGATTCCGCCGCCTGCTTCCGTTTGGCGCGGTCCGGCTCGTAGAGCTTGGTCAGAACCGACTGCTGAGGCAGCTCCTCCCCCTCCAGGGTATAACGGGCTCCGCTGTGGACCTCCTCGAAGAAGCGTACCCAGGCGTTTCGGCCGGTCACGGCTTTCTCCGCCAGAATCTTTTCCTCCGCTTCGGAGCGCAGGTGGGGGCGATAGCGCCGGGCCAGAGTCAACCAGAAGCGGAAGTGGGCCAGAGCCGGATCGGACATTACCTCTTGAGCCCGTTTGTCATCAACATGGGCCCACTCCAGTTCGAAGAACAGGAGTTGCTGCTGAAGCTGGGATGAGTGTTCGTGGAGTCGCTGCAACAGCGCTCCCCTGGCGGGATCCTCCGTGTTGGTGGACCAGTGCAGGTAGGCAAAGGTTCCCGCCTTCCCCGACAGTTCAAGGATCTGCTCGTATTCTTGAAGAAGCCGGGCCAATTCGGGCGCATCGAGGGCGGCGATCCGGCCTCGATAGCTGGAGGCGAAGCTCTCGGCGCGTTTCGTCGACTCGGACAGATCCTTCTCTAACTGGGGGTCGCTGCCGCTGCTATACAGATCGCCGAGGTCCCAGAGAATCTCTTCAGCTCCCGATGGAATGTTCATTACGTGTCTCCTTTATCAAGCTGCAATGTCCGGTCATCTTATCAAAGAGCTCTCGCTTGGTAAATAATTCTCCAAAGGCCGCAGTTTCATCACAGGCGGCAGCTGGATCAGATGGATCAGCTGAAGCGGCAAGAAATCGGCGGGCTTTCGCTTTCAAGATGCCCGGGTGAGGTTTGCCTGAAGAAGATCTGAGAGAACCTCGGCGGGCTTCTTGACTTTGCTCAGGAACATCATCGCCGCAATGATGTAGGGCTTGTTGCATGCCTGCCGGTAGGTGGCCAGGCGAAAGCGTTCGAACACCGACCCGGCCACCTCGCCATGTTCACAGCTCACCCCGGAGATGTCCGCCGGCAGGCAGTGCAGGTACAGGGCGTCTTTGGTTCGTTCCATCAGCTCTTCATTGCACTCCCAATTGATGTATCTCTTGTTCAGCTCCAAGCACTCGCTTTCCAGTTCATCGAGTCGTCGAATGTCGCCGGCTTTCAACAGCTCGGTGCGGCGCTGCATCACCTCGTAAGGAGCCCAGCTCTTGGGATAGACGATGTCCGCATCGGCGAAGGCCTCCGCCATGGAGTGGATCTTGTGTAAGGCTCCTCCGGAGGCCTGGCTGTTTTTTTCGGCCAGATCTTCGACCTCCGGAATCAAGGAATACCCTTCGGGGTAGGCCAGGCTCACCTTCATTCCGAATCGGCTCATCAGAGCGATCACGCCCTGCGGTACGGAGAGGGGTTTCCCGTAGGAGGGGGAGTATGCCCAGGTCATGGCGATCTTTTTTCCCTTCAGGGCTTCGAGGCTTCCGAAGTGCCGGCTCAGGTGCAGGAGATCCGAAAGGGACTGGGTGGGATGGTCGATGTCGCACTGCAGGTTGACTAACGTGGGGATCTGGGGCAGCACCCCTTCTCGGTGCCCCTCCCGAACCGCTTCGGAGACCTCCTTCATGTAGGTGTGGCCGTAGCCGAGATACATGTCGTCGCGGATTCCGATGATCTCAGTGAGGAAGGAGATCATGTTGGCGGTTTCCCGAACGGTCTCGCCGTGAGCGATTTGGGTCTTGGTTTCCTCCAGGTCCTGAGCGGTCAGACCGAGCAGGTTGGCCGCGCTCAGAAAGCTGAAGCGGGTCCGGGTCGACTTATCCCGAAAGATCGCCACGGCCAGTCCGGAGTCAAAGATTCTGGGCGAGATATTCTGTTCCCGCATCATCTGCAGGATTTCCGCGACGGTGAGAACCGCCCGGATCTCATCTTCCCTCTTGTCCCACGTCAGGAGGAAGTCGTTCTGGTACAACTGCCCGCTTTTCAGAGAGAGGAGCGTATCAATCTTCTTCTGTATCTCTTTGAATTCCATGGCGTTATTATACGGTGGGAACTACAGCGCTCCAAGTCACCGATCGGGCAGTATTTGGTGCCAATGGTTGGCATTTGTATTGCCATGCGGCTCGTGATAGTGACGGAATGTGATTGTGATTGGTAGAACTTGCAATTTATGTAATTATGTATTATACATATTACGTGGAGAATGAAGATGCCCAACATCACAATGTCCATCGATAGAGAATTGCTGAAAAGAGCACGCAAAATAGCGATAGACAAGGAAACGAGCCTGACAGGGTTAATTCGGGAATATTTGGTTGAGCTCGTTGAGAGAGAAGAGGTGCTCAAGGAGATGGCCGCTTACGAGTTGGAATCGTTATTCACAGACAGCAAGGCAGTCGTCGGAGACAAAACCTGGACACGAGACGAGCTTCATGGCCGACGGTAGTTATTTTCTAGACACGAATGTACTGGTGTATGCCAACGACAGTACAGAAACAAAAAGACAGGCAACGGCAATCCGATTGATCACCGGCGGGATACGAAGCGGAAGCGCTGTCATCTCTACCCAGGTTTTGAGTGAGTTCTGGGTCACTGTGACACAAAAATTACAAGTACCCCTTGATCGAGAAAAAGCAGAAAACGAGCTTGAAAACTTCCGAGCAATGCTAATCATCAGCATCGAGTACGATACCGTGAGAGCTGCTGTACATCTGCAAAAGCGTCATCAACTCTCCTACTGGGATGCACTCATCCTCTCTACGGCACAGATCGCCGGCTGCCGGTGCATATACTCGGAAGACATGAACGAAGGTCAGAAATACGGCGATCTCGTCATCGTAAACCCATTTTCTCACGATTCCTAGAGTCCGCCCAGCACCTGGTCCAGTACCTGCCCTGAGAGGGTGAGCATATCGAGGTCGTTGAGAGTCGGGATACTCCGTTACAAAACTCTCCATCACCCGAATTATCGGTGGATTTGCAGGCGGCATTACGTGCTGTTGCACCTCTTGGGGGGTGGGCGTGGCGCCCAATAGCGCGACGTTCCAGGCGGCGCCTCGCGCTATGGAAACCGGGAATATGATCGTCCCCCCATGACCACGCCACGGAGATCATCAACAAAACGAATGCCAGGGATGCCAAGCCGGGCAATGATGCTGTCGTTCCAGTTGTCTACATCAGCATACAAGCTTTTTACATTTTCCAAAGGTTGGATCTGCTGCCGGAAAATTGCCGGAAAATCGTGGAAAAGCAAAATGTGTTATAATAATTGCAGCTGAGGAGGATAATCATGAAACTCGGTCTACGGTCCACCCTGACGGTAATTATTCCGGTTGTCGTTCTTCTGCTGCCCTCTACGTTGCTCGGCGCGGGCGGTGCGGAGGAAGAGGCTGGGAGCGACCGGGGTGCGTACGTGGCCGAACAGGGGCGGATCATTCAGCCAGAGGAGATCGATATCGGCTCTTACGTGGCCTCGGTAGACTACGGCTACCCCGATCCGTCGGGGGACTTTGGCGTCACCCTGTACAGCGGACATCGACAGGTATCCACGGCGGGACAGGAAGAGATTATCCAGGTCGGGATCCAGGGCAGGCGCACGCCATTTGAGGAACTTCCCGTGCTGAACCTATCCTTCGTAATCGACTCCAGCGGCTCCATGAGCGAGAAGGACAAGATCGAGTGGGCCAAGGAGGCTTTCGACCTGTTCCTTGGCCGACTTCGCAGGCAGGATATCCTGTCGGTGGTGATCTTTTCCGAGGAGGCGGAAGTTCTCCTTGAGGCAACCCGGGCGGAAAACATAAGAGACCGCAAGGGACTCAGGGACAGAGTCCACGCGGTTCTGGCGGAGGGCAGGTCCAATCCCGAGACCGGTCTTGTCGCGGCATACGCACAGGTACAGAGAAACTACCACCCCCAGCACGTCAACCGCGTGCTTCTTATTTCAGACGGTCTTGGAAGTCCGGAAAAGGCGCTGGAGATCGTCCAGAGATATCAGAAACAAGGCATCTCCCTGTCAACGATCTCTGTGGGGATGAATTGTGATTTGAACACGATGAAAAAGCTGTCGAAAAAAGGTACCGGGAGCTCCCGCTTTATCTCCAACCCGGAAAAAATGGTGGAGATTTTCAGTACGGACCTCGATCGCATGGTCGTGCCGATCGCCTACGACCTTGCCCTCGAGCTCGAGCTCACCCGGGGTACGGAGCTCCTCGGTACCTGGGGGTACAACCACCGGGTGTCCGGGAACACGATTCACTACACTCTGCCCGCACTGCATCATCGCGACTATGAGACGATCTTGGCCCAGGTTCGACTGCCGCCCAGGCAGGTCCGGGGCAGGACGGAGATCGCCCGGCTGAAGCTTACGTACACCGATCGAGCAGGAGCCCAACACACGATGAAACCCATCTCCCTGTCGGTCGATTACACCGACTCGTCGATCGCCGCCGGCGGCATTTCCGATCCGACCGTGCTCAAGGCAGGCACCATGCTGCACACGGCACACGGTTTGGAGGCAATCGGTTTCTTGTACTATCTAAGCCAGAAGACAGCCCAGGGCATGGCTCGTATAAACAAATTATCCTGGCACGCCACCGATGTTCCTCAGGAAGGCCGTATCGAGACGACCGTCGCTTCGGAGAAGATGGAAACCACGGCAGCGATTCGGGCTAATAAACAACGCTGTCTGGATTTGGCTGAAGCTTTGAAGAAAGAGATCGGCAACACCCACCTGCGTCTGGACGA
>Ga0114922_10007367_pt1 | contig 10074 bp, 5 predicted proteins | sample AartaG_FD_100975 | JGI IMG/M metagenome (GOLD analysis project Ga0114922, IMG submission 100975) | Deep subsurface microbial communities from Aarhus Bay to uncover new lineages of life (NeLLi) - Aarhus_00045 metaG | ecosystem: Environmental > Aquatic > Marine > Oceanic > Sediment | place: Aarhus...
CTCACAAGCGAAGAGGCGGCTATTCGGGTGGAGCAGAGCATCAAGAAGACCATCGAAGAGGGCGCTAAATGTCTGGTCGGCGGCACCCGTGTCAACGGCACTTTCATCGAGCCGACCATTCTGGTCGACGTTACGCCTGCAATGACGGTAGCACGCCAGGAGGTTTTCGGACCGGTGGCTCCGATCATGACCTTCGCCACCGAAGAGCAAGCCATTGACATTGCGAACGATACGATATATGGTCTTCAGGCAGGAGTTTTCACTAAGGACGTGACCCGAGCATTCCGGGTCGCGCGCCAACTCGAGGCAGGCGGCGTCGTCGTCAACTGGGGAACGTGCTGGCGACCGGGTAACGTGCCGTTCGGAGGCTACAAGCAGAGCGGCCTGGGACGAGAAGGCGTATACCACACGATCGAGGAGATGACCGAGTTAAAGACGATCATTCTCAACATGGTCGAGCGCTATTCCGACTCGCACCAGGGGTAGCGCGGAAGCCGACGCTTCAGTGCCGCATCGACAGGGCGACGGTAGGACGATGAAAGGAGGTTTAGTGGAAGGCGTAGCCCTGCTGGTGTTTGTCCTGGCTGCTTTCGGGTTAAGAACGGTCCGGGACGATGAAAGTGGTTTCCCCACACACTTCCCTGGTACCAGTGCGAAAGTCTGCCAGCTCACGGGGGATTTCGACAAGGACCGTCAGGAACCCACTCTTAGCCGTACGTTCGAACGATTTGGTGTTGCCGGAACCGATCTGGGCGATCCTGTTGAACACAAAGGCCGTCTCTATTTCCTGTTTGGAGACACGCCTGCCATCGAACTGCGCGACGGCCGTCCCATCATGAACCCACAGGACAGGCGATTCATGCGTGACCCGATCGCATACACCACCAGCACGGACCCCGAAAAGATCGAATTGGTGTTCCTTGTTGACGAAGACGGAAAGTGGCGCCCCGTAACGGTGCCCGGTATCAGGCAACTCGAATTCGAAGTCTCTGCCGGCGGACTCTCGGTTGGCGGCGATATGTACATCGTATTCACCACCGATCACACCAAAGAAAAGACCATGGGTCGGTCCGTCCTCGCAGTTTCCCAAGACGATGGGTACAACTGGCAGTATCTCTATGACCTGTCCACCGAAAAGTTCATCAACGTCGCCATGGCGGAAGTGAAGCCCTCGGAAGTCCAGGAGCTGCCGGAACCAGTGGGCACCGTGCTTATCTGGGGTAGCGGCAACTATCGCAGGAGCAACCCTTATCTGGCGTGCGTGCCTTCCACGAAGATCGAAGACAAATCCGCGCTGCGTTACTTCGCCGGGCTTGACGAATCAGCGAAGCCTGTGTGGAAAGAATCTGAAGACGACGCTACACCTCTCTTTGAGCATCGGCAAATCGGCGAGTTTTCGGTGGCATGGTGCGACCAGTTGCAGTACTGGCTCATGCTGTACAACTCTGGTAAGCCACGCGGCGTCGTGTTCCGGTCTTCCAAGAAACCGTGGGGACCCTGGTCAGAGATTCAGGTAATCTTCAACGGTCTCCGCGACGGTTACGGCAAGTTCATTCATTCGCCACTTGTCCCGGGGCCAACCGGAATAAACCTTTCCGATCCGACTCGCGAAAAAGTGTGGGGTGGCGGTTACGCCCCTTATGTGCTGAAGCGCTACTTCCGTGGCGACTCGCAGCGATGTACGATATACTTCACCCTATCGACCTGGAACCCCTACCAGGTCGTCATTATGCGGGCCGATATCGGCTACCCAGAGAAGAAACCGGAGTGAGAAAACCGCCGCAAGACACGTTGGCGGCCGGTGTTGTCACCGTGTCGCGTGTTCAAGAGCTTGCTGTACAATCTTCGCCGAATCCGTGTGTTGAGATGGTGTATAGTAAGAAGCGATGAATAACGCAACAAGAAATGGAATGAAAATACCTCTATGTCGAAGTCGCTCGTCGGACAGCGGAAGAGGTGCGGAAGCGACCGTCGAGAAACTCCGTATCACGATGTGGGACGTGAGCGCCGCCTTGTCGCCGCCGACGGGTGGGCGTTATGCAGATATCGACAAACGAATTGATGAAGCGATTGAACGCGGATTCAACGCGGTACGGATCGAGGCGTTTCCGATACTGAAATACCCCCCATCAGGAGAGGCATGGAACGTTCTCACATCGTTGCCGCCGATTCCTCTGCAACTCACCGTGCCGTGGACCGCGTACGGTGGGTTTACCGTACGTCCGCACGAGCGCACAGAGTACATACTGGAGTGCTTGAGCAAACGCGGCATGAACGTGATCCTGACAACTTGGGCACCGGAGTTCTTCCCGTTGTTCGAAGAGACTGGAGAATTCCTGCAACGAATTCTCTCTCTGAGCATTGAAGAGCGCATCCACGCGTTGGCCGCCGCGTGGAAGAGACTTCTGCGGGATTATGCCAAGATGGGTCTCCTGGATGCTGTTGCGTATGTCGAGCTACATAACGAAGCGAACGTAGCTTTCATTGAGATGCCGGGGCTCCGGGACAACGAGGAAGAGATGCGTCGCGTCTATCGGACAATGGGGGAGGCAACGCAAGAGATAAGTGACGTGTTTCCCAGCGTCCCCGTCGGGTGCTCGTTTACGGGCGACTGGAACTCGATCCATGATTTCGTGCCTGCCCAGTTCGACGTTCTGGGGTTTCATCCCTGGATCAACGGGTGCCGGCAAGTGCAGGAGACGTTGAAGGAGCGTCGGATTGATGACTATCGCGTGAAGGGTTATGAGCCGCCGCAGGTACCGCCGGAAGATGCATGGAGATACCCACCGTTCCTTTATGAGTTTTACGGCATCGACAAGACAAAGATGAACGAGTTCTATCGAGATATGGCCGAGCGCTGCCGCGACTCAATCAGAGATTACCTCCGCGATACAATCGTCTCTGTGAAACAGCGTGCGGACGACATCGGCGCCCTGAGCGCGCTTTCGGAGGGATACTCTGTACCGTGGATTTATGAGGGTGTCAACTGGGGGTGGATAAAAGAAATCTGTAGCTACGCGATCGAACAGGCGGCCGCGTTGGAATTCTACGCCGTGACGACTTGCAACTTCTCTTCACCTATGTTTAGTTTGTGGGACGACACCGCTTGGCATCAGCGGATGAACCGGACGCTGGGGGGTGAAGTTCCTTTTGGGAAAGAAAAGCAGAGCTGAGGTAGCAGAGGTGGGCGATCGTCTCGAAGAACCGCCGGATTCACAGAAGTGCAGCCCCACCGAGATAGAACCGCTCAAGCCGGTATCGCTATGGCACATGATCAAGTTAGCCTTCGGGCTTATCCCGTTTGGCCACTTCGAGTACATCTCGAACAGCTTCATCAGTCCGCTCGCACGCGACCTGGTGAATAACGCCACACAGGTCGGACTGATTCAAGCCCTCAACCCGATGTTTGGCTTCTTGGTCCAACCGGTGATAGGCTGGTTCGGCGACCATACCTGGACGAGGATGGGCCGCCGAAAACCGTATCTTCTGTTTGCGCTTCCATTCATCCTTGTGGCTCTAATCGTAATGCCGCTGACCCACGGCGTCCACAGCCTGCTGTGGTTTATCCTCGCGGTGGTTGTCTATCAGTTCTTCGTGGACATGTACGCGGTCTCGTGCTCCACCATGATGCCGGAGACCGTACCGGGTCACCAACGCAGCCGACAGGCGTCGGTCGGCGCCGTGATGAATTCACTCCTGATGATATTTGCCCTTACGGTGGTGGGCCGTCTCTACGACAAGAGTCACCTCTACCCATTCGCGCTGGCCGCACTGATCACCACCGTATCCACTGCAGTTCTCGTATTCGGGATCAAGGAGCTCTCCCATGGCAAGGTGAGACGTCCACCCATGCTCTCTTTGCCATTGGACATTTACAGGCACGGGCTGAAGAACCGGAACATCCGTATCATGTTCCTCATCATCCTGTTCGGAAGTTACGGCAACAATTCAGTGGCCGCGTTCTACACGCTGTTCGTGCGCGAGAGCCTCGGCGGTACGGTCGGCCGCGCGGTGTTCATTTCGGCCATCGGAGCCGCTGTGGGTCTGGTGTCTGCGGTACCGCTGGGGCTTCTTGCCGACCGCTTTGGCAAGAAGAATGTGCTCATCTTCGGCAGTATCATGGGCATCACCGCCACGCTAATCGCACTGACTGCGCAATCCTTCAATCAGATGTATTATCACTTCTTCTTTGCGGCGCTGGGACACACAGCCGGGGCGGTTGCCTTCTATCCGCTGATGACGCAGTTCATGCCACGCAACCGAATCGGTACGATCAGCGGTTCCGTCCCCTTCTTCTTTGGAGGTGCGCGTTTTCTTGCTATGTTGACAGCGGGTATGATCATCGATGCGTTCGGAGAGAACTACCGCGTGATTTACTGGATCGCGCTTGCCTGTTCAATCCCGGCATTCATACTGCTTCTGATGGTTGATACGACGAAGGTTGACCAGTCACAGATGGAAGCAGGGAACGCAACCGTAGGAGAGTAGACGTCTTTTCGAACCGCGCGCAGAAGAGAAGACGGTGGTTGAAGGGTGATTTCATGAAGCGGAGGAACTGAAAACGTGGCCCAATCAGGCTCCTGAAGAACCGCCACCGGCGACGGAGATGATAAGGCGAAGAATGAAATGGGTTGAGAACTCATTCTGATCTATACGCAGCGTGGAGACAACACTTTGAAGAAACATCAAACCCGTTCAGATAGCAAGATTGTGCCCGCAAGCCGTACAGCAGACGACAGACAGGTCTCCCGGGAGGATGTTCCCGCCGCAGTTGAACCTCTCGAGCCGGTATCGCTGTGCCATATGATCAAGATCGCCATCGGGCTTGTCACGCAGGGCCACTTCGAGTACATCTCGAACATGTTCATCAGTCCGCTCGCGCGCGATCTGGTCAGTAACGCGACCCAAGTAGGGTTGATTCAAGTGTTCAACCCGTTGTTTGGCGTGCTGGTCCAGCCAATTATCGGATGGCGCGGAGACCATACCTGGACAAAGTTAGGGCGTCGAAAACCCTACTTGCTGTTCGCCATCCCCTGGATACTCACATCGCTGCTCGTGATGCCTCTGACCCATAGCTTGTTGGTGTTCGTAGGGGCTGTCATTATCTATCAGTTCTTTGTCGATATGTACGTCGTATCATCCGGGACGATGATGCCCGAGACCGTCCCCCTCGAACAGCGTAGTCGGCAGCAGGCAATGAGTGTCACCGTAGGCTCATTCGTTACAGTATGCGCTATCTGGTTTGTGGGGCGTCACTATGACAAGAACCACCTTTATCCTTTTGTCTTGGCCGCGGGGATCGCAGTGCTATCTACAGCTATGCTTCTGTTCGGGATTAAGGAATACTACCACGGCCTTAAGAAAAGGCCCCCTCTCTATGTGGCCCCGGTGCACGTTGCCAAGGCTGCGTTGAGCAACCGCAACATTATCATCATGTTCCTCGTCTTGCTGTTCAGCAGCTACGGCAACTACTCGGTGCTGATGTTCTGGCCTCTGTTTATGCGCGACACGCTCGGAGGAACGATCGGTGGTGCGGTGGAAATATCGATTGTAACGCATGTGTTCATGATGATGTTGGCCTTACCTTTCGGCGTTATCGCCGACCGGTTCAGCAAAAAGAACGTGATGATTTTCGGACAGATCGTGGGCATCATGGCACTCCTCGCCGGACTTCTCGCACAGGCCGTCTGGCACATGTATTTCCAGTTGATTCTCGTGGCGATTGCACAAACCGCGTTCCTTGTCACATTCTATCCTCTGCTTACCCAGTTCATGCCTCGCGATAGGATAGGAACGATCACAGGGGCGACTCCTATCGTCTTCTCAGGTGCGCGTGTTTTGGCTGGGTTGACGGCGGGACGTGTCATCGATGCCTTTGGCGAGAACTACCGCGTATCGTGGGCGGTTGCGCTCGCCTGCGCAATTCCGACCTTCTTCTTCATTCTGATGGTCGATCCGGCGTATAGAGCTAATCAGGACAAGGCAGCTTGGGCGGAGTAAAAAGGTATCTCGTTCTACGGTACTGCGGGATTTGTTGAAACAGAAGAAAGGAGCAGAACATGCCGGAACAATTCTACTTCCTTGCAGTTCTGGTTTTGTGTGTTCTTGCAGCACTGACGGACCCCGCGTGGGCCAGCGAACTCCTGGAAGGCGAAGTTGAGAGCGACATCGTGCCGAGTCCGGTCAAATACAACATTCTCCTGCCGGACGACTACGAGTCGGCGGAATATCCGTTCCCGCTGGTGTTGTTCCTCCACGGGGGCACCGGCAACCGTTCGCAGCTCACGATGTTGCGGCCACTCGTCGACGAGCTCTGGGAAGACGGTAGCCTGCCTAAGATGGTTATTGCGACCCCGAGTGTGACCCAGCGTTGCTTCTACATGGACTTCAAAGATGGAGCCGAGAAATGGGAGACGTTCATTGTCGAGCAGTTTCTCAAACACCTGCGCGAGAAGTTCAGGGTGACGAAGGACCCCAAGAAGACCTTCGTATCAGGACTCTCCATGGGCGGACAGGGATCGCTTCGCATTGCCCTGAAGTACTCCGACATGTTCGGTGCGGTTGCAGCCCTGGAACCTGGGGTCATGCCTGTCCTCACGTTTACGGAAGTCCGACCCAAACACCGGTTCTACCGGGCAGATGACGTTCTTGAAAGAGCGTTTGGGACACCTATCGACGAGGTCTATTGGGAGGCAAACAACCCCGCCTCGATCGTCGCCGCAAAGGCCGTCGACATCCTCCAGCAAGCATAGACGTGCAGCGGCGGATAAGACTTAAGCGGCATATCTCGCGAGACGGTTCTCTGCTCCGGCTCTGCGAGGGACTTCCAGAGTTCTAACATTGTCCAATGCGGGGAGCCAGACCGTTCGGGGACTCCTCGGTGGCATACCAATGCCAGAGCGCGAGAGCATGTCCTTGTGCCGTAATGTTAATCCTGTTCGCTTGCTAACCGTAGGCTTCTGGGACTAGTTGCAAGGCATTGATGGCGCAGCCAACACGTGCTAGGCAGCGTTCGTTCCGGCAAAGCATGAAGCACGGCTATCGTATCGAAAAGCGTGCTCGCATTAACGTTGAAGTGGGCATAAACCTACAACGGCTCTCTCGCTCCACTCGAACAATCTAGCAGACGTGATTCCGACGTTGCGAATCCCGACAGAATTCGGGTAACATGGGTCATGATAATGTTAGCTGCTGATGTTCTGGTGGGAACCTTGCGGGCCAGCAGCGCACACCACGCTGACTTCAGCTGTGTCAGGTAGCGGATATCCACGGGCTGGTCGTCTTCGGGGAAACGATGTGGGGTTGTTGGCATCGCTCAAGACCACGAACGAGAATCCGTGGCTCTGAGGTGATTTGACAATTGTGTCAGGAGGGGCACGATGAGAGACGAGATGAAAACCAAGGAGCGGCTCATTGACGAACTGGTGGCACTGCGTCAACGGGTTGCGGAATATGAAGCGGCAGAATTGGAGTACAAGCATGAGGAGGAAAAGTTGCACTTCATACGGTGCTCGCTCGACCGTGCCGCCGTGGCTGCTGTCTGGATGGGACCCGATGCAAGGCTCTTATACGTAAACGATGCGGCGTGCCGCTCTCTGGGTTACTCGCGAGAAGAGCTGCTCAGCATGACTGTACACGACATAGATCCGAATTTCCCTCCAGCAGCTTGGCCTGCGCACTGGAGGGAGATCAAGGGACGCGGCTCGTTCAGCTTTGAGTCCCGTCATCGTACCAAGAGTGGCAGGACATTCCCCGTGGAAATCACAGCTCACTTTCTGCAATTCAAGGGGAAGGAATACTACTTCGCCCTCGCCCAAGACATCACCGAGCGCAGACTGGCAGAGGCGGCGCTGCGCGAGAGCGAGTCAAGGTTTCGCAATGTAACGGAAAACTCGCTTACGGCCATTGTGATCCATCAACAAGGGAAGCTCGTGTACGTCAATCCACGTGCGGCGGAATTATTGGGCTACGAAAGAGCAGAGCTTGAGGGTTTTGAGTATGCAGACCTCGTCCATCCTGGAGACCGCGCTGAACTCCTCTCATTTGCTCAGGCAAGAGAGAGGGAGGAAGATGTTCCCGCTCGGCACGAATGGCGTTTCCTGACCAAAGAAGGGAAAACCCTCTGGGCGGATGTGCTGGCTGCGCGCACTGTCCATGAGGGACGCCCGGCAGTCTTCGTCAATGCCGTAGACATCACCGAGCATAAACGGACAGACGAAGCTTTGCAGGAAAGCGAGAGAAGGTACCGAGACATCCTCGAGGGCATTGAGGAAGGCTATTTCGAGGTCGACCTTGCGGGGAACTTCACCTTTGTCAATACTTCGTTGTGCAAAACATTTCAACGTTCCCGCGAGGAACTCTTGGGCATGAACAACCGGGAGTACACATCTCCAGAAACCGCCAGAAAAATGTACCGAATCTTCAACACGATCTACCGGACGGGAGAACCCGCTACGGTCACGGATCATGAAATCATCAGGAGTGACGGAAGCGTAAGAGTGCTCGAGCTGTCTGCTTCGCTGATGATAGATACGTCGGGTCAGCCTACCGGGTTTCGTGGTGTTTCACGTGATGTCACCGACCGCAAGCGGGCCGAAGCAGCACTGAGAGAAAGCGAGGAGAAGTTCCGCACTGTGACGGAAGGCTCCCTCACGGCCATAGTAGTATATCAAGAGGGGAAGCTGGTCTATTTCAATCCGGCCGCGACGGAACTAGTGGGATATGAGGCGGCTGAGATGGAGGGGACTGACATCACGACGTTTGTACGTCCCGAAGACCGTGCTGAGATTATATCCTTGGCTCGTGCAAGGGAAAGGGGAGAAGATGTACCGCCTCGACATGAATGGCAGCTGGTAACCAAGGACGGAAGGATCGTGTGGGTGGAACTGTTGGCGGCACGCACCGTCTATCAAGGGTGTCCTGCCGTCTTCCTCAATGCGGTAGACATCACCGACCGCAAGAGGATGGAAGAGGAGATCATAAGAACGCGAAAACTGGAATCGCTCAGTGTGCTTGCCGGTGGAATTGCACATGATTTCAACAATATGCTTACTAGCATTTTGGGTAACATCTCGTTTGCGAAGCAGCTTGTTGATCCTGATGACAGCAAGCTGCTAAGGAGATTGGTCGAAGCGGAGAAGGCATCCTTAAAGGCAAGGGACCTGACGCAACAATTGCTCACCTTTTCGAGAGGCGGAGCTCCCATCAAGGAGACGGTATCTCTGGTGGAGTTGCTCAAGGGGACAGTCAGTTTCGCCATGAGCGGGTCCAACGTCTTATGCGAATTCTCTATTCTCGACGACATGTGGCCGGTGGATGCTGACCAGGGACAGATCAGCCAAGTCATAGAGAACTTGATCATCAATGCTTGTCAAGCGATGCCCGAAGGGGGCACGATCCGGGTGCGTGCCGAAAACATTACTCTTGGGAGGGGAGACGTTGTCTGCCTGGACGAGGGGAGATATGTGAGGGTGTCGATAACAGACCAGGGAATCGGGATACCCCCCGGACATCTCTCCCGCATATTCGACCCTTACTTTACCACCAAACAGGAAGGAAGAGGACTGGGGCTTGGAACATCCTATTCGATCATCAAGAAGCATGGCGGACACATTGCCGTGGAATCTGAATTGGGGGTAGGAACGACCTTTTATGTCTATCTTCCTGCCTCCGAGAAACCCGTCCTGCCGAGGGAAGATGAGGAGGAAGGTTACCCCGTCGGCGAGGGAAGGATTCTGGTAATGGACGATGAAGAGAGTGTCCGAAGTATTGCAGCTGATATTCTGACGCATATGGGGTACGAGGTGGAGTTTGCAAAAGATGGTGGCGAGGCCATTGAGTCGTACGAGAGAGCGAAAGACGCAGGTCAGCCATTTGACGCGGTAATCATGGACTTGACCGTACCGGGAGGCATGGGAGGCAAGGATGCTATTCAGAAGCTCCTCAAAGCAGACCCCGAAGCCAAGGTGATTGTTTCAAGCGGCTACTCGAAAGACGCCGTGATGTCCCAATATAGAGAGTACGGTTTCAAGAGTGTTATCGCAAAGCCATACAAGATTCAGGAGTTGGGTAGAG
>Ga0114922_10007369_pt1 | contig 10072 bp, 5 predicted proteins | sample AartaG_FD_100975 | JGI IMG/M metagenome (GOLD analysis project Ga0114922, IMG submission 100975) | Deep subsurface microbial communities from Aarhus Bay to uncover new lineages of life (NeLLi) - Aarhus_00045 metaG | ecosystem: Environmental > Aquatic > Marine > Oceanic > Sediment | place: Aarhus...
ATATCACTTACAATGGGAAGTATCAATCGACTCTGATGCTGATCGTCATGGTAAAGGGTAATGACAGCGGTCTGCGCATTTTCGGCGGTTTCTTCGGCAACAAAACCTCCTGAATTGTAATTCTTCTGCATTTGCGGGGTGTTGGATGAGCTGATTATTAGCCGGAGCCTGCTGCCCTCGCTGAGTACCCGGGAGAAGAAATAGAAACCGTCGAACCTGTACAGCTCGACCTCACCGGGGATTACGAGTTCAGCTCTGCTGAGCGATTTGCGGTACCTGGCTCTCAGCAAGGTGCCACCCAGCGCAACACCGGTTCCATCTGGCTTTATTTCATATAGGCTCACTTGGATGTCGGTGTCAGGTACATTCAACGAAATCCAGGCTTCAAGCGTCATTGTCCCGGCTACTTCGAGGTCTGCCGACAGAGGAGGGCTGTGGTAGATAACTTTCTCGCCCCTAAACGCTTCACTCTGATCTGTGAAATAACTGCCTGTGTTGATTAATGCCTCTTTCTTCCCGATGTCAGTGTTCAGCGGGTCGTATTCGAAAGAGTCCGGAGGCTCGCTATCGGCTGGCTCCAGGCAAAGAATACCCGAGTTGAAGACGTCGTGCGCGTCGCTGTTGGGCGAACTCAAATACCAGACCTTCTTATCGTTGCTGACTGCCTCGAGTGTTGAGGCGTGCTTCCAGACGTTCGGGCCGATGACGTAATAATTGACTTTGTCTTTCAGGATCTCTGGTCGATCGCCCGCCTTGAGGATCCAGTCGTACCACTGCAGGTGAAGTTCTTCCATGTCGATCACGGAGTTTTCGCCTAACGTCAAACCGCCGAGCTTCCTGGAAGGGTGCCTTGTGCCGGCGTGGTCCCATGGGCCGATCAGCAGGTAGTGCTTTGCAATGGCTTCCTCTCCTGCGTGCTGCATGAACTGTTTGTAATGCATCATCGCGCCGGGCTGGTCCCCGTCGAAGTACCCGGTGATGGTGAGGATCGGAAAGTCGATGGCGGTATAGTCCTCCGGCGACGGCGAGAACGATCGCCAGAATTCATCCAGGTAAGGATGCTGCAGCCATCTCTTGAACAGTCGTGGCGGGATGCCGACCATTTCCCAGAGCCGAGAGTAAGGAATATACTCGGTGTACATCTTGAGAAACTTGCTGTTCCAATATTCCCCGTCGGCGAAGAGCTGAGCATTCCCGGTAAGCCCGGATGTGAAAGCCAACCAGCGCGTGTCGTAGCTCGAGAAGACGTTTTTATAGAATGGAAAGTCGACACCTGGATAGGCGGCGGCAGTGGGCACGATCGTTTTTAACTCATTGGGCTTTTCCAGCAAGGCCTGCCACTGCACGGTCCCTCGGTAGGACCCTCCCCGCATGACGAACCTGCCGTCCGACCAGGATTGCTCGGCCAGCCATTTGATCGCGTCATGGATGTCTTTGGAGTGCTTGTCGCCCTCCAGAGGATAGAATACTCCCTCGGAATTCCCGCGACCCCTGACATCGATGCTGACGTACACATAGCCGTTGCGCGCGAAGAACATCCCCCTGCCTTGGGACTCGTCCGATATGTAAGGCGTGAAAACCAGAACCGTAGGCAGCGGACTTTCCATGCGGGAGGGCTTCCAGACCCTGGCGGAAAGTCGCACTCCGTCGCGCATCGGAACCTTCAAATCAAGGATAATATCTACATCCTTATCTTCAGGTTGCTCGGTCGTTGCGACGCCGAGACTTGCGAACATAATCAGTAAGATAATTGTGCCGGAAGATAAGCTTCTCATCTTTAACTCCTCCTTCAACCGGGGCTTTTTCGACCGCACTGTCCAGAGCGTAGACAATGCAATTTGCCGGAGAGTTAATGACCTTACGGGTGACGGCTGCATAGCGAGGCACTGTCGCAGGCGGCACCGGTGATAAGCAGCGCTGCGGGCAGAAAAGCGGCTCGCACATTATAAGACAACCCCCGGTCAATTATGCGAAAGGCCAAGTGCAGCCGTAAATTCTTTATTGGCGCGACGAGACGCTGATTCCGGGATTATCCGAGCGGTTCTTGTTCTTCCAGTAGAAATAAAGCGGGATTCCAACTAAGGTCAGCGCGATGCCCGCCAACGATTCGATCGGTTTCTCGATCAGTGTGTCGAGCAGAATTCCGGCGGAAGCAAAAATGAAGATGAGAGGCACAACCGGATAACCCCACGTCTTGTAAGGTCGAGGCATTTCAGGGCGCTTTTTACGCAAGGTAAAGACCGATGCGGCCGCAGCGATCCAGAACATGATTGAAACAAACATGGCGAAGGTGATGATCTGTTCGAAAGTGCCGCTGAGGGCGATCAGCGCCGACCAGATCGCTTGAATCAGAATCGCAAATCCCGGTGTTCTGAAACGAGGGTGGACCTCGGCCATACGCTTGAAGAAGAGGTTATCCTTGGCCATCGCATAGTAAACGCGGGGGCCGACGATAATCGATCCGTTCATGGCTCCGAAGGTTGACACAACAACCGCCGCCGACACGACCGCCGCAGCAGTCCCGCCGAAGAGCGCCGTCGATGCCTTCTCCGCGATCTTGACCACGCCGACCACTTCCTCGATAGGAAGTGCCCAGAAGTAGAGGTAATTGACAAGAGCATAGAGCACAGTCGCAGTGAGGGTACCTAGAATCAGCGACATCGGGACATTGCGATGCGGTTTTTTGACTTCCCCGGCGACAAAAATGACATTATTCCAGCCGTCGAACGCCCACGAGACGGCTACCAACGCCACTCCGAAACCGACGATGAGTTGGCCCAGGCCGAAACTTGCCGGAGCAAAATCGAGATCGAAGGGCTGCCCCGTACCGACGGAAAAGCCGATCACGATAAAGGCCAGGAGAATTCCGATTTTGAGTACTGTTAAGGAGTTCTGAACAATCTTGCCCAGGGTCAGTCCGAAGTAATTAAGTATCGAAAGCAAAATGATTGCGGCGACGGCCACGATTTGTCCGGCCGAAAGCGCATAATTGCCTTGCGGAATCAGAAAATCCAGGTCGATCCTGAGCAGGTAATTGCTGGTGGAAAGAGCAGGGAAGAAGTACCCCAGGTACTCTGCGAACGCCGCTCCCAGCGCAGCAATTCCTCCGGTCATGTAAACGGAGAAGAGCACCCAGCCGTAGAGAAAGCCCGGCAGAGGTCCGTAGGCATCGCGCATGTAGACGTATTGGCCGCCGGCCTCCGGCATTGCAGCGCCAAGCTCGGCATAGGTTAGAGCTCCGGCCAGCGTGAGCAATCCACCGAATATCCACGCGAGCAAAACCCAGCCTGGGGAAGGAATTAACCGGGCCATGATGCCCGTTGTAGCAAAAATACCGGATCCGATAATGATGCCGAGCATTATCATCGTGGAGTCGAAAAGTCCGAGCTGCCGGACTAATGAAGGCTCGCCGTCTGATGGCTGGTCGTGTGGCATTGTCCTCGATCCGGTCGAAGTCGTTTATAGACGTTTCTGCCAAACCTGCTGTCTGTATGTAGGTGCTTCCTGAACGAATACTCCCTGGAACTGGGCAAGTATTATGCCCGCTTTTTACATTATGCAACAGGAACAAGAAAAAATCGTCGCCTCACGCGTATCCGAATCGGCAATGGACACGCCACGGTTGGTCGGCTTAGTTGACCGTTAGTTGTTTCAGGGAGGCGACTGTGTTGTTCTTCCGTTGTGGATCGTTCAGTTTGCCCTCTTCATCAACAATCCCGATCAGATAATACATCCCGCTGCTGATCCCGCCCGGGAGATTATTTTCCATGCGCACGGTTGTCTTGCCGCCGGCCTTGATGAAGGGTAGTCGTTTTCTTGCAATGAGAACGGCGTCTTCTCTCAGCTTTTTCGTTCCGGACAAATAGAACTTAACAAACGTCTTCTTCGATTGGCGCGGGCTGAGATTCTTGATTCTCAAGGAGGCTTTGAGTTTGCCTGCGGTCGTCATCACCAAAGGCGTCATCTGAGCTTTGACAGCTTCGAGATCATTCACCATATCGAGTTTTAAGTGTTTCTTTACGTCGTATTGCCTGCCGGGACAGACATCCAGGTGGCCGTCCGTAATGTCGTAGATCACTGACCAGCATGTGTATGTATAGCGCCCATTGCCGCGCGGCACGTGCCAGACAGACACCGATGAAAGCATGTCCATTGCCTTGTTTCTATTAATGACGCCTTTGGATGACTTCAAAACGTTGTAGACCGTGTCGTATCTCCAGCACACGTCGAGGAAGGTGTCCGGAGCAGCACCTTTGATCATAAAATTAGTGACGACCTGCCACCGTTCGACGTTCCGAGTGGCGTTGACCTTGCCGTCGTAATACTCGATGACCGCGGAGTTACCGAGCGCATCGGCCACATGATAGTGGGTGTTCTCAGATTCGATGTTGTTGTATTCACCGAAGAGTTTGATCGCCTCATCCACGTTTTTCGCATAGTCCAGAACCAAACGCTTCACTTCGAAAGTATTGATATTAATTTTGCCGGGATCATAGACCTCCTCGCCTTCTATGTAAAAGGGAGTGATCGCCACCCCGTATTCATTCATCCCATCAAGGGTCAAATAAGGGTACTCTAGCACATCCCTGATATTCTGCTTCGACGGATCGTCCAAGTACCTGTCTATGGAGTCCGCGATATTCAAGGAGACCGATGCATAACCGTTTGGCGGATCGGTGTACATCACGAGAACAGGGTAGATAGAGAGATCAAAGTTTCTGCCGAATAACTTATTGCCCTTCTTGGGCAAGGTGCTGAAGCCGGAACAACCCTCCTCGCTGTATCTCGCGGCATAGGAACGTGGATGCCCGATCTTCAAGAAATCGTCGAATCCGTAGTCGCCGTAAAAGGTCATCACATAGATCGGGTAATCATGGATTTTTATGATCGATTCCAAGGTTTTCTTCTCGTCATCACTTAATCCCTTCAACTCCGCTCGACGAGGTATGTCCACTCTGCTGTACGCAGCTCCGCTCTCACCAAGCAGATCTGCCAGTATTCCCGCAGGCTCCTCTTGAGAAAATGCAATCTGTGAGCACTGCATAGAGAGAAGACAAACGATGAGACAAACCGGGCTGATTACAGGGGCGGTATTCATAACAGTAACTCCCCGTCATTATTGGAAAAACTTATTTGGGTGTTTCATGGTAACAGGTGTTGATTGTGCCCGCAAAACGTCTGCGGATTTCCTACGACTCGAAAAACTTGCGATGTTTATTCGTCAGGCTCTCTGTTTGATAGAGAAGCAGTAATTCAGTGATTTTTCGGGATCGTTTTCGAGCCACAGGCGACCGCCGTGGAGCTCGATGATTCTTACCGCGCTCGCCAGACCGACCTCTTCGCCATTCTCGCCGGCGAACCCGGGTGCCTCAGCCGTAGCGACTTTGCTTTCAAGGCCGTGGATAATTACCGACACTTGGAACGTCGTTTCCGAACCATCTCTTTTCTCGAGAGTGATTCTCGAAGAAGGTGCTTTAATCGCATACCTGAAGGCGCTTTCCAGAATGCTGCTTAACGCCAAATCCAGTAATTCGCGGTCGCCGCGAACCGAAAGGTCTTCTGCGAACCTGAAGTCCACTTTGTTTTCCGGGTAGGAATCGTGTAGTTCTTCCGCGGTGCGACGGGCAATCCTGGTGATGTCGACAATGTTATTGCGCATCTTACTGCCATCCAAGTCAGCCAGCTTGAGCGTTGATCTAACGATATTCCTCATCCGCTTGCCGGCGCGGGCAATCCTCTTGATCGCTTGCTTGCCTTTATCATCCAGCTTGTTGGCGAATCCTTTCAGTAGTTCCTCTCCGCAGTCCTTGATGTTTTCAAGCGGCTCATTCAGCTCGCCGGCCAGGGTTTCGCTAAGTAGCCTGAGCCCCTCATTGAGGGATTCCAGCTCGAGCGCTTGCTGCCTTAGCTGCTCGCGCGACAGCATTAGCTCGTTTTCCTTCTGCACAAGCATCGTAATATCTTTGCTAATACCCCTGAAGCCGGAAAAATGTCCCTCGGAATCGTAAATCGGGAAACCATTCGATTCCAGGATCACCAGCCGGCCGTTCTTGTGCCTGCTAACGAGTTCGAGGCCATCAAAAAATTCTTTTGATTTCAAAATCGAGTTGAAGATGGCTATCGCGCTTGCGGACTCCTCATTAGGAGACAAATCAAATGGTGTATGGCCGACCACCTCAAACGGTTCGTATCCGAGGAGATCGCTGACTTTTTGATTTGAATAGGTGTAGACACCCTTACTGTCGATCTCCCAGATCCAATCCTTGGCCTGTTCCGTCAGGCTGTTGAACCTGCTTTCGCTCGCGTGCTTGGCATCCTCGGCTAATTTCTGCTCCGTGATGTTCTCCACCGAAAAGTCGAAATGGTTGATATCGCCGCTTTGTTTTTGGGAATTGCGAGTCTTGATCCTGACCCATAATTCCGTGCCCTTCATATCCACCAGCTTGGCATCCATGTCATCTGCTGGCGTATTGTTCATTGCGGTCTGGAAGAGTTTTTCAAACTGCTTAGGATCATCGAAGAAATCCTTGAACGATTTGTGCAATGCTCCCTCAACATTCTCAAATCCCATCATCAGAGCAAATGCTTGGTTGGCGAAGGTTATAAAACCTTCGCGGTCGGTCTTCAGCACACCCATTGGCAGTTGGCTTGCCAACGATTGATACTTTTCTTCGCTGGCTTGGAGGGCAATATGGGCTTGCTTGAATGTGGTTATATTTCTACAAAGTCCCTCGATGGCGATCAGCTGGTCGCCGTCATAAACTGCGCAGTTTGACTGGATTATCCACCTTTCTTTTCCTGAGGGATCGATTACTTTGTATTCGAAAGTCAGCGGCACCTTACCGTCAATCAGGTCGTTCCAGAGCCGCTTGAATTGCTTTCTGAATTCGGGGTGAATTATGTCCTGGATAAAGTGCTTTCGTTTAATAATTTCTTCGGCCTCGTAGCCGAACACCTTTTTCGCAGCAGGGCTGACGTATTCGTATATTCCCTCTGGAATCGACAATCGGTAAGCGACCTCGTCGAGCCCGTCGATCAACCTGCGGAATTTATCCTCGCTTTGGCGTAATGCCTTGGCCGTGCGGACGTAGTCGGTGGTTTCACGAGCGAAGGCGGCGATTGCTTCGATCTCCTCGTTATTCCCCTTGACGGGGTAGTATGTAATATCGAATACCCTTCCCTCGAACGAATCCTCAACTCGAAGCGGCTGCCCCGTTTTTAGTATCTGCTCGAGCCGGTGTTCCCTACGTTCAACAATTTCGGCGGGGAAAAGATCGGAAGCTGATTTGCCGATAAGGTCTTCCACAGGGATCTGGAAGTTCTCCGCTGCTGCCCGGTTGGCATGTATTATCGTGCCTTCCCTATCCAGCAGGAACGCCAAATCCATTGTCGCGTCGAGAAATGCTCTGGCTGTCTTCTCGGTAACTCCTGTAGGTGATTTCAAACCAGAATGCTCCATGCTCTTTCGGTCAACAACATCACTCAAGGCAGTTCGATCTTCGTTGCCGTTCGGAGCGATGTTGTGTCAGCCTACCTGTCTCACAGACGAATCAGCCCAACGACTACTCCTGCCAGCCACCGGCAATGCAAAAATTTGCATCAACTCAACTTGTCTTGTGGAAGCCGTTCCGCTCCCTGCATGCTAGTCAACACCAAACGGCCTTTCGGGTTGATGCCATCAGGCAATGCTCCCCAAGGCGGGCTGCAACGCAAGCCCGTTTCCCCTGTCATCGAAACATGCGTCGCACGGGAGATGTATGGCGTTGGTGTTTAGCGCCCTTGTACACCATCCCCTCTTTTAGAACGATTTTATTAAGAAAAAAGTTCGAAGGATGTAATGATTTTAACAATATTATTGGTTTTATCGTGGCAAAACAGATGACCGCGCTAATAATGTATCATCTAATGTCGAAACCAGTCATCGCTTCGCCAAATCGTTTCTCAGTGTTCCCAGCCGTTCCACCTCAATCTCCACCGAATCGCCCGCCTGCAGCCAATCCCCGCCGGCGGCTTGCATGCTGCCGCCTGCCGGGCCGCTGGCAATAATATCGCCGGGCAGGAGTGTGGTGCCGCGGCTCGAATAGGCAATCATCTCTCCGAATGCATAATATGCGTTCTTCCAATTGACGTTCCAGATGACTTTGCCATTGATCCGTGCGGCCATCTCCAGGTCGAAGCCCTTTCCGGTGGCTCTGTCAGCGAGTTCGTCAGGTGTCACCAGATACGGCCCGAGGCTGGATGCAAAATCCTTGCATTTTGCAGGGTAACATCCCGTTGTGTTTTCTTTTTCCTCCACATCCCTTAAACACCAGTCGTTGAGGACACAAAATCCGGCAATGTGTTCGTCGGCATTATCTTCGGGGATATCCTGTCCGGCCCGCCCGATAACGGCGGCTATCTGCGGTTCAAGGTCAAGTTGCTCTCCGAAATTCGGGATGACCAGTTTTTCACCATGACCTAGCATGCCACCGGGATTGCCGTAATAGTAAGTCGGCGAGTCGTACCATGATTGCGAAAGTGTTTTTCCCTGCCTGGCAGCTGCTGTTTTTGCCGGCTCCTCGAAAGCTGAAAAGATGCGGATACTCCCCGGGTGCGCCACGGGTGGATGAAAGACTGCATCATCGGGATTCAAGCCGGGAACAACTTCCATCCTGTTAGGGTCGGGATCTGCCAGTTCCGCCAGCCAAAGCGGCAGCTCATTAATATTATTTGTGTCGCCGACGCGAAAACCCAGCGGCAACGGGATTCCCCCCTCGAGTCTCAGCGCGATAGGATTTCGCAGCATGATAGCGAGAGGCCGGATAACGTTGTTGATGATAACTCCTGCCTGAACAGGTTCAGTTCCGCACAATTCGTTTTCCGAAGAGAAATTGCATAAGCGCATGGTTGCTGATCTCCCTCCATCTCGAATATTCAGCAATTCTCAAGAAGAATAGCACAGAGACTATGCGGGTGCGTGGCGGAAGTACGGGCTATATCGGGGTGGTGATGGCGGAGACAGCCTTCGAGCACGGCCATTGATTGCTGGGAGATAACAACATCAGTTAGCATAAGCTGGAGATATAATCGGGTGTGAGTAATTTTAATTACAGTTATTTTGTTTTCTGAGGGGTGATATTACCATCATGGCACTTATAGTTTGTTTCATGAACACCATACTGGCGGTCACCATATTGGTACCTTGGGGGCTCGATCCTGTTACGCAGGAGGACGTCGTGGAGTTGGCGGGCTTCGTTCCCGAAGAAATCGTCGGCTGGCATGCTGAGAGTGCGGGAAATTACTACGATAAGGAAACGATTTTTCAATACATGGACGGTTCAGGGGAGATCTATCTCTCCTACGAGTACCGCGGTATGTTCGTGCGCACTTTCGTGTCCGGCGAGAGCGAACCGATCTACGTCGAGTTATTCGACATGGGCTGCCCTGCCGATGCGTTCGGCGTCTTCACGCGCAACCGCCAGGGCTCCGATGCCGGCATCGGGCAGGGATCAGAGTACGAATCGGGCTACCTGATGTTCTGGCGGGGTCGATACTTTTGCTCGGTGTACTCGCTGCTGGAGAACGAGGAGTCGAAAAAGGTAGTCTTCGATCTCGGCCGCTCGATTTCGGATTCGATTGGCAAGGACGGCCCGCTTCCCGGACTGCTCGGCCTGCTGCCTGAGGTTGGCCGCAAGGAGAACAGCGAAAGTTACTTCCACAAACACACTTGCCTCAACCATCATTACTTCGTGGCGGACGAGAATATACTTAGTCTGGATTCGGACACGGAGGCCGCGATGGCCGACTATCTCTCCGCTTCCGAGCTGTACCACCTACTGATTATTCACTACCCCGATGAGAGCCGTACACAAAGTGCGATGGCTGATTTCCGCGAAGTATATCTTCAAAAAACGGATAGTGGGGCAGTGACACAGTTGGAAAACGAAAAGTGGACCGGCGCAAGTGCGCTGGGGCGATATCTGGCGATTGTTCTTGACGCGCCGTCGGGTGAGTCGGCGGACGCGGCGTTGCGGGAAACACTGGAAAATGCAGGGAGGAAGGGCGATGAGCGATGATTGCGTATCGACGCGTA
>Ga0114922_10007370_pt1 | contig 10072 bp, 7 predicted proteins | sample AartaG_FD_100975 | JGI IMG/M metagenome (GOLD analysis project Ga0114922, IMG submission 100975) | Deep subsurface microbial communities from Aarhus Bay to uncover new lineages of life (NeLLi) - Aarhus_00045 metaG | ecosystem: Environmental > Aquatic > Marine > Oceanic > Sediment | place: Aarhus...
ACAAGCGAAGGTAAGTTTTCTGTTCCTCATGAAGTGATAGATAAAAACTTGCTGTCAAGTGTTTTGGGTGTGATAGAAACTTGTGTAAAGGGGGATTATAGCGAAAGTGAATTCGAGAAGCTGATAGAGAAGGATATTGTGGATTTGAAAGAGGATAGCATAACCTCTTTGACGGAGCTTTACGATAAAATAAAGGAATTGGAGAAGGAGGGTAAGAACAAGATTTGGACGAGATTGCTTAAAAACTCATTTGCGCCTCTCTTGATGGGTAAGTTTGATTTCGTGGTGGGAAATCCGCCGTGGGTGAATTGGGAAAGCTTGCCAGAGCATTACCGAGAAGATACGAAGAAGCTCTGGGATTATTACGGGCTGTTAGAAAAAACGAAAGGAATGGGACTGGGAAAAGTAAAGAGAGATATGGCAATGTTGTTTACGGCAAGGTGCATTGATAGATATCTAAAGGAAGGAGGGAAGTTCTCTTTCTTGATACCGTTCACAACGTACAAAACTCAAGCAGGAGCGGGTTTCAGAAAGTTTCTGGTAAAAGGCTACTGGAAAGATAAGAAGGCAAATTCACCATGCAAAGTCTTGAAAATTCATGACTTGGTCACACTCTATCCTTTTGAAGGTGCAATTAACCGAACCTCTTTGATAGTGATTGAAAAGAAGGGCGAGACTGAGTTCCCGATTCCTTGCGTGATGTGGAATAATCCTGGAAGTAGAGGAATAAATCAAGAGGCGAAACTTGAGGAAGTGAGAAAGGCGACAAGACAATTCGATATGATTTTAGCGCCGATAAGAAAAGGAAAGGCGAATGTGAATATGCCCTGGATGATTATTGGTGAGAAGGCTTACAGCGGAGTAATAAAAGCAATGCGAGCTTCGGGATATAGAGCGTATGAAGGCACAAATACCGCTCTTAATTCTGCATATTGGATTAATATTCTTTCTAAAGAGCCCACAGGAATTTTAATTGAAAATCTATCAAATATAGGAAAAAGAAAAGTTAGAGAAAATAGAACAGTTATTGAACCAAATTTTATATACCCTCTTACGAGGGGAAGAGATATAAAAAAGTGGTACTCTACACACTCAAATTATATGGTGGTTCCATTTAACGAGGAAGGGAGTATGCTTGAGGAAAGCGAGCTTAAAATTCGCTTTCTAAAATCTTACGAGTATTTTACCAAGTTTAAAACGGAATTAATTTCTAGGTCTGTGTATAAGCTTTTTGGCAAGAATAAACCATTTTACTATGTTCATGGTATTGGAAGGTACACCTTTGCACCATATAAGGTCGCATGGAAAGAAATCTCGGGTAGAATTATGGGCAAAGGCATTTTTTCTACTTGTGTCGTTTCTGAGTACGAAGATAAAACAATTGGAAACAAGTGTCTAATTCCTGATCATAAAATAATGTTTATACCACTTGAAAACGGAAACGAAGCTTACTATGTCGCTTCGGTTCTCAACTCCTCGGTTGCTCAGCTAATTGTAATGGGCTATACGATTGAAACTGCAATTTCCACACATGTGGTGAAGAATGTGTATGTTCCAAAGTTCAAGCCAAAAGACAAAGTCCACCTCAAATTAGCAGAACTTTCTAAAAATGCGCATGCATTAGCTAAGCGTTATTACGAGCAAGATGATTTGGAAGCACAAGAGGAGTTGAAGGACATGGAGGAGGAAAATGATAAGATGGTTGCGGGATTGTATGGGATTACGGATGAGGAGTTGGAGGAGGTTAGGAAGACGTTGGGGGTTTTGAAAGGGGAGGATGATAAGCGATAGTTTTATATACTTCATGTTTGTAACTAAAAGTGTGGTTGAGATGATAGAAGGATGTATAGGCGAACATGAGTTCGGATATACTGCCGAAATGAATGTATGTACGAATCCGAGTTTGGATATACCGAAGTTATACGCAACCAACCATGGAGGAAGAGCGTTTGGTGGATATCAACAATGGATGAACAAAATGAGGTGGAAAAATGAATGAAAAAGAATCGTTAGATTTAAAAATAGAGAAAGTAGTTAGAGCTTCTGTTCAGTCAGGAAAATCCACTAAAGAGTTAATTGAAGATGTCATTTCAAATACGCCTCTAAATATATTTTTCAACCGGATTTCAAGCAATCCTCATCATAAAAGACTATTATTCCTTCACCGCTTCGATTTGTTTGGTATAGAAGATGAAATGCAGCTCCCGTATTTCCATCTATGTAGTCCACCAATAGGTGAAAAAGAGTTATCGACACAAGCCGAATCAACGGCTCTACAATATGTTGTATCGAGCGAAATTGAAGTGGTTGGCAATGGCAAAATTATACTCCAGACTATGTTTGGGATTGATGAAAACAAATGGAACATATTCTCAGAAGATTTTAAAGATGTTGTGGCTTATTTTGCAATCCAATTTATTCGAAATAATCCAAATATTAAGAGACTCATTAATGCTGAAAAGTTTGACTATCAGATTATGAAAGAGATTTTGAAGGATTATAAGGACACTATTGACTTCGACGCCTTTGGTAAAGAAATTGAATCTGCATTTGAAACTGATCAGGGAGAAATCGATCCCGTAATAAAGTCAAAGATTGAGAGACTAATTATTCAGATAATTTCGGGGATTATGAAAAACATCGAAGGAGTTATCGAAAGCGCCAGGAAAATGATGCCGAATTATATATTGCCTTTACATCTATCTTCCAGTTTATGGTTAAGAAATCTTCTCTCACGATCAGGGCTTTCTTTTCAAGAATATCTGAACGTTCTTGACGAACTATATCGCAATCGTTTAATTGAGAATAAGAGTACAATATTTTGGTGTGAAAACTGTAGTCTTGAGAATCCATCCTATTCTGAACACCATGGTAGAATCGCACCCTCAAAAATATCTCGAAATAACTGTTTGAATTGTGATCAACCACTATCTTATGCATCAATATTCTCATTAGATAGAACATTAAGAGAAGCGATATTTTCTAAAGATGGCCTTTTACCTGTTTATTTGGGATGGTTATTGAAAAAAGAAGGCATCGCGTTCGAAGTAGGAAAATATTCGAAAAAATATGAAAATGACTTCGTAATTAAGAAATCTACTTTAGTAGAATGTAAGATGTTCAAGTCTAAAAAAGACTTAGTTGCAATTCGTTCTGAAATGGATGGTAGTTTTACTCAAATCAAAAAGCATATCGAACAATTAGATTCAGAAGGAATTGAGATCAAACAGGCATACCTTTTATGGAATCGGAATGATAATGCAAAAGAACTTCAAAAAAAATTACGATCAACGTATGAAAAATTGTTTAAAAAATATAAATTAAAAATTATCTGTCCTGATGAAATTGAAGAAACTATTGAGGAGATGAAATGATACCGGCGAACTTCTTTTATCCGCAAAAGTTCTGTAAAATCATAGACGAAATAGAAAGAGCATTTTGCACAGATAAAATTTAAATTGCGATAGTTTTTTATATATCCTATGCCCTTAGAAAAACACATCCAAAATGAGGATATTTATACTCCTAAGTTGGAAGGATTAATGATGTAGGTGAAAAATCATGAGTGAAAACGGACTGAAAAAACTGCTTGCACTACCAGAATATAGTTGGGTCAAGGAAGATTTACTACCTGCATACTATGTGCTCTCGAAGATGGAATTTGGACTGGGAAATGGGTATCAGTTTCTTCCAACATCGGAAGAGAACCTATTGTTAAATCTAAAGACCAAGAGAGCTCTATCTGAGCTTCGAGAGTTTGAACAGATCTTTGCGAATTGGGTTGGGAGAGAAAGAGAAGAGGCGGTGTATAATACTGGAACTAGGGGCTATTCTGGTCATGACTATGGTCACAATAAGCATCACAGTGGGAATGCCCATGAGATTAAGATAACCATCACAGGTCCACTTTTGGATATAGGAAAAGAGCAGTTTAAGATGATAAAAAGGGATTTAAAGTCCGATTTTGAGATTAAAACGATCTACGACTTGTTCTTCTTTAAATATCTTCTCTCGAATACAAACGTCACGGCACTGGAAGATACGGGCCTTTTATCAGTCGTTACAAAGGATAGAATGTGGGATTGGTGGAAGGAGAGCGCCAAGCATAGTGCAAAAAGTCTTGCTCGAAAACTCATCTCTTCTAACAAAGCTTTCTTGAGTGATGCCGTTCTTGGAACGATTGTGAGCAAATTGATGGGGGATAGAGAAATCTTCTACGAATTTATGGATTCAATTCCAGAACGATATAATGTAGCAGAACATCACTTCAACTCAAGTAGTTGTTCTCTTCACTACAAGTATGCGATTCCTTCTGAAGTCTGGAGCGGAATAAGAGCCAAGATCGAAGGTATTGATTATGTATCAATCATCAAACCCTCGCTCTCTAAATTAGAAAAAGAATATGGGGATATACTAAACGAGATTAGGTTTTTGGAGCTTTTGAAGCAGGAGAAAGTGGATGCAAATAATCGAATGAAGATACGTGACTATGAACGTTTTTCAGACGTAATAGAGCGGTTAAATATGGAAGGAATTATTAAAATAGCGTCGACGGGGGATATTATTTTATTGGTAGAAGGGTGGACGATAGTTACACGAATAAACTCCTTGATGGAAGGTGTTAATGAGATGATTTTAAGGTGGCTAAATGAGGTGGTAGAAGTTGAAAAACCAATTAAAATAGAGGAAGTAGGGGTGGATATCACAACAAGGCCAGACGCAACTCCAACGCCCGGTGGTGATAAATCTCCCTCTCTCCAAATTAAAAATTATAAAGCAAAAGAGAAGACAGATGCGATTAATGTTTTTCTTGGAGATGACCTTTCTTGGAAGCCTGGTTCCCTACTCAACGGTCATTTTATACTAATAGGTGGATCTGGAGCGGGAAAAACGGAAACAATTAGGTGTATTGCTTCCGAATTGGATAAACAAGGATATCCTGCATTAATGATTGATTTTCACGGGGATATGGCTTGCGAAAATTGTAATATAAAAACTTACGAGATGAAAGAAAGCGGTGAATACTATTTTAACCCCCTTGAGCTTGATCCAAAATTTGAAGAAATTACGCCCCTTAGAGCAACTTCCGATTTTGTGGATGCGATATTCATAAATTTCCCAACATTAGGAATCCAGCAAAGAGAAGACTTAAAAGAAATAATTAAGAAATCTTATAATAAAGTAGGAATAACGAACAAAAAAGAAACATGGAGTAGAGAATTAGTATTTAAAGAGATAGAAAATGAAATAAAACTTAGCGAAGACAAAACAACTCAAACGCTCAAGGCATATTTGAATGATATTTTTGATTATGAGTTATTCTCAGGTTCTGAGAAAATATCGATAGGCAAGATTCTTGAAGGTGGGATAACACACTTAAATTTGAAACCTTTGCCTGAAACATTGAGATTCTTGTTTGCAGATTTATTTATGAGAAAATTATACTACTCTCTACAATCCCTTGGAGAGATACCCCGTGGTGACATAACTGATAAGGAAAAATTCAGGCTGTTCGTTATCGTTGATGAAGCTAAGATGCTTGTGAGTGAAAAACAAGGTATTAAGGCTGTCTTGAACAAATATGCAACCGAGTTGAGGAAGTTTGGAGTGGGCTTAATATTAGCCTCGCAATTGATAACTCATTTCACAAATGAAATTCTATCCAATATTTCTGTAAAACTTTGTATGAAAGCAGAAAACAAGGAGCAAGCCAGAAAAAATAATAAATTCTTTGGAGTGGGGGAAAATGAGATCATAAACCTTGAGCAAGGAGAAGGGATATTGATAATCGGAGAAGATAAGATGAAGGTAAAAATTGTGCCCTCTTGGGAGAGGTAAAAATGAGGGGAAATATTGCTCATATTCCTAATAAAATTTGATTGGGTAACTATCATGAACGTAGAAGAACTTATGAAAGATGTTTGTAAGGGTGGAGCAGTTCTGCCCGATTTCCAAAGACATTTTGTGTGGGAGCCTGAAGATGTGAGAGAGCTACTTGTTTCTGTATTAGGCAACTACTTCATCGGGTCAATGTTGATATTGGAACACTTTAAGGATGACTCGCCTTTTGCTTTAACATTAGTTGAAGGCGTAGGGAAGGTAAACAGAGATGCTCGTATTCAGTCAATCGTAAAAATATTGTTAGATGGACAACAACGAACAACTGCTTTATTTTATGCTTTATATGAGCCTGACTTACCTCTAAAAAATAGAAAAAGCCCCTATAAATTTTATCTTGATCTAGAAAAAGCGTTGAATGAAGAGTGGAACGATGCTGTGATTGCTGTAAATATAAACGACAAAAGGAAATTCAGCGAAGTTAACAAAAAGACGGACATTATTCCATTTAGCCTTCTGCAAGATTTTGGAATCTTAGTTAATAAGTTTAAAGACCATCCTAATCTCAATGAGATCAGTAAACTGGTGAACAACTTTATGAATTATCAAATTCACACAGTTTCCTTACCCAGAGATACAGATTTAGAAAAAATAGTTGAGACCTTTGAGAGAATAAATAGAACCGGTGAACCTTTATCTATATTTGAGCTTTTAACAGCAAGATTATATAAACATGAAATCAAGCTGAGAGCTATTTTGAAAACTACCAAAGCAAAGTATCGGTTTTTGGACTATGTAACCCCCGAGTTTATTTTGAAAACAATCACATTGATAAGAGACAAAGAGCCAAAGCGTGGAAATATCCTTAAATTAGACCCTAAAAATTTTAAGGAAGACTGGGAAAGTGCAACTCAATCATTAGAGGATGCTTATAAAAGAGTCGTAGATATTAAGAATGGCTACGGGGTTTTAGATTTCAAAAAATGGATGCCCTATACTACCATGTTGGTTCCACTTGCATCTATGCTTCATTACCTCAAAACTAACGGGTTAGAATCTCCAAAGAATTATGAGAAGATCGATACATGGTATTGGACTTCAATTTTTTCAAATAGGTATGACCAGGCAGTAGATACAAGTTCTAAGAGTGATCTTGACGCTATTAAAGAATGGATTAGTGGAGAAAATAAAATTCCTGAATTCATTCAAAGCTTTGACTATGATACAATAGATTTGGATGTTGAAAAACAGACTTCTGCTATTTATAGAGGAGTAATAAGTCTAATTGTTCTTGCTGGTGCGTTAGATTTCAAAACTGGGCAGCCACCGCAGTTTGGAAAAGAAAGAATTCAAGATGACCATATATTTCCAAAGTCACTTTATAACCGTAATTTAGTTACAAATAGAACGTTAATTTCCACGAATGCAGAGAAATCGAATAAACCACCATCCGAATATTTTAATGAAAGACTCAAAGAGCACGGAGATGCTAAACTTAAAGAGATATTAAAGAGCCATCTTATACCCGAGGACGCTTTGGATACTTTGTTAAGAGATGATTTGGATAGTTTCTTAGAAAAAAGAATGGAAGCTATTGTGAATGTAGTGAAAGAAAAAGTTCAAGCTGTGGAATGATGACCATGAGGACGGATAAAACCAGAGGAGGCTGTTAGAATGCGCATTCTCATAGACACCAACATATTCATCTACCGGGAGAATTATCACATTATTCCAAGCAATCTCCAATCTCTCCTAAAAACATTAAATGACTTAGTAGTACAAATTTTGGTTCATCCCCTCTCGGTACACGAAATCGAGAAGGATAGAAATCATGAAAGAAGGAAGATCACCCTATCAAAAATTAAAACGTATCCTATTTTAGATAACCCTCCCTCTTTTGAATATAATCAACAGTTTCTCACCATTGTTGGTCAAACAAATAATGCTAACGAGCTTGTGGATAACAACTTGCTATATTGCGTTTATAAAAATGCAGTTGATTTTCTGATAACAGAAGACAGAGCTATCCATCGAAAATCAGAGAGATTGGGTATATCAGATCGAGTATTTGACATAGACGAAGCATTGGAGTATTTTAAGAAACAGCTTTCGGTTGAAAAAGTACCAACACCTCCTGCATTAAAATATGTTCCGGTCCACAATTTGGATATAAACGATCCTATATTTACCTCACTCAAAGAGGAGTATCCCGAATTTTTAGATTGGTGGGGAAATATATCAAGGGAAGGTAGAAAAGCCTGGGTTTACTTTAAAGGTGATAGATTAGGTGCAATCTTGATATACAAAATTGAAGACGAAGCTATTGCCTCTAACCCCCCTTTGCCGAAAAAAAGGAGGTTGAAAATTTCTACTTTTAAAGTGACATATACAGGCTACAAAATAGGCGAACTGTTTATAAAAATTTCTACAACGTTTGCTATCAGCAATAATATTGATGAATTATATCTCACACATTTTACAAAACCCGATGATTCTCTCGTTGTATTAATTGAGAACTTTGGCTTCTATAAAGTAGCAGAGAAAAACGGAGAGGATATATTTATCAAAAAAATAGTGCCGGACGAAAAGACCAAAGACCCGATTGAGATCGCCAGAAAGTTTTATCCAAGCTTTTTTGATGGTAAGAGAATTAAAAAATTCATTATACCTATACGTCCAGAGTACCATAACAGATTGTTTACAGATTATCAACCCAGACAGCCCACCCTATTTGAGTTTGGCGGGAAACTTATAATCGAAGGCAATACGATCAAAAAAGCCTATCTCTCTCATTCGCGAATCAGAAAAATGTCAGAAGGGGATATTCTGCTATTCTATCGTTCAGTTGATGAAAGAAGAATAACATCTTTGGGGGTTATAGAGAAAGTATATCCCAACATCAAGAGCCCCGATGAAATCATTCGTTATGTAGGTAAAAGGAGCGTTTATAACAAAAAAGAAATCGAAGAGATAGCAAAGAACCCTACAAAAGTAATTCTATTCAAACAGCATTTCCATCTTAGAAATCCGCTCGCACTTGATTTTTTGATAACGAATGCTATACTTACCGGGGCACCACAATCAATTGTTAGAATTTCTCACGAAAAGTATTTGCTGATAAAAAGTGGTGGGGGTATAAATGAACGTTTTACTATCAATTAGACCCAAGTATGTTGAAGAAATAATTAAGGGAAACAAAAGATACGAGTTTAGAAAGTCTATATTTAAGAAGAATGTGGATGAAGTATGGATCTATGCCACATCTCCAACAAAAAAAATTGTTGGCACATTTGGAATAGGGAAAATAATAAAGGACACACCCGATAATCTGTGGGAAAATCTTAATGAGCTTTCCGGACTAAGTGAACAAGAATTTTTTGATTATTTTTATGGAATAAAAGTGGGTTTCGCTCTTGAACTTGAGTATACGAAGTTTTTTGAAGTTCCTATTGATCCTAAAATAATTTTTCCTAATTTTATCCCTCCTCAGTCTTTCTATTATTTTAACAACTCTTTAATTAAAGCTATGGGAAAAAGAGAAGATGAAGAACAGAAACGGATTCAAAATTGAATTCACGGATATACTCTATGGCGCTGTTATTGCAGTTTCATTTGAACAGATATTAAAACCGGAAGTAACCACAAAACTGTTCATGTTCTTTTTCGCTCTTCTCATTATACTTGACGATTGGATACTTTATCATGTGGCACTTAGCCGAATCACGAGGACAATTAAGAATTACCTGCTTTGCTTTATCTTAGACGTTGTGGTACTGGTGAGCTGGTACTTCATAGCTATTGTGTCAGAGGAGCAATTTTTGCAATTCTTGCTATTCACGTGTATCTTCTTCCTTTTGGTCAGCATTTGGGGAATAATTTTTGGTGCTCGAACTATGAAAAAAATCATGATAGAAACCGATATTCGGGTGGTTATTTATTTCGCTGCTTTATCAATTTGCTATATGGTATTTCTCCAAAACTATCGGGTGTTTACACTTATTTTGTGCTTTTTAGGCTTTGTTTTACTCCGAATCAGGAATTGGAAAAATTTGTTGAAAGAAAAGGAGGTGCTTATATGATATTTATTTTAACTACAATATTTGTCTTCCTAACCATTTTTGTTGAATCTACAAATTTAATTCTTCAATTAAAGGGCAGAAGATTAACTAAATGGTTCGGCAAAAATGCTTTCAACTTTCACATGCTCTCTACGGGAATTTTTTGGGTGATTACG
>Ga0114922_10007371_pt1 | contig 10071 bp, 9 predicted proteins | sample AartaG_FD_100975 | JGI IMG/M metagenome (GOLD analysis project Ga0114922, IMG submission 100975) | Deep subsurface microbial communities from Aarhus Bay to uncover new lineages of life (NeLLi) - Aarhus_00045 metaG | ecosystem: Environmental > Aquatic > Marine > Oceanic > Sediment | place: Aarhus...
GTATTGCATATAGTGCTTGAATTTAGTACATCAAGTTTACAGGAAAATGATGGGAAAAAACAATAATATCTCAAAAACAACACCAGTTTGCAAGAGCTTTTGTGGTTTTTTTTATATTATCCTGATTCAATCCTTCGCCTCAGTTCTCTGGTTGCTCCTTATCCCTAAAGAACCAGCGAACACTTTTTTCCTTGGCTATTCCCTCCGCCGTCTGCTGTTGCTCATTCCGATGGTTTTCCCTGCTTTCGCAGTCTTATTTATCAATCATAAATTCAAGAAGTCCGAAACCTGGCGAAAATGGCTTGAGGTGGAAAGAAATAAAGCAAATCTGGCTATGATGCTCATTTTAAGCGGTGGTTTGACAGCTTTGGTCGTGTGGAGTTTTATTTTTCTTTCCCATTTTCTGGATCTTTTCAAAGATATCGGCAAGTACAATCGGCTGATGCCGATGATGATCAGTTACCTTTTTGTGGGAATTGAATTGCTCGTTATCGTGATCACAGCCTTTTATCGTGTTCCTAATAAAAATAGAAAATCCCTCCAGTTTCCCTGGAAATCATTTCTTGTCGCTCTTCTTGTAATTGGTCTCTGTTTTTTGGTAATTGAGATCACTGGTTGGGGATATGGTTTTACCAGTATCGTTATTGTGTCGCTGGGTGTGCCTTTGCTGGAAGGGCAGATTTGGTACATTATCGGCATCCTGCTGATGATTTCCTTCGCAGCGCTGGCATGGAATGCTATCCCGAGCGGACAAAGACCACACTTAGTCAAACACCGGGATGCGGTCGTGTTTCTGACACTGTGGTTGATCGCGATTGTGCTCTGGGCGAGTTTACCACTGCCGGAACATAATTATTTTGCACCGTCCGTGCGACTGCCGAATTTCGAAAAATATCCTTTTTCGGACGCGGAACAGTATGATTACAATTCGATGTATGTCCTTTACGGCACTGCGGATAATTTTGTGGTTTCTAAACCGCTTTACGTTTCCTTCCTCACGATCCTGCATGCAGTTGCCGGCCTGGATTACATCCGAGTGGTTTTTCTTCAAACGCTTGTAATCGCTTTATTCCCTGGGGTCTTGTATTTAATAGGAAAAGAGCTTCACAGCCGGTTGGGCGGAATCGCAATTGCATTGCTGGCTATCTTCCGCGAAATAAATTCCATTCAAGCCAGCTCGATTGCCAATGTATCCAATTCTAAGCTGCTGCTCTCAGGAATGCTGGCTACACTTCTGGCCAGTCTGCTGGTTTATGTGATCATCCGTTGGTTCAAGGCGCCAGGAAAGAAGGTAAGTGGGCACGCATTCATTATCGGAGGCATCATCGGTGCCTTTATTCTCACGCGCCTCCAGGCAATGGCGCTGGTCCCTTTTGGGATTTTGCTGGCTGTGGTGCGTTATTTTAAGAATTTTAAATCAATTCTCATTTCCGTCTTGCTTATGGTGTTAGCGGTCGGTCTGATTATCGCTCCCGTACTGATCCGCAACCATGCCATCAACGGCGTTTATTGGGTGGACAATCCATCATCCTCAGGAGGCCTATACCGCTATTTTATTTTTGAGGATGATTACGAGATTGAGATTCCCGAAGCAGATTCTATGGAAGAACAATTAAACCGCAATATTTCGGTGATCTCATCGGCCTTTTCACGTGGATTTGGAAACATCATGCAATTTATGATGGATCACTTTATGCGTAATGAAATATCATCCATGTTAATTATGCCGGTACGCTTGGGAAATCAAACTCAATTTTTGGATTTTCTAAAAATTTCTCAGCCTTTTTGGGCTGAAACATATACCCAATTTAATGCTCTAAATTTATTTGTTTTAGTAGCCAATTCAATAATAATTGCGTTGGGTTTCTCATATGCCCTTCAACATAATCCACGGGCTGTTCTCTGCATCATTGGATTTCATGTCATATACAGTCTAAGCTCGGCGGTTGTGCGTCTGGCTGGGTGGCGATTTATACTTCCGGTGGACTGGATCATCTTTGCTTTTTATGCGCTGGGATTAGTTGAACTCATCACTGCTTTTTTCCAGGTAGCATTTAGGTGGGACTTAAGAGCGTTAGCTTCTGACTGGTTGGCTTACCCTACAGAATCCGTTACCAAATCCCTTACCTGGCGTGGCTACTTGATCTGTGGATTGTTATTGCTTTTCATTGGCGGTTTTATCCCATTGAGAGAGGTCTTATTTCCAAGTTTAGTTGCAGAATACGACCGCGAGGATGTCTGCAGCGCTTTTATATCCGCGATGGAATCAAGCCGGACACCCCAATTTACGGATGATGTGGCAGCGTACTGCGAAGACGAAAGAACCAGCGCATTGATGGGCTACGGCGTATACCCGCGCTTTTTTGATGAGGGAGAAGGATATTTTAACCGACCGGGTAATTATTACTTCAGTGTCCAGGATTACCCACGCTTTGGTTTCAGATTAATTGGAAAAGTAAATTCTTTTGTATTTATCAGGACAGATGGAGAAGATTTGAAATTTCCGAACGGCGCGCTTGTTTATGTGCTTGCTCAGGATATGAACAAGACCGGGGCTGAGTATGTGCTGGTTGCGGGAGAGGAGCCGGTACTTATCATTTCAAAAATATTACTCAATCCTGCCGAAATGCCGAACGATCATGAGGAATAGTAAGAATAATCCCTTTCCTTGAAAACAATGAAATCTGATACAGCGCTCTTTTCTTGTCGCTGCCAATTTGCCAGAGATCGCCCAATGTCAAAATATTTTCAAGGCCGTGATAAATCATCGGTTATTTGATTAATCACGAAACTTTCATCGAAAAGGAATTAGTGGAATTAGAATAATCAATTCGATGATTAAACAAACCCTTTTTCCACTTCTTCTTCAAGTATATCCAGGATCTGCTCTCGATAATGAAGGTAATCATTCTCCACATAAGAGCGATTACGCGGAAGATTGATTTTTATGGTTCCTTTGACCTTTCCAGGGCGGGCGGTCATCACAACGACCAGATCAGCCAGGTAAACAGCTTCAATCACGCTGTGTGTCACAAAAACAACTGTTTTTTTTGCTTTTTGAATTATATTGACCAGTTCTTTCTGCATATGCTTGCGCGTCTGTGCGTCTAGCGCGCCAAATGGTTCATCCATCAACAGCACATCTGGATCGTAGGCCAATGCCCGGGCGATTGCGACGCGCTGTTTCATCCCACCCGATAGGATATGCGGATAGGCATCTTCAAACCCGCGCAGGTTCACCAAATCGATATACTCCCATGCTTTTTTTTCAGCTTCCTCTTTAGAAAAACCATTATGGCGTAAACCAAAAGCGACATTTCCGATCACGGTTTGCCAGGGGAAAAGCGCGTAATCTTGAAATACATACCCGCGGTCTGGGCCGGGCTGTTGAACAGGCTTGTTTTTCAAAAGTATCTCCCCGCTGGTTGGTTTTTCAAAACCAGCAATCATATTCAACAATGTTGTCTTTCCGCATCCGGATGGGCCGATCAAAACTGTAAATTGATTACGTGGAATTTCCAAATCCACATGGTCAATAGCGACCAATTCCTTTCCATTCTCTGTGAATGTTTTATATACATTCTTGATCTCAATGATTTTTTCCATTTTTCCCTGTTATTTCTATTTCTTTTGTGACATACCCCATTTTTCAACAGTATTTTTCTCAATAGTAATCAGGAATATTTGATCCAAGCAAAATCCTGTGAACCCGATCACCAACAAACCCACCAGCATGACCGCGGCATCATTGAAGTATCGGGCCTGATATACCATTTTTCCCAATCCCCATACAATCAATGCAGCCAATAATTCACCGCCGACGAGTGCGCGCCAGGCATATCCGATCGCGAGGCGGAAGCCATTTATTATCGAAACTAGGGATGCGGGAAGCAGCACATTGAAGAATAATTCAAGCCGGTTTAGCCCCATCATGCGTGCTGCGCGGACAATACTTTTATCAACCATCTCGATCCCGCGCATAGTGTTATACATGATCGAGAAGTAACTACTGAGGAAAATTGCCGTAATAACTGTCTTATCGCCTAAACCCAAAGTGATTAGAAAGATTGGTATCCAAGCGATTGTAGGGACAGACATCAATATATTAAATGTGGGTTCAAAAATAGTTTTCAGCGTTTCATTTTGCGCCAATAATGCACCCGTGAGCGTACCGATGACAGCGGCGAGTGTATATCCAATTATTAACCGATAGAGACTGTTGAAAAAGTGTTTCCATAAGGAACCATTTATCACAGCCAGCTGCCAGAACTTATCAACTAGAGTGGATGGCGCGGGTAAGGACTGCAAATTTATATAACCCTTCATTACGAGCAGCTCCCAGATTGAACTAACAATGATGAATGGTATAAAAAACCTGAATGTGTTTTGAATGGCAGGAAGAATTTTATTTTTCATTAAATTGACTATTTTTGGGTGATCATGCCCCATTTTGCTACTGTTTTTTGCTCTAATCCGCTTACTAAGGTTTTTTCGAGAAGAATGAAGATAAGGATCATCACTAAAATACCGCCATAGACCGTGTCGGCCTGCAGATACTCAGTCGCGTTCCAGATCATGTACCCTAAACCCCAGTTGCTGGCAGCCACAAATTCAACCGCGATGATCGTCATCCACCCGCGTGCCAGACCGAGCTTGACTCCGTTAAAAATATAAGCGGCAGACCAAGGAATATACACCTCGTAAATGATCTGGAGCGGATTCGCGCCCATGGTCTGAGCGGCGCGGATCATCTGGCGATCCACACTGCGGATTCCAGCCGAAGTAGAATAGACGATTGGGAAAAAAGTGCTCAATGCTCCCAGTGTAATGATCGTTGGATCACCAAAGCCGAACCAGATGATAAATAGAGGGGCAAGAGCGATCCCGGGGATGGGCATGAGAATGGAAATAAAAGGATTGAAAAAGTAGTACATCAGGTTACTTAATCCCATCATTGTCCCAAATAATATCCCTGAGGTTACACCTAATAAAAAACCAAGCGTCAGGCGTTTTAATGTGGAAAGGATATGGGTAATTAATTCAGAACGAACTGGTAAACCCTTTTTGAAAAGGTTTACCAGTTTTATTACTGTTTGTGTCGGCGCGGGAAAAAGCACCGGGTTGATCCAAGTGCTTCTCGCAAATATTTCCCATCCGATAATGAAAATGCATGCTGGTAGGATTGCGAGAAAATTTTTGTTCTTCGAAAATTTTTTCATTCCTTAGTTGTGGTTCTGTTTTGCTTCTTCTAAGAAGCTTGTGTCAACATAAAACTCAGGAATTTTATCAACAGCTTCAGCATTTTTCAAGAACTGAGCGGTATTTTCTAAAGAGGCAATCACATCATCATCCACTTCGAGAGAAAAATCAACTCGTTCGAAGATGGTCTTGAAAACTTCGGGTGATATTTCAGATCCCTGGGCAGAGGCTGCTTCAGCAGCGATTCTGGCTGCTTCATCCACGTCGCTGTTGATCAGAGAGAATTTATCCAAATGTCCGCGTAAAAAAGCTACTAATTCTTCTCTGTGGGATTGCGCGAATTCAACTGTTGTGTGGATTACTACGGGTGTTAGCGCAATATCGCCATAGCTCATCATAACCTGTGCGTTCGTGGTTGCCTGAGCGATAGCGGGAGTTGGCTCCCAAGCTGTAAATGAGGCGACACTACCGTCTGCGAGGGCAGCTGCCATATCTTCAACCTTGAGGTTGATCCATTCAAAATCTTCCCATTTCAAGTCACCTACTTCATCGAAGTAACGCCGTACTACTTGCTCGGCGCCAGTACCAAGGCGGATACCAACTTTTTCGCCGACCATGTCATACCAGCTGGTAATCGGTGAGCCCTCACCGACCATGGTTGAATATCGGTCACCTCGCTGAGACGCTGCAATGATGATAATCTTATCCCCCATAGCATTGAACAGGCCAACGCTTTTACTATCGGATCCGATGTTAATATCGATCGCACCTGAAATTAATGCCTGATTGTTCTCACTCCCTGAACTGAATAAAGTATGTTCAACTGTAAGGCCATACTGCGACCAGAAATCCTTGCCTTTTAAAAGGTATTCTTCGGGGTATAACTGCCCTCCGTATTTTATGGAATCTAGATCACCGCTAGCTGAGCCTGCGTTTTGGCAGGATGAAAGAACCAGCAAGCTTATGATCAGTAATGTTATCAAAATAGTTAAACGATTTTCTTGGTTTTTCATAAAACACTCTCCTGAAATTTATTGAAATCATCCTCTTTTATAATCTGGAGAGTGGGTGTGAGCAAATTATATTTTTTTATACTTAATCGCGTATTTAATGAAATTTCTCGCAAGATTGGTCAATGGCACCTCACGGTTGTGGCAGATGTGGATTTGACGGCGTAGATCTAGCATTTCGGCAGAAATCTTTTGCAGCTGCCCAGTTTCGATCTCTTTAATCACTCCCAACGTGGATATGATCGTTGCACCGTAACCAGCTAATACTGCTGCTTTAACAGAATCCTGTAAACCCATTTGAAGGATGATATTCAGATCAGTCAACCGCAAATGAACCTCGGAAAGCGCCTTTTTAAGGATTGCTGTCGCGCCGGACCCTGGCTGTTGGATGATGAGAGGAATTTTTTGCAGCTCTTCACATGTGATCGAACCACCTCTTACAAATGAGTAATTCTTCGCGGCAACCAAAATGAGTGTATCTTCAAGATAGTGCCTAAATGTCAGGTTGCCATCGCGCCGTTTTGTGCCGACAAACCCGACTTCAAGTGATTTGTTAGCAACCTTATCCATGATCTCGTTAGAATCCCCCACGTGAAGGATTACCTTAGCATCAGGGTGCTCTTTTTGGAATCGCGCCAAAATAATAGGAATGGGGTATTCACCTGGTCCGGAACTAGCTCCGATTTGAAGGCTACCCTTATAGTTATTTTGATTCTTCCTGATACCGTGCTTAGACCTTTCAAACAGCGCGATCATCTCTATAAAGTGGTTATAGACGAATTGCCCGTCTTCGGTGGGAAGGATCTTGTGGCCGTCACGGTGCAGCAGTTTAACGCCATATTCTTCTTCCAGCGATTTGATCTGCAGGCTGATGGTTGGTTGTGAGAGACCGAGAGCTTCAGCTGCAATGGAAAAGCTGTTCATGTCAACAACTTTACAAAAAGAAATTAATTGATTGATTCTTGCCATATTCTTGTTTTATTATTTATTAATGCGGATTTTATTATATGCATATTGGAATATTTTATTCTAATAATAACATTATTTCAAATGATTCATCATTCAAGAGACTGGTTGATATTCGTACAAAATAGGCATGATTTTTCAGGTTGATAATGAAAAATATAATTTAGATTGAGTAGGCGCCCTTTGCGTAAAAAGTATCTATATTTATGAGCAGTATAAATATTGGGGGCTTGACATCACTAGATATGGTGTTCTTTTAGGAAATAAAAGTTGCACTTGGTACTTGAATCCAAGATGTTATTTGTGCATGTCTTCAAACAAATAAATTGAAACACAAATGTTTATAAAAAATTACGTATGTAGTAACGATGTAATTTTGATTTCTACGAGGTTTTGATACAAGAATTAGGTATGTTATTATTTTTTAGACAGGAGGAAAAATATCATCGAATTTATAAAACAAACTGACATATTTTTTTCCAATCAGGTGAAAATTTTTCTCTAACTTCCACCCTTCCTTGTAAAAATATTCCATCCATTCTATATTGGATACCAACGTTTTGATTTTTATTCCACTTAGTTCATTTTCTATTAAAAAACCCATAGATTTCTTCACTAATAATTTTCCAACACTTTTTCCACGAAAAGGTTTTTTTACAGCGATTATGTAAATTTCACCAAAGTTAGGCGTATTTTTGGATAATATCCCTGATATGATAATCTGAAAATTATTCTTGAAATTTTTCAATGAAATAAAGGAAGAGCATATGAAAATTTTAAAAAATTCCCAAAATCGATTTTTAATTATGTTTTTTAGAAATTCATTGCTTCCTAATGTGACTAATACAAACCCAACAGGTTCACCAACTTCATTAAACGCAATAAACACTTTTCCTAATTCTGATGATAAAACAGCAGGGTAAAAAGTTTTGATTAGAAAATTTAATCCTAATGTTGGAAGGAAATCATTCGGCAGGGAATTAAAGTGAATCTCTCCGATATCTTCAACCCAGTGAGGTTCTAGGGGTGAGATTTCCATTTTATTTTGTATGGTTTTTTGGATAACGTGAAATGAATGAAATAATTTTTTCAATTTCGATAAAACGTAAATTCGGGTATATTGGCAAATTGATCATGGAATTGCTGCACAGAAATGAATTAGGGAATGGTTTATCTTTAGTATATTTTTCATATGCGGGAAGATGAGGCATGCTGTATTCGATAAGTTGGCCTAATTGAATACCTTGAGATGCAAAATATACGAGCAAACGGTCTCTTGCTTCCGTTCTAATTACGAAATGTGAGTATGTTGCCCCATCAATTTCAGGAGGAAGAACCCACTCATCCGAAAAATGTATTTCATCGAAATATTTTTTAGCGATCTCTATGCGTTTTGATCGAATTGCCGCGTATTTTTTTAATTGCTCTAAACCAACGAGTGCCTCGATATTAGTCATCTGGTCTAAGTAATCAGGAGGAAAATGGATTTTCTCATCTAAATGATACGCTTTGGTAAGCCGGTTGAGGAATGGTGTTTTTTCCTGTATCCAATACACAAGCCCATAAATTAAAGGATGAAAAGCGGAATACACGGCGAGAAGATACAGGTATCGGAGGGTGGATTTTTTCCACGAAGTGTTTCGAAAATTTCTATCGCGGAATTTACGAATCTTTTTAGCGATCACTTCATCGTTTGTTGTAAATACTCCGCCAAATATAGATGTGATCTGCTTGCTGATACCGAGCCCAAAAATAGCGCCATCACCAGCATTCGCAACCGTTTTCCCTTTAAATTGCGTATCGAATGAATGGGCGCAATCCTGGATGACCCAAATTTTATGACCAAATTGTTTTTCGGCTTGATGAACGATAGCATTGACTTCATCAATATCCATTGGATAGCCAAAAAGATGGGTGGGGATTATAACCCGCGTGTTGGGGGTGATCGCATCAGCTAAAAGATCAATATCTATGTTGTAATCGGTCAGATTATTATCCACAAAAACCGGGATATTCCCACTTAATACTGTCGCATGTGCAACAACAGAGCAGGTGTATGCGGGTTGGACGACCTCAACATTTGTTAGTTCAAGGGCATTTAAGAAAGCCCATAGGGCAGAACGGCCGTATGGAAAAGAAATCGCAAAATTGGAATGGAATTGCTCTGCAAAAGCTTGTTCAAATCTTTGAACAGCAAGCTTCCTGCTTTTAAAGATTGTAAGAATTTCTTCTTTCCCTAAATATGGTTTTAAACGTGGAATCATTTATCTGACCGTATTCTTTTTGCCCATTGATCTAATGTGATGAAGCTGTAATCTGGCGCGATCAAGTCAATCAATTCACTGAAGAGATCTAATTTTCTCGAAAGCGGCGTGTGAAGTGATTGAGGAATATACACACCTTTTTTGTTTCCGGGCATTTGATCTTTTAGTTCTGGAATGCTGTAATCGATGAAATCGGATAAATGCATTTGGAAATGTACAGGCAGCCCGACTGCACGAATCGATCGATATAATTTTCTATAGAAACCAATACCTGTAATTAAAAACAGAGTTGCGAAAAACGGAACCCGCAGATACGGTGATACTGAAATTGGAAATTCGATCAATGAATTATTCCCCCTTTTACCAAGTGAATAATCCGAGACATGATAGGGCGATAGAGGAGAGAACATGTAACTAGTCTGCCCCATGGTCGTGCGGTCTTGTTTTTTTTGCTTTGACATACTAGACCAATGGGTAAATTTCATTAATGGCATAAGCGATGTGGGGAACACAGAAGAATCGTATACATACTTAAGTTTATTTAACACCGGCAGAGTGGCATCATCGATGTTCCAGCCAGGGGAGCGGAAGCCAACAGGCCTTTTCCCGGTTACTTCCCAGCAAATGTCAGA
>Ga0114922_10007372_pt1 | contig 10071 bp, 10 predicted proteins | sample AartaG_FD_100975 | JGI IMG/M metagenome (GOLD analysis project Ga0114922, IMG submission 100975) | Deep subsurface microbial communities from Aarhus Bay to uncover new lineages of life (NeLLi) - Aarhus_00045 metaG | ecosystem: Environmental > Aquatic > Marine > Oceanic > Sediment | place...
AAAGGCGGAGTGAAACTATATTGCACTGCTGTATGATATACTGTGGATAGCATTGTAAAACATGCTGCCAGCTTGTTTCCGAGGCTTGATCAGCATTCTAAACGAGCAAGCTGCACGTTCTACTCAAAGACTCGTATTGACATAAGTGGGTAGCACAGCTTGCGCAGCAAGCTGTGTGCGAAGCACAGGAAACCCTTAACCAGTTTAGTCGGCAGATTTCTTTTGGAGTGCTGAAGCTTGCTTCAGCTTTCAGTAGAACACGCTGCAGCCACAGATGAAACACGGACAGTGTAGGAGGTGAAAATGGACTTGCTGCAACAATTTCGAGTAGTCCAGTACCGGGTCATCCTGACAGCCCGGGAGTCCATATTCATGCCGCGGTATGCCGGCTCCACGCTGCGGGGTGGGTTCGGGCAGGCGTTCAGGAAGATCGTATGCACAATGCGATCCACAGAATGCCGGGACTGCGCGCTGAATACCGTTTGCCCTTACGCCTACATCTTTGAGACGGCTCCGCCGGAAGGTGCATCCCAGTTGCGCGGCTACAGCGACGTGCCGCGGCCATTTGTGATAGATCCGCTGGAGACCCACGGCAATTACAAACCCGGGCAGTCATTTGAGTTCCTGCTCACGCTCATGGGCCGCGCGGTTGACTATCTCCCATACTTCCTGGTGAGCTTCCGGGAACTGGGAGAGATAGGCATAGGCAGGGGACGCGGGCGCTTTCAACTAACCGAGGTGTTAGCTGAAAATGGTCAGAGCAAAGGCGAAAAGGTCTATTCATGGGAGACTGAAATGGTCACCAACCTGGACAGCGCGCTGAGTTTTGACGACATCCAGCAGGAAGCCACCGCCTGGTCTGCGGATCAGCTCACGGTGCGATTCCTGACACCAGCCCGCATCACTTACGACGGGCAACTGACAGACCAACTTCCCTTTGACGTGCTGATCCAGCGTCTACTGGGGCGCATCTCCGCGCTGGCATATTTCCACTGCGGCGAATCGCTTCAGATGGATTTCAAGGAGTTTATCGCCCAGGCAACCGAGGTGGAGACCGTCAAGTCTGGATTGCACTGGCACGACTGGGCCCGGTATTCGCAGCGCCAGGACAGGCGAATAAAGCTGGGCGGGCTGATGGGCAGCATTACATACGCCGGCGAACTGGGGCCGTTTCTGCCGTTTATCGCCCTGGGACGGTATACACACGTGGGTAAAAACGCGACGTTTGGATTGGGGAAGTATCAGGTCATATAGGGCGGGTTTGGCGGTTTGTGAGATAGAGTGAATTGTTGCAGGTTAGTGGTGAGTTCTGTTCAGTAGGGATGGTCATCAGTATGAGAGAACCTGCCCCTACAGGTGTTGTGTTGAGTGATAATTAAGAAGGGAGGGATAAAATATGTTTAGATACACTGGACATCCGTTTGTTGACGTGGGAATAGCAACAATCACAGCATTCGCTGACAAACGAGATCCGTCCGAGCTTACTGATACGGATCTGGAGAAAGTGGTTGACTTTATAACCCGTGAATACGTCAGGCAGCCGCTCAAGTCTTTTTTAACCGTTGCTTTTCCCAACTCTGGCTTTACTCAGCCTGCGTATGAGAAACATCCAGATCGCAGGCTGAAATACGCGAGTAATGTGCTGCGCAGCTATGACACTGATACGCCTGTTATTGATGAACGGTGTGTCTTCACCGGAGAGCCAGTGGCGGCTGTGGCTTTTGATGTGAAAGGAGAACTGCCACTGGGGCGCACCTTTCGCCAGCATATTCCGCTGTTAACGGGCGAGGATGTTATCAACTTTCATCCTTATGGCGACGCAGGATTACCGGTCTCCGGTAAAGCTATGCTCGCAATTCAAGCGTTTCCCTTAGGATGTGCTAAGTGTGGTGGTCGTTTGCTTGCAGTACATTCTGACAATCGCCAGTTAATCTTACACTTTGCCAACCGTTTCCTCACTGAAAATCGCAAGGCGATACAACTGGCTCAGATGGAGGGTAGCACAAAAATGCCAGAGACTCAGTATCATTATCGCACCTTGTTGATTGACACGTTGCTCCAGGCAGATTTCATGCAACGTGAAGCACAAGAAGATGATGAGCGTTTTTCGCTCACAGCTTACCATCTCAGCAATAGCGGTCAGGGAGTGGCACTTGATATTTACCACCTGCCGCTGCAGATGATCGCCTTTTTGCGGGATATGCAGACGGCGATCTACCGCAATCAATGGGGTGCGATTGTCCGCCGAGCATGGGAAGTGGAACCCCAGGGGGGTAGAAAGAAAAAGCAAGCTCAGATCTTTCAGCCCCGCCGTAACTGGCTGTATGAAGACTTATTGAGGTTGCCGGATAATGCGCGTGCTTTTATAAGGACGTATTTTCTCCGGCAAGCGTTGCGCTATGCCCGGGCAGACCAGGGTGACCCACGTGGCGATTATTCGGTGAAGGATGAAGTCGATCTGGTTTCGTGGGACGTTACAGCCTGTTTCTTAAGGAGGATATTGAATATGGATAAGGAACGCGTCGAACAGATCCGAAAGATGGGCGATAAGTTGGCTGACTATGTGAGTGGCCAAAATGATCGCCGTTTTTTCCGAGAGTTCTTTACTGAGCAGAGGTACGAGTATTTCAGGACATCGCTTATCAAAGCGAACCTGGCCCACGTCAAGCGAGGCAATCCTCCTTTTCTGACGCTTGACCCATATATCGAGGTTTTTGAGGAGGGTAACGAGTTGGCTCGTCCAGACTGGCGTTTGGCCCGTGATCTAGTGTTAATTCGTATGGTCGAAGGTCTTTATAAACAGGGATGGTTGGGAAGCAACCCGGACGTTATTCCTGAACCGACCGAAGAAGAAACCGGAAGTGCTCAATAGTCAATGTAAGAATCAATATAAAGAGGAGGGTAAATCATGTCGTTCGCAACAGGTCTTATACTTATAGACGCTCCCGCATCAGCCTTGAATAACTTGGGTAATATCCCTGGCGCTCGCACAGACAATACTGTAGGCGTGAAGCTTATCCGCACACGAGAAGGAGCTTATCCTTACGTTTCCGCGCAGGCTTTTCGCTACTGGCTGCGCATGACACTTGAGAGTGCAGATCTGGGATGGAAAGCGGCTCCTATCTATCGTGAGGAGAAAATCGCATACACCGATGCCAATCCCATCAAATGGTGGGATGATGATCTGTTTGGATACATGCGAGCGCCGTCCAAGAAAACCTCTGCCAAAGAACGGCGCGAGGCTGACACATCACGGGCAGATGAAACTGAAACAAGCGATACTGTAACTCGTGTGTCGCCTTTTCGAGTAAGCACTCTAGTCTCAATTGCCCCTGCAACTATCGTAGAGGACTTCGGCACGATGTCGCGTCACGAAGGAGATCCAGTCCCTCATGAACACCAGTTTTATCGGACAACTCTGAGAGGATTGTTCTCACTTGATCTCCATGCTTCCGGGACTTTCTCCTACCGAAATAAGACGGGGTTTCGGAACCTCGATAACGTACGCGTAGAATCGGCAAATGAGAAACAACTGGAGCATCTGGAAGAAGAGAAATGCTATCGCCTTCCGTTTGAGGATCGCTTGCAGCGGATCACTACTCTTTTCGAGGGAATGGCGCACCTGGAAGGCGGGGCAAAGCAAACCTTACATTACACTGACGTAAGCCCGGCTCTGGTAATCATGGCTGTGACCAGAGGAGGCAATCACATCTTCGGGCACGTGATAGGCGCTGGCAAGCGAGAGTTACCTGCGCTGAAGATTGCCGCCTTCAGAGAGGCCCTGACTATATTCGGAGACGATATTCTATCTGACGTATACATGGGCTGGGTGAAAGGCTACCTGGACGAAGAGCGGGCCAGGTTTGAAGCCGCTCTGGCTAATGAAGGGGATCTAGCGTCTTTCTCAGGGAAAATCAGGGTTAGTCATCCACGCGAGGCGTTCCAGGCCTTCGTAGCGGATCTGAAAAAGCCTGAAAACGCAGGCTGGTTAGATTGATCGCGAGGGAGGAATGAACCATGCAAGTATTAAAGGTGGTGGCGGAAGGATTAATCACGTCCTTCCGTTATCCGCACTTTATGCAACAGATACATCCCACTTTCCAGATGCCGCCGCCAGCTACCATCTATGGACATATCTGTAGCGCGCTGGGGGAATGGTTTGATCCAACTGGTGTTGAGTTCGCTTATCATTTTACGCACCAGGGGGATGTGAAGGATGTTGAGCACATTATCGTGTTAGCCCCTCCATCGAGTGCTCGCAGTCGTTTGCCGGGCACTACAATTCCAAATGTCCTTGAGGGAAGGGTCAATCCATTTGAGCGTGAACTCCTTTTCCAGCCACGCTTAACGCTGTATATCAACAGGCCGGATTGGGAGCCGGCGTTCCGCAGCCCACGTTACGCAGTATCACTTGGGCGCTCGCAGGATTTGTTTACCTACACACAGGTTCAGTTGGTTGAGCTGCATCAAACCGAGCACGCGTATTTTGAGCATACCCTTGTGCCTTATAAAATGGGTCTTGGAATTGCACGCGGGGTTACGGTACTTATGCCTCGCTACCTGGACTACGAACATAACCGGAGGCCTTTTTTCAGTTCGTACGTTGTTGTGCATGAACGCGTATGGAGCGGTGATTTCGGCGAGTACAACAACCAATCTTACGGTCCCTACTGGATAGATCCCGACACTCCGGAGGTAAAGAACGCCCATCTGGGACTTGTATTTCACAGTTTTGTGGGAGATGACAATGAAAGCTTCACAGTGGCCTGAGTGGTTAGATGATATATGGGCGAAGAGCGCGGAGCAAGGCGCGGGTGGTGAGCCGGAGACGCTGGCAAAGCATACGTGGGACGTGCTGGCGCGTCTCGCAGAACTGATCCACCTGCGTCCTGGTTTGCCTCAAAACCTTGGTCTTCCTAATTTGTGGAATCTCCTTTTCTGGTCTGCTTTTCTGCACGATTTTGGCAAAGCGGCAGATGGATTCCAGGCACAACTTAGACCTGACGGCAAGCGTTGGGTACACCGTCACGAGGTTCTTTCACTGGCATTTCTGGACTGGGTTTCCACTGGATTGACAGACGATGAGCAATGCTGGGTGGCAGCAGGCATCGTTTCTCATCACAAAGAAGCGGAAGAGATCCGGTCACTCTATCCTGCGCCTGATATTCCTGATGAGGATGAGCTAATAACACAGGTGGCGGAATTTGACGAAGTCAGTATAAGAGGTCTATGGCGCTGGCTGGACGAATGTGCCACAGACTGGGTGGATGCCCTGAGTTTGGGCAATGCAGGCATAGCAATACCGACACTTCCCGGGCAAGATCAAGCTATTACAATGATACAGCAGCGAGGTGTGGATCAAATTCGTCATTGGCTTAGAGCTTATCGCCGGTTTGTCCGACAGATTGAGGATCGGCGTGATCGTTCCATTATCATTGGCTGCCTGGCCTGCGCGGTCATATTATCAACGCCGATCACAGCGCATCGGCTCATGCGGGGACGATACCACGAGTTCAGTTCAACGCCGATGCTATCCTGGCCAGCCGAGGACTTTCACATAATGACCTGTTTGGCTATCAATTGCAGGCAGGGGTAACTGATAGTTCTGCGCTTTTGACAGCGCCAACAGGGAGTGGCAAAACTGAAGCGGCTCTGCTCTGGTCCGCACGGCAATCGGAAATTAATCAGGATCTACCTCGTCTTTTCTACACCTTACCATACCAGGCCAGTATGAACGCAATGAACTTGCGTCTGGAGGAAAGTTTCCCTGGGTTGGTAGGATTACAGCATGGACGCAGCTTGCTGGCGCTCTATCGGCTTTTGCTGGAGCAAGAGTATGAACCAGCAGAAGCCGCGCGTCGCGCCAGGTGGTCTCGTAATCTGGCACGGCTTAATTATCCGCCAGTGCGGGTTCTCAGTCCTTATCAGATGCTCAAAGGCATGTACCGGCTCAAAGGCTACGAAGCGATTCTGAACGATTACCACGGCGCTGCCTTTATATTCGACGAGATTCACGCCTACGAAGTCCAGCGATTGGCGTTGATTCTAAAGACTGTAGAATATTTGAGGCAGAATTTCGGTGCGCGGTTTCTGGTGATGTCCGCTACCTTTCCTACCCTCATCAAAGAATGGCTGCGGGAAGCGTTAAATGATCCTGCGGAGATTTGTGCTGAACCTTCGCTATTTCAGGCGTTTCGACGCCATCGGGTCATGCTTTGCGATGGGGAATTGGTTTCGAGCGATGGGATGAAAGCTATAGTGAATGACGCCAGATCCGGGAAGTCCGTACTGGTAGTGTGCAATGTAGTAGCTCGCGCACAGGAAGCCTATCACCAACTGAGAGATAGACTAAGCGAGTATGGCATTCATACTGAACTGCTGCATGGTAGATTTAACATGCGGGATCGATCTGCAAAAGAGAGACTCGTTCGGGAAGCCACTGGCTCAAAAAGTAGAAAGCGGAGGCCAATCATTTTAGTTGCAACGCAGGTCGTAGAAGTGAGCCTGGATATCGATCTGGACACGATCTATACTGATCCAGCGCCTTTGGAGGCATTGATACAACGCTTCGGGCGGGTTAATCGCCGTCGTAAGCAGGAGGCTATGGCACCAGTTCACGTTTATCGCCAGCCTGACGACGGCCAGATGATCTATGATACTGAACTGGTCAGAAGAACCCTTTCAGTTCTCGAACGTGAGGATAAAAGGCCTCTCGACGAAGGAGCTATAGGGAATTGGCTGGATGAGATATATGATGGTGAGGTGGCTGAACGCTGGCGGAGCGAATATGCAATTGCCGCTGAGGAATTCAGTGCTACTTGTGTACGTACTTTGCGCCCTTTTGCGGCTGATGAATCCCTTGAGAAGTTATTTTACCGGGCTTTTGATGGTCTTGAGGCCCTGCCATCGGTGCTATACGATGAATATAAGACTCTGGGTGATGACGACCCGATCCGTGCAAATGAACTGCTGGTTCCCATTAGCTGGCGACGATATAAGGCACTTGCCAGAAAGAATCAGGTTCTACCTCGCCAGAAAGGAGAGCCATATATCATAGAAGCAGGATACAATTCGGAAGTAGGCTTAACCTTCGACGATTCTCCCATAGAAGAATACGAGTAGCGGGTAGCATAGCTTACGCAGCAAGCTGTGTGCGAAGCACAGGAAACGCTTAACTGGTTTAGTCAGCAGATTTCTTCTGGAGTGCTGAAGCTTGCTTCAGCCTTCCGAACGAGCAAGCTGCACGTTCTACTGGAAAACTGGGTCTTTGACAGATAAATTTTCCACATTGGACATAAGGTTGCGAGCATTGGGACGTGTCGCACCTACGGAGCTTGGGTGTCATGTTAGCTCGGGGCTCTATAAACATGGTGCTCCTAGCGGAGCTAACGCTGAAATTGTGATATTGAGAATTAAAAAGGGATATGGAAATACCGAACATTTGCAGAAGAGGTGAATGAAAATGGAACCTCTCGTCATCAGCGACTACGGAGCTTATCTGGGCAAGCACAGCGAGCGGGTGGTGGTCAGGTACAGGGATAAGGAGCGGGCGAATGACGAGTATGCCCTTATGGACCTGGAGCAGGTTATTATCGGCTCCCGGGGCGTGAGCCTGTCGTCTGACCTGGTGGAGGCGTGCACCCAGCGGGGGATTGAAATATCGTTCCTGGGCTTTAACGGTCAGCCTTATGCGAAGCTGCTGAGTCCTGCGCTTACTGCTACCGTTATCTCCCGCAGGGAGCAACTGGCTGCGTATCAGGATGAAAGAGGCTTTGAGATCGCTAAGCGGTTCGTGCAGGGAAAGCTGCAAAATCAGATCAGATTGGTGCGCTACTTCGGGAAGTATCGGAAGAAACGTGCGCCGAAGCAATACGCGGAACTGACGGAACGGGTGCGCAAGATCCAGGATTTGCTGAAAGAACTGGATGCGCTGAAAGCTGCCGATGCCGGGCTTTGTCCCATCGACGCTATGCGCTCGACACTGCTGAACCTGGAGGGCCGGGCCGGCGCGCTCTACTGGGAATGCGTCGGGAGGCTGCTGCCCGGAGGGAAGTTCGGGAAGCGCGAGCATCGAGGTGCCCGGGGTGAAGTGAATGTGCTGTTGAACTACGGATATGGCATCCTCTACAGCCAGATCTGGAGTGCCCTGTCACTGGCGGGACTGGAGCCATTCGCTGGATTCCTGCACGTTGACCGGCCGGGCAAGCCTTCGCTGGTGCTGGATTTTATCGAGGAATTCCGTCAGACGGTTGTGGATCGCGTGGTGTTTGCCATGATCAACAAGCGGTTTAAGGTGGAATGGGAAGCGCCTGACAGCGATGCGGCACGGGATGCACACCAGTCGGCTAAACCGGGCGGAGATGCTGAGGAGACCCAGAGGGAACAGCGCCGTCTGAGTAAAGATACCCGCCGCGCCTTCGCAGACCGGGTGCTGGCCCGTCTTCAGGAGACGGAAGGCTTCGAGAGTAAGCAGCAGAAATTGGCCAGCATTATACAGCAGCAGGCGCGCCATCTGGCCATGTTCCTGCGCCGGGAGCGGGACTATAAGCCGTTTGTGGCCCGGTGGTGATGCTATGGGTGAGTCCGTCTCTGGGATGCTTCGTTTTTCATTTGAGCTAAGGTAACTTTATGGACACCGTCGGAAAATCCCCCTAACCCCCTTTACAAGGGGGAAATTGCTGATCTTTGATGAGCGGCCTTTACAAGGGGGAAATCAGCGATCTCTGTTGGGCAGTGGAATGCAAACTTATGTAATATACGACATTGTGAGGGATGGCATCCGTAAGCGGATCTCGGAAGCGTGCCTGGACTTTGGCCTCCAGCGGATCCAGTATAGCGCGTTTAGAGGGAATATGAACGCCACGCGTCGGAACGCCCTGGAAAAGAGACTGGCGAAGGAGCTGGGTAAACAGGAAGGGAAAATCGAGATTATCGCAGTATGTGAAAAGGACTTCCGGCAGAGGAGTGTGATAGTGGGTGAGTGAGTGAGTGGGTGTGTGGTGGAGATTTCTTAGTGGCTGATATAGATGAGAGGTGCTTGAATGATAGAACTGCGCGTGAGCGACCTTAAGCAGTATTTCTATTGCCCACGGATCATATACTATACCTATTGCTTACCAGTGCCGCGCCCGGTGACGTATCCCATGCAGGTGGGTACTACGGAACATGAAGTGCTCAGCGTGCTTGAGCGACGCCGGAGTTTTGAGCGATATGGTCTGAGCCAGGGCGAACGCAGATTCCACGTCCCATTGCAGGCTTACTCGATGGGCCTCACAGGCGTGCTGGATATGCTTATTACAACACAGGAGCAAGCGTTTCCGGTGGAGTTTAAGCATACGGTTCAGCGACTGAATTTGAATGCGAAGTGCCAGCTTGTGGCGTATGCCATGATAGTGGAAGAGTGTTTGGGCAAGCCCGTGGAATGCGGTTTCATCTATCGCATCCCGAAGCAGAATGTCACGGTAATACCCATATCCCAGGTCATGCGTGAGAAGGTTTTGTGTGCTCTGGAGGATATGCGTGAACTGATCGCTCAGGAACGATTGCCGGAGCCACCGCGCCAGAGAGGTAAATGCGTGGAATGCGAGTTTCGCAGGTATTGCCGGGACGTTGTCTGAAACATTGCGCAAATCGGTTTTCTGCGGAAAATGGGGGGTGATTTGCGGAAGTTTGTGATCCGTGGAGAAACACAGTTAATACGCGCTTTTACACTGGATTTGCCGAACCGGGAGGGGGCAGAAAACTGTCCCTCTGGCTGGCGCGGAGTGCCAGGAGAAGGCCGATTTGCGTGGCTCTACACCTGGCCTGAGAATGCATATAAACGAAAATTCTGGAATAGAACGATTTGCGTATTAAGTGTCAGAGACAGGTCAAACCCTGATGAATACTGGAGATAACGCTCCATGATCTTTACAATTGATATTCTGCCAAAATTGTGCTATGATAGAGCACACATGCCGAAGGATTTAACTGCGGCGCGCTCTTTGACAATTAATGCTCTGGTTTGAGGAGGTCGGTTACAGCAATTGACCCGATGAAAAGGGGACTGAAAGTTATACTTGCGATTTTCCC
>Ga0114922_10007373_pt1 | contig 10071 bp, 10 predicted proteins | sample AartaG_FD_100975 | JGI IMG/M metagenome (GOLD analysis project Ga0114922, IMG submission 100975) | Deep subsurface microbial communities from Aarhus Bay to uncover new lineages of life (NeLLi) - Aarhus_00045 metaG | ecosystem: Environmental > Aquatic > Marine > Oceanic > Sediment | place...
GGGATCGGCAATTTTGACGGCCACACAGTCGTGCTTGCGCGCCAGCAGAGACAGAGAGTCCCAGTACCCCTCTGTTCGGAAATCGGAAATGATGAAACAGATACCGCGGCGCTTCAAGTTACGATACACCCCTTTGAGGGCCAGATCCAGGTCGGAACCGCTTCCCCGCGGCTTGGTTTTGAGCAGCTCATGGATCAGGCTGAGGATATGCTTGCGTCCCTTGCCCGGAGGAATCCACTTCTCGATTCTATCGCTGAAAAAAGCCGCCCCGACTCTGTCGTTGTTCTTCACAGCCGCCAGGCTCAAGATCGCAAAAACATGGGCCGCATACTCATTCTTGCCGATCTCCCCGGAACCGGCATACAGAGATGCCGATATATCCACCACGTTGAAGAGAATGATCTCCCGCTCCTCCCGAAAAATCTTCGTATGGGGCAGGCCCATCCGGGAGGTTACGTTCCAATCGATGGCGCGCACATCATCCCCGGCCACGTACTCCCGGACCTCGTCGAACTCGATCCCCTGACCCCGGAAGATCGAACGGTAACGGCCGCCCAGCAGCTGGTCCACCAGCTTGGCAGAGACCAACTCGATCTGCCGAACCCGGCGAAAAAAAGACTGATCCTCCATCTGTGCCTATGGTACGTCTACGCTTCTGAGGATTTCGGCGATGATCTGGTCGGTAGAAAGATCCTCAGCCTCGGCTTCGTAGGTCAAGATGATCCGATGCCGCAGCACCGCCGGGGCAAGGGCCTTGACGTCCTCGGGGATAACAAAAGCCCTTCCCTCCAGCAGCGCCTTGGCTTTGGCGCAGCGGAACAGGTAGATCGAGGCACGGGGAGAACCGCCGTATTCGATGAAACGCACGAAATCCCCCTTCTCCCGATCCTTCTCACGGCTGGCCTGAACCAGGGTGACGATGTACTCCTCGATGCGCGGATCTGCGTGGATCTTCCGCACTACCGACCTCAACCCTTCGATCTTGTCTCCGTCCAACACCTTGCGAATCCGAATGTCGGATTTCACCCCTACCCGCTTGAGGATGTCCTTCTCCTCCGCGAAACTGGGATAAGGCACGTACAGTTTGACAATGAAGCGATCCAGCTGAGCTTCGGGAAGCGGATAGGTTCCCTCGTGCTCGATCGGATTCTGGGTGCCCAGAACCAGAAACGGCTCCTCAAGGCTGTAGCTTTCGGTACCCAGGGTTACCTGTCGCTCCTCCATCGCCTCCAGTAGAGCAGACTGCACCTTGGCCGGAGAGCGGTTGATCTCGTCGGCAAGGATGATATTGGTGAAGATCGGTCCTTTCCTGGGAATGAAATCCCCGGTTTGAGGACGGTAGATCATGGTTCCGATCAGGTCCGCCGGCAGCAGATCCGGGGTAAACTGAATCCGCTTGAATCCCGAGTCCAGAACTTCCGCCAGGGTCTTGACGGCCAGGGTCTTGGCCAAGCCGGGCACTCCCTCCAGCAGGACATGCCCTTCGGTCAGCAGGCCGGTAATCATCCCCTCCAGCATCTGCCTCTGCCCGACGATCCGCTTGGATACCTCCTCGAAGGTCTGCTGCAGCAGCTCTCCCGCCTGTTCCACTTCCGGTTCGAGGGTGTGTTTTTTTTCATCCATCGTTAATAACCCTTCATTGTTGGCTTCCCCGGCTTCGCCGGCTCATCAGCTTCTGTAATCGGCGTTCTCTTTCACGTACTGGTACGAAAGATCGGCTCCCAGCACCTCGGCCCGCCCTTGCCCGGCTCCCAGATCGATCTCCAGGACGACCTGCCGATCATGGGCGGGGAATCCCCTGGCAGCGGGATCCAAAGCGCATTCTCTGAGGTAGCGATTCAAGCGCACCTCTTTTTCGGTGCCGAGGCTAAAGCAGCCATCGGCGAATATCTCCACGCCCCCCAGGCTGACCCGCAGTTTATTCAGGTCGAGGGCAAAGTCTTTCGCGTCGGCGAAATCCCCCAGAGCGGAAACGATTCGACCCACGTTCGGGTCGTTTCCGAACACCGCCGTCTTGACCAGCGGAGAGTTGACAACAGCCTTGCCGGCCGCCGCGGCCAGGTTCTCATCCGCGCCGCCGGCCACGCTGACCTTGATCACGTGCCCCACCCCCTCGCCATTGCGGACCACATCCTCGGCCAGGCGGGCGCAGACGGTTTCCAGGGCGGCCCGGAAATCTTCCTCAGCAACCTGCGGCTTTGCCGCAGAACAGATCAGCAGAGCCATGTCGCTGGTGCTCTGATCACTGTCAACAGATATTCGGTTGAACGTCTTGTCGACGCATTCGCTCAGACATCGATTCAGCTGCTCCCGCTCCATCCTGACATCGGTCATGATAAAGACGAGCATCGTGCCCATATGGGGTTCGATCATACCGGCACCCTTGGCAACCCCCAGGATGCGACCCTCTCCCACCTCCACCGCATGTATTTTGGGATAGGAATCCGTGGTCATGATGGCCCGGGAAAGGGCAAGCGCGCCGTCTCTGTGCAGCCCCTCTACCAGCCACGGCAGGGCGTCTGTCATCTCCCGAACCGGGAGCTTCCAGCCGATGATTCCCGTGGAGGCGGGCATGATACTCTGCCCCGGCTCGCGGATCAACGCACCCAGGGCATCACAGAGTGCCTCGGCATCCTCCACACCCCCCGGTGCGCCGACATTGGCGATCCGGTTGTTGATCAGCACGGCCCTCAAGCGTTCGGCCCCGATCCGCCGACGGCCGATCAGAATCGGCGCCCCGCAGAAGCGATTGTTCGTAAAGACCCCGGCGAAGGCGGAACTGGCCTCATCGAGCACCATACAGGCCAGATTCATGGAGAGCTTCTGACCTCGCTCCCGGGATGTAAAGTCCAGAGAGGTGGTGGCGATAGAGAATCCTTCCGGAAGTCGGGATCGACCCTCGAGCTCCCGAAGGTACTGCTCCTCAGATTTATAGCCGGCCATAGAGCCCCAGTGTATCGATATGCCCCGAACGGCTCAAGAGAGAGAGTTGCTTGCCCTCACCGACTCATTGCCTCGCTTGCTTTTTTGGATATATCCTTCGGGTGGTAGAGAAATGAGCGAAGAAACACTGACTTTCAATCTGACAGTTGCTGAAAGGGATTTCCTGCTGGAGGCGGTAGGTCCGTATCTTGACGATGAATTGATTCAACTACTGAGGATCGCAGAATTAAAAGGTGAGGACCTGGCAATTTCCATGACGGACGCTGACATCGACTACCTACTGGGATTTATCGCGGCGGAAGCGAACCATGCGGAGGATGAGGAATACGAGGAACAATTGGATGCGATCTATAATCGTATCCAGCGAATGACCGGAGTCTGACGTGAGGAACAATCCAGCTACCTGAAAACGAACATAAGGGCGAATTCTTGGGGTAATCGAGTGATCAATAGTCAAGTTCCTCTATTCTCAAGAGTCTGTGCCCTTCAAATACAGTTAAGATTTCGACGGTGTTCTTCCGCACTCTATAGACTATCCTGTAATGCTTTACAATGAGATCTCGTATAGAAGGATTTGAAATCTCAGGAACCATTCTGCCGATGTGCGGATTTTGGGCGATCGATTCACCGCGTTCGATTAGATAGCTTACAAAATGCTCTGCTCTTCCAGGGCTATCTGTACCAATGAACTTTTCGATTCCCGACAGCTTGTCTAAAGCTTCTCCTGTCCATACAACGATCATTAAGAATCCCGCGCAGCTCTTCTGCTCCGTAGTTCTTCTTTTAGCTCCGTTGTACTGTATACATTGCCGGACTCGATATCAGCCAGCCCCCTGCCTACAGATTCCACAAATCGTTGATTATGTACCAGTTCATCGTACTCAGCCGGTGATATCAGTACTCCTGCGGGCTTGCCATTCTGAGTTATTACTAAAGGATGACCGGTACTACGGATGTTTTTTAGACACTGGGACAACTGTTTTTTCAATTCACCAATTGGTATGATATCACTGGAAATGTTAAAATTTTTCATTTTGACTCCTAATAAGAGACCAAATTCAATACTAAATATAGTATCTTTATTCGGTCTTTTCAAGCCTTTATCGGGAAAGCCTCTATCGGGAAAGGGGGTCAACGAAACTTGATCTGTAGAAGAACAGGTAGATGGTCCGAGGTCCCCCCCGGTGCTCCCCGACCGCCCCGGCGCCAGCGTCGGGGAAATCCGCTCTGCGGATCAACCAGAAAACCCGCCCGCACCACCTGGAAATCGCCCGGGGAATAGACGAATCCCTCCTGGCCGAACAGTCCGTGGGACAGCAGGATGCGATCCGGTGTCTGCCACCGGCCCTGATACACAGAGCTTCCCCGCTGATCCGGTGCCAGCTCGTACCAGGGATCGTATAGCACGACCCTCCGCTCCCGAACACCGGCACACTCCGGATCCGGGGTGATGAACAGAGCGCCTATCTCGGCGTAGGCGATCCGGGTTTCGGCATTGCGATCCGGCACTGTGGCGGTTTGGTAGCGACCCTCCGCCTGATCGTACTCGTCGAGGTTTTCATTCAAATCTCCCAGAACGAGCAGGTCTGCCTCCGGGGCCCTCTGGAGGATCACGCGGAGCCTATCGGTCAGCACCTCGGCCGCCTGTCTGCGGGCGGGGGCAGTCTGCTCCACCCCGCCGGTTTTCGACTTCCAGTGGTTGTTGAACAGGTACAGGGTCGATCCCCCGTACTCGAGTTGCAGCTCCAGAATGTGGCGAAGCGGCACACCGGCGAAACTTCCCACCGCATGAACCCGGGTGCTTTCGATGGGAATCCTGCTCAGACAGGCCACGGTGGTGGCCACCTGCTCCTGAGGTACGAAAACGAGGTAACGATAACCGAAGCCTCTGAGGTGACGATCCCGCAGTTCCCGCAGAGCGAGCTCGCTCTCCACCTCCTGGAGGCAGAGGACATCCGGTCCCCGGGCGGCTGTCGCCTTGACGGCTCGGGCGATGGCGGAGAGTTTCCGGTAAAACATCTCCCGGGACCACTGTTCGGCGCTGTACTCCGGATACTCCCTTCCCTCCCAGCGGTCATCGAAGAGGTTCTCTACATTGTAGCTGGCGATGAGGATCCCTGCCCTGCAGGAGATCAGGGAGAGGATTGAAATGATAAGAAAGACCGCAGCCGCCTTTCTTGACATCGAAGATATGGATCGACTACAGCTCGTCCCTGTTGCTGATAATCTTCGAAATGAGCCCGTACTCCAGGGCCTCTTCCGCGTTCATCCAGTAATCCCGGTCCGTATCCTTCTCCACCTTTTCGATCTTTTGGCCGGTTTCATTGGAGATAAGCTTGTTGATCTTTCGCCGCAGCTTGTCCAGCTCTTTGGCATGGATCTCGATCTCCGTAGCCACGCCCCGCATTCCGCTCAGGGGTTGGTGGATCAGGTAGTGGGAGTTTGGCAGGGCGATGCGTCTTTCCTTGGGTGCAGCCAGCAGGATGATCGCCGCGGCACTGGCGACCAGCCCCATACCGATAATGATCACTTCGGGCTTTATGAAGCGCATCATATCGAATATCGCAAATCCCGCATCCGCATCTCCTCCGGGGGAGTCGATAAATACCTTGATCGACTCATCTCCCTGATCTTCCAACAGGATCAGCTGCCGGATGATCCGCTCACCCAGGGATTTGTTGATCTCCCCGGACAGCAGGATGTTGCGGGTTTTCAAGATCTTTTCGATCAGATTGGATTCGCTTTTTTTATACTCCCCCTGCTCCTCCTCGTCTTGAAGATGAAACAGGTCATGCATGTTTTTATCCATCATAGCTTCAAAATATATTGAAACCGGCAGGAATTTTCAACAATAAGCAACCTGCAGAACAACTTTTCGGCATTGATCGGCTGCCGCCCGGGGGTTTACAATTATTCCTCTTTAGCGCAGGAGTCGCCGCCTGATAAAAGCCAACGATTCGAGGAGTACGGGTACCATGAAAACAACAATCGCCGTCATCGGAGGAAGCGGGCTGTACCAGCTGGAGGGTGCGGAGCTAGTCGAGAGAATCGAGGTGCCCACCCCCTTCGGTCTGCCCTCTGACCTGATCTCCATCGTCAAGGTGGGGGATCAAAATCTCGCCTTCCTGCCCCGTCACGGCAAAGGACACCGAATCCTGCCCACAGAGGTTCCCGCCAAGGCGAACATCTGGGCTCTCAAATCCCTGGGGGTCGACCAGATCCTTTCGGTCAGTGCGGTAGGCTCCCTGCGGGAGGAGATCAGGCCGGGGGATTTCGTTCTCTGCGATCAACTGATCGACAGAACCCGAAACCGGAGCTTGAGCTTCTTCGGGGAAGGATTGGTAGGCCACGTACCCTTTGCCGAGCCGTTCTGCCCGGGGATGCGGGAGCTCATCGCCGGCATTCTCAAAGGCGGCTCCCATCCCTTTCACCAGCGGGGTACCCTGGTCACCATGGAGGGCCCCCTGTTCTCGACAAAGGCGGAATCTCATCTGTACAGGAGCTGGAACGCAGATCTGATCGGTATGACCGCCATTCCCGAGGCCAAGCTGGCCCGGGAGGCGGAGATCTGCCTGGCCATCGTGGCCATGGTGACCGACTACGACTGCTGGCGGGAGACGGAAGTGAGCGTCAGCGTAGAGATGATCCTCAAGGTGATGAGTGAGAACACCAAGGCCATTCAGAAGGTCATCCCCTCGATCGCAACTGCGCTGAGCTCTCGGAGACAGTGCAGCTGCCACAGCGCGGCGGCGGGGGTTTTCCTCACAGACCCGGCCCTGGTCCCCTATGAGACGCGTCGCAGGCTGTGGGCTCTGTACGGCGGCAAGTACTGGAAAGGGCACTCACTGTAGATCCAGGGAATCCAGCTCTGCGGGAAATCCATCGGTCCTCCACGCGACAAGTTCGCCATCCCGTTCGGCTATGAGCATCCCTTCGGCATCGGGGAACTGCCTGAGCAGTTGCAATCCCTGCTCGGGGCCGAGCACAAATACGGCCGTGGACAGGGCATCTGCGAGGGCACAGGTGGAGGCAATGGCGGTTACCGAGACAAGCGCCTGCGCCGGAAAGCCGCTGCGGGGATCGAGAATGTGATGGTAACGTTCGCCCTCCTGTTCGAAGTACCTTTCGTAGTCACCGGAGGTTACCACCGCAATCCGCTCACCCTTGCGCCCCAAGGTCAACACACCCAGAACATCCTGATTTTTTCGGGGATGGCGGATGGCGATCCGCCAGGGTGCATCCCCCTGTTTCAATCCGGAAACAAGGATATCCCCGCCCGCGTCGATCAGGAAGTCCTTGTACCCTTGATCGAGCATATAGTCGGCGGTCAGATCGACCACCGCTCCCTTGGCGATTCCCCCCAGATCGAAACCGATCCCCTCGGACAGCACCACCTTCCCATCGGTGCCGATCGCAACTTTCGAAAAATCCACCCGCCCGCGGGCCAGCTCGATCTGAGATCCCGCGGGTAGCTGTCCTCCCGTGTCAAAGGACCACAGCTCGGTCAGGGCCAGGATTGTGGGATCGAAGGCCCCGCCGCTGGCAGCCGCCACGGCCTGGGCGGTCTGAAGCACGGCCAGCACTTCCTCGGGAGGACTGCCCTGACCGGAGCGATTCAGCCGGCCGACAGCCCCCTGCTCCCGACGGTGGTCGAACTGCCAGGCTGACCGATCCGCAAAATCGAACAGCTCCTGCCAATCCGGCTCGTCGGATGCAGACACCAGCACCGTGAGGGTCGTAGACATGGCGAAGCGGGTCTGCCGGTGCAGGGGAATCTGACAGGAGATGAGCATCCCGGCCAGGAGAATTGCCAAAAAGAAAACCTGAGAAAGTCGGCGCAATTGACGAACCTCTGATATCGTATTTGTTGCAGCGTTTGCACTCCGTCGATCTTTAAGCCGCCGCAAGGTTGCAGCTAATCAAGAGGGTAGAGTGCAATAATAGCCTGCACGAAAATCACCTGCGTTTCTTGAAAATTAGTGATTTACCATCTAATATTCAAGCCGGTATTACTCAAGTGAAGGCAGCTTTCGTAGGTCTTGTAGGAAGACCCTCCAGTGGCAAATCCACGCTGATCAATCGGATCTGCGGACAAAAGGTATCCATCATCTCGCCTGTTCCGCAGACCACCCGCAATCGCGTGCGGGGAATCTTCTCATCAGAGAGGGGGCAGCTGGTTTTCGTCGATACCCCGGGCTTCCACCTCTCGGAGAAGAAAATCAACATCCATCTCAAAGAACTGGCTACCCGCACGCTGTCCGAAGTGGAGATCGTTCTCTATCTGATCGATGTGTCCCGACCTCCGGGGGACGAGGAACGGGCCCTGATCGAGCTTCTCCGGGATCTCGAGAAAAAGGTGATCGTTGCATTGAACAAAATCGATGTCGGCGAAGGCCACGCAGAAGAAACCCGGGCGGAGCTGCGGCAAACGTTGAGCCGGGCCCCCACCCAACTGGTGTCCGCTCTAACCGGCCAGGGTGTGGATGCGCTCCTAGATGTTATTTGGGAACGAGCTCCGGAGGGGCCGCGCATGTACCCGGATGACTACTACACGGATCAGAGCCCGGAGTTCCGAATTGCCGAGATCATCCGGGAGAAGGCGATTCTGCAAACGCGGCAGGAGATTCCCCACTCCCTGTTCGTGGATATCAGCGACATGGAGATGAAGGATGGGGGCAGCTACCTGTGGGTACGGGGCTTTATCTACGTGGAGAGAGAAACCCAAAAGGGAATCGTCGTGGGCAAAGGCGGGGAGAAGATCAAGAACATCGTCCGCTCAGCCGAGCAGGAGTGCAATGAGCTTTTTCCCTACAGAGTCAAGCTCGATATTCGGGTGAAAACAAGATCTAAATGGCGAAATGACGAGGGACTGCTGAAGAAGCTCATCACCTGATGAGTTTATTCAGATAAACAGCCGAGCGGCGTGGAACTTTTCGAACGTATCCGGGAACGGGCTGCGGATCCAAACACCTGCTTCGTTTTTCCCTCGGAACTGACTGCGCGATTCTGGTGCAAACGGGCCCTGCACTTCTCAAAAACCAAGTCGATCCCAACCAGTCGTTTTCTGTCCTGGGATCAATTCAAGGAAAGCTGCCTGGTCTACGCTTTCCGGGGACGGCCGGTGAACCGGGCCCTTCGCCTGCTGTTCCTCTACCGCCAGTTGGAGCGTAACCGCCGCAGCCCCTATCTGCGACAGATCATTCCGCCTCCATACGCGGGGGAACCCCGAATCTTCCTGGAATCCCTGCAGCGTCTTCTCCCCGTGCTGCACCGCCTGGAGGCCGTCCGCAACCGCTGGCCCCGCTTCAGTCGGGACAAGCTGAAAGATCTGGAGGATCTCTATGCAAGCTACAGAGCGTTCCTGCGCCGCTCCCGGTTGTTCGAGCCGAACTACGAACAGCCCCGGTTTTCTCCGGGAAACCGCAGGTATATCCTCTTCTTCCCCGAACTGATCGAAGACTACGGTGAGTTCGCCGATCTGCTATCCGGGCAGGTGGAGCGGGTCCCGGTTCCTCCTGGCATTCGCCGGGGCACCTCCCTGCGGGTGTTCCAGACTCTTCCCGAGGAAATACGGGCTGCGATCCGGCAGTGCGCGGCCCTGCTGGACCGGGGAGTCGACCCGGAGCAGATCGTGCTCACAGCCGGGCAGCTCAGAGAGCTGGAGCCGTTCCTGCGCCGGGAGGCCGAGCTGTACGCCCTGCCGCTGCAATTTCACCTGGGAAAACCGCTGTCCGAGTTTCCCCAGGTCGTGATGCTTCACAAGGCATACACGGCTGTGGAATCCTCCTTCAGCCTCAATACCATGAAGGCTCTTCTGCTCTGCCGTTCCATACCCTGGAAGCAGGAGAGGCTCTGCAGGGCCCTGATCCGTCTGGCCCTGGATGGGCGAATCGTGGGCAACACACCGGCGGCGGACAATTGGGCGTTGAGTATCGAGTCCTCCCGGAAAAACGGAAACCCCCGCAGGCTGCCGCTTTCGCGGATCTCCGGTTTCTATGCCACGCTCAAGCATCGGCTCATCCGGATGGCAAGCGCGGACACCTTCGGCGAGCTCAAAAGCTGCCTGGTTTCCTTCACAGCGGATTTTTTGAATCTGAAAGCTTTGGACGACGAGGAAGTGAAGATCTA
>Ga0114922_10007374_pt1 | contig 10071 bp, 7 predicted proteins | sample AartaG_FD_100975 | JGI IMG/M metagenome (GOLD analysis project Ga0114922, IMG submission 100975) | Deep subsurface microbial communities from Aarhus Bay to uncover new lineages of life (NeLLi) - Aarhus_00045 metaG | ecosystem: Environmental > Aquatic > Marine > Oceanic > Sediment | place: Aarhus...
CTGACACACTGTATTAAGGTACCACGAATATCCATAAATCATACTGTTAAAGGAACTTGTGATACAACGATCCCATCGGTAGTAATTAATTTCATTATTATTTAGATACCTGATGCTCAAAATGAAAGATATAAATACTATAATTTACCTTCGTCCAGAAAGCTGTAGTAAGAATGGTCAGTTACAATGATATGATCCAAAAGTTTCATATCAAGGCAATTAGCTGCAGTTTTAATTTTATTTGTAATGTCAATGTCTGATCCACTTGGATTGAGATTCCCCGAAGGATGGTTGTGGCAAAGTATAATTGATGATGCAAGATTTTCTATGGCTGATTTCATGATCAGTTTTGTATCAATAACTGTACCTGCAACACCTCCCTGACTTACTTTAGTCTTGCCTATAATACGATTGGATCTGTTTAGTAACAATATCCAGAATTCTTCATGAGGCAGATCAGAAACCAGTGGCTCAAATATTTCATATACATCTTTGCTGCTTTTAATACTCTGACTTGAACTGATTTCTTCCTGTTTTCTGCGTTTACCAAGTTCAAGTGCTGCAACGACTGAAATTGCCTTTGCCTCACCAATACCTTTAAATTTCATTAAATCCTTTACAGTAAGTTTTCCAAGATTATTGAGATTATTGCCAGATCTTTGAAGCAGCTGCCTTGCAAGATCAACAGCAGAGAGTTTATGTGTTCCGCTACCAATCAAGATGGCAATTAGTTCGGCATCACTCAAAATCCTTGCCCCTTTTTGAAGCAGTTTTTCTCTGGGCCGGTCTTCAATTGCCCAGTTTTTAATGGTAATATTATTTGACTTTGGCACAGTTATTCATTTGAAAATAGAAAATGAAGTTATATTTTTATTTTCAAAGTCAAAAGTATTTGTAAATCAAAAACGCAGGAGATCCTCGATTATCAGAAAAAAAGCCCCATTGGTATGAGGCTTTAACTGGTAAAACAATATGATATCTTCAGAGGCTGTTTACGTGCCTGGAAAGACTCGATTTTAGATTTGCTGCTTTATTCAAATGAATAATATTCATTTTGGCCAGCTTATCAAGCATGCTGGCAACTTTCGGGAAAAGTTCAGCAGCAGCTTTTTTGTCGGTGGTATTTCTTAATTCTTTAATGGCGTTACGTGCACTGCGCGAATAATAACGATTATGAATCCTGGTAGTCTCATTTTGTCTGATTCTTTTTTTTGCCGACTTATGATTTGCCATTCTATTTGTTTTTTAAGTTGATTTCTGACTGAAAAATTTGAGGCGACAAACTTAGATATTTTTTTTATACCAAAAAACTTTTAAAGGGTTTTTACTCCACTTGCTTATAAATCTAACTGATTTAGATTATAATTAAAAATTAATTATATTTGCGCCACCTTAATAAAAACGGGATATTTACAGTATAAATCATAAAATAAAATAACCATGCGTAATAAAGGAGCCATTTGGACTCTGGCAATAGCTCTTACCCTTGTCTGTATATATCAGCTTTGGTTTACAGTTAAAACATATCAGGTTAGAAGTAAAGCAACACAAATTTCTCTAGGAGATCCAGGCCTTAGACAGCATTACCTTGATTCCGTTTCAAGCGAAGTTGTATATAACTTTATGTTTGGTCTGAGAAAGTATACATTCAGAGAATGCCAGGAAAGAGAAATTAATCTTGGACTCGATCTGCAGGGAGGTATGAATGTGATACTTGAGGTTTCGGCTGAAGATATCATTCGCTCTCTTTCAAATTATAGCAAGGATACAACTTTCAATAAAGCTTTGGCACTTGCAAAAAAAATGCAGCAGGAAACCAATGCTGATTTTGTGGATTTATTTGGTCGTGCCTGGGATGATGTTGATCCTAATGCCCGAATGGCAGCCAACGTATTCATGACACCCGAGTTACGTGAACAAATAAACTATAACTCTACAAATGAAGAGGTATTGGAAATCATTCGTACTGAAACTGAAAGTGCTGTAAGCAATTCTTTTAATATTATCCGGACCCGTATTGACCATTTTGGTGTTGCACAACCCAACGTTCAAAGACTCGAAGGAGGTGAACGGATTCTTGTAGAATTACCCGGTGTAGAGGAAAAGGAAAGGGTAGAAAAACTATTGCAGGGAACTGCAAAATTAGAATTTTGGGAAACCTATGATAACTTAGAGCTGTATGATAAATTGCTGGAGGCAAACCGTGCAATAAAACAACACCTCGATGCACAGAAGGAACTCGAGAAGGAGACGGTAACAGAAGTGGAAGAGAGTCTTTTAACCCTGCAACAGGAAACAGAAGAAATTGAAAGCGAACAGATTGCAGAAGAATTAACTGAAGAAGAGCCGGCTCTGCTTTCTCAGTTGGAAAGCGATTCATCTGCAATAGATTCCATAGGTCAGGAATCAATGTTTGAAGAATATCCTCTGTTTTCTGTATTATATCCATATGCTACTGCTGAAAAATTAATTCCGGGATCCAGGATCGGACGTGCATTTTTCCGTGATACTGCCAAAGTTAACAGGCTTATGAAAATCGCCATAGAGAAGGCGGTTTTTCCAAAAGACTTTAAGTATTTCTGGTCTGCCCTACCTGTTGAAGATCCAGTTACCAGAAAGCCAACGGATATGTATGATATGCACGCGATTAAAATTACCAGTCGTGATGGCAGGGCACCACTTGACGGAGATGTAATAACAAGTTCCAGAGAGGGATTTGATCAATATAGTGGGGACGCCAATGTATCCATGACAATGAATGGAGATGGTACAAAAAAATGGGCACGTATTACCCAGGATAATGTAGGAAAACATATCATTGTTTCAATGGACGACCTGGTTTATTCTTCTGCAGTGGTAAGAGAAGAAATTACCACAGGTAGCACTGAGATATCAGGAAATTTTACTCCCAAGGAGGCACAGGACCTGTCCAATCTTTTAAAATCAGGTACTCTTCCGGCACGATGCCGTATTCTTCAGGAAGAAGTGATTGGTCCCTCGCTTGGTCGCCAATCGGTTAACTCCGGATTGAATTCATTTATCGTTGCATTTATGGTTGTTTTATTATATATGCTTTTTTATTATAGCCGACGTGCCGGGTTCGTTGCTGATATTGCTTTGATTACCAATATGTTTTTCCTCATTGGAGTGCTTGCATCCTTAGGTCCTGCTTTAACCTTACCTGGTATTGCCGGTATTGTACTGACCATTGGTATGTCGGTCGATGCAAACGTTCTTATTTTTGAAAGAATACGTGAGGAAGTAGCTGGTGGAAAAGGTATTCGTATGGCCATTTCCGACGGTTATAAAAATGCATACTCTGCTATTATCGATGCCAACTTAACCACCCTTGTTACCGGCGTAATATTGTATATCTTAGGTACCGGACCCATAAAGGGTTTTGCAACCACACTTGTGATAGGTATTATAACATCTTTGTTCTCAGCCATATTTATTACAAGGCTTATCTTCGAAGCATTTCTGGATCGGAGTAAAACAGTCACTTTTTCAACCAAACTTACTGAAGGTGCTTTCAAAAATACCAATATCAATTTTATCGGTTTGCGAAAAACATTTTATATGGTTTCAGGGATTGCAATCCTGATTGCGATGGGCTCATTAGTTATCAAAGGATTAGACCAGGGTGTGGATTTCATAGGTGGACGGAATTATATTATAAAATTTAACCAGGAAGTAAGACCGGCTGAGGTAGCTGACTTATTGCAGAATAAACTCGATGAACGGCCTAAAGTAATTACTTTTGGTGAAGAAAATCAGGTGCGGATAACCACGCGATATAAAATCAACGACGAAAGCGAAACCATTGAAAGTGAAATTCAGCAAAGCATTTTTGATGGTTTAAAACCTCTTTTGGGTGATAATGTGACCCTGGATCAGTTTAATACTGATTATTGGCGTAGTTCGCAGAAAGTCGGACCTACCATTGCCGATGATATTAAACGCCAGGCTGTTGGAGCTATCATAGTCTCACTGCTATTCATGTTTCTTTACATTTTCATCAGGTTCAGAAACTGGCAGTATGGATTGGGTGCTGTTGCAGCTCTGATCCATGACTCATTGATCGTAATCGGTATTTTTTCATTATTGTATGGGTTGATGCCTTTCTCCCTTGAAATTGATCAGGCTTTTATTGCAGCAATTCTGACTGTGGTTGGATATTCAATTAATGATACCGTTGTGGTGTTCGACCGTATCCGTGAATTCCGAAAGCTCCATCCAAAACATGAGTTCAGAGAAATGACGAATATGGCACTTAACAGTACAGTCAGTCGTACAATAAACACATCAATGACAACCTTTGTCGTTTTGCTTACCATCTTTTTGTTCGGAGGTGAGAGTATCCGGGGTTTTACATTTGCTTTGTTAATTGGAATCATTGTTGGGACTTATTCGTCACTGTTTATTGCTACCCCGATTGTTTTTGATACCATCAAAAGAATCGTCAAAAAGCATTAAATCATTATTTGTATATAAATTTAGTTACATAGCCTCAACTTACGGTTGAGGCTTTTTTTATATATTTACATATTAATAGTTCATTACATGAAAGTGCTGTTGTTTATCAGTGGACAGGAAATCATACTTGTCCTTCTGGCAATCCTGATCTTGTTCGGATCTAGAAAAATTCCTGAATTTGCAAAGGGGTTGGGTAAGGGAATGCGGGAGTTCCGAAAAGCCACCGAAGATATCAAGAAGGAGATAAATGAGAGTTCCAATGAAATAAAAAAGGATCTGAATGACATCAAGAACAACATCAAAGATTGATCAAATGTCGTTCTGCATCGATCAAAATTATCCAATAAATCACTACAAATAAATGAAATATTTACAACTGGTTGCTGGTCTGGCTGCTGGTTTTGTAATTCTGATATACAGTGGTAAGTATCTTATTAAGGGAAGCATCTCTATTGCATATCGGTTTAAGGTTTCCAAACTGGTAATAGGTCTGACTGTTGTAGCATTTGGCACCTCTGCTCCGGAGCTCTTCGTCAGCGTGATGGCTGCCATTGACAACCATCCGGGTATTTCAGTCGGTAATGTTATTGGATCAAACATTATGAATATAGCCCTGGTACTGGCCATTACTGCCATGATATTTCCCATTCCTGTAAGAAAGAGTTCCATCAAATATGACTGGCCTGTAATGATGCTGGCAAGTCTGCTTTTTTATATTTTCATATTGAATGGTTATCTGCAATTTCTGGAAGGTCTTATTTTCTTTGTACTACTATGTGCATATATTGTGTTTTCAATCTATTATTCACGCAAAAATTATAACCATCTGGATGCTGTTGAGGAGGTACATTTTTCCACCCTGGTTTCAGTTTTACTCATTGTATTATCATCTGCCGGCCTTGCCCTGGGGTCAGATCTGCTTGTTAAAAATGCAGTCAAAATTGCCGACAAGCTTCATATTGATGATCGCATCATCTCCATAACAGTTATCGCTTTTGGAACAAGTTTACCTGAACTGGTTACCTCGGCAGCAGCAGCATTTAAAAAGGAAATGGATATCTCCATCGGAAATATCATTGGATCAAATATTTTTAATATTCTTTGTGTTCTGGGTATTACCAGTATGATTAAGAAGATTGAGATTCCTTCAATGACGATGCATTTTGATGTTTTCTGGATGCTTGGCATAGCACTCCTGTTGTTTTTGTTTATACTTCCACTTAAAGGTGGAAAGCTTACTCGACCCAAAGGATTATTTCTTTTTATGGTCTACTGTATATATGTATATTTACTTCTTGTTAAAGTGTAGTTCACTATGATTGAGGCCAGAGATATTTGTAAGTCATTTGGAAACCTTGAGGTTCTGAAAGGAATTAGTGTCAGCATAAAAAAAGGTGAAATTGTAGCTATCATTGGCCCGAGCGGTGCAGGGAAAACAACGCTACTGCAAATCATAGGTACATTGCTTAAACCCTCTTCAGGTACTGTTTCTATTAATGAAATTAAAGCAGACGGACTCAAAGACAAGCAATTGGCAAAATTCAGAAACAAGCATATTGGATTTGTTTTTCAGTTCCACCATCTATTACCTGAATTCACTGCTCTTGAAAATATTTGTATACCAGCTTTTATTGCAGGAAATTCAAAATCTGAAGCAGAATCGAAAGCAATTGAGATTTTAAGATTTCTAAAACTCGACGATCGCTGGGATCATAAACCAAATGAACTCTCAGGAGGTGAACAGCAGCGTGTTGCGGTTGCACGTGCACTCATCAATAATCCTTCAGTAGTACTTGCCGATGAACCATCCGGTAACCTCGATACCATGCATAAAACTGAGCTGCACGAGTTGTTTTTTGAGCTTCGGGAAAAGTACAATCAGACTTTTGTTATTGTTACACATGACAGAGAATTAGCCGGCATGTCAGACAGGATGTTAAGCATGCAGGATGGAAAAATAATCTGAAAGGATTGTACCAGGGACTTTCACTTTCAGGTATCGGCATCCGGCAGTACGCACCAAAAAAAAATCCTTCCATGCAACCGCACAGAAGGATTTATAATGACTCTATCAATATTATTATGCTCCGAGAATTCCGAATGTTACTGTCAGACCCGCCATGACAACCGAAACCATGGTCATCAGCTTAATCAGGATGTTCAGAGAAGGTCCTGAGGTATCCTTAAAAGGATCTCCAACTGTGTCGCCAACCACTCCTGCCTTATGAGCATCACTACCTTTTCCTCCATAATTTCCCTTCTCGATGAATTTTTTGGCATTATCCCAGGCGCCACCTGCATTATTCAGCATACATGCCAGAGTGAATCCTGCAGTAAGTCCACCTGCCAAAAGTCCCACTACTCCTGCAACTCCCATTAATATACCAATCGTTATGGGAACGATGATTGCCAGTAATGATGGAAGCAGCATCTCTTTCTGGGCTCCTTTGGTAGAGATGGCAACACATTTTGCGTATTCCGGAGTTGCTGTTCCTTCCATGATACCAGGAATTTCTTTGAACTGACGTCTCACCTCATCAACCATTGCACCTGCAGCACGACCAACAGCTTTCATCGTCATTGCACAGAATACAAATGCCATCATGGCTCCAATAAATAATCCTCCAAGTAACATGGGATTAAATATGGAAAGATCATATGCCTCAACAAAATCAGTAATATGCGCAGTGGCAAGCTTTATTGCCTTTTGACCCTCTGCAATGACAGGTTCATTGCTGGTATAGAATAAAGTATCACCAATTTGTTTAAATCCTTCACCTGCCAATCTGCCAAGCCATAACCTGACTTCTTCCATATAGGCTGCAAGCAATGCCATTGCTGTTAAAGCTGCAGAGCCAATTGCAAATCCCTTGCCTGTAGCTGCAGTGGTATTACCAAGCATATCAAGTGCATCAGTCCTCTGTCGTACTTCAGCAGGTAAATGTGCCATTTCGGCATTTCCACCGGCATTATCGGCAATGGGACCAAAAGCATCTGTTGCCAGTGTAATTCCTAAGGTAGACAGCATTCCAACAGCTGCAAATCCAATACCATAAACACCCATGGCAAAATTTTGAAATCCGCCGGCAAATCCAAATGCCGCGATGATACCAAGTACAATGGTTATCACTGGTATCCATGTTGAATACATCCCCACTGCAATACCATCAATAATGGTTGTTGCAGGACCTTGTTGCGCCTGCCTTGCTATACCTCTTGTTGGCTTATATTCGTCAGATGTAAAATATTCTGTACCTTGACCGATAATTACTCCGGCAAGCAAGCCTGCAATCACAGATCCAAATATTCCCCAGGTAATCCATCCGGCATTGGCCATAAAAGCCAAAGCAATTAATATCAGGACAGAGCTGCCTCCTGTACCAAGTAACAATGCCTGAAGAAGGTTCTTCTGGGTGGCAGACTCCTTTGTTCTTACCATGTAAATACCAGCAATCGAAAGAATGATTCCAATTGCAGCCACAATCATCGGAGCTATTACAGACTTAATCTGATCGATTCCTGCAAGACCCGGAAGTGCTGCGCCAAGTGCAGCAGTTGCGAGAATCGAACCGCAATAAGACTCATAAAGGTCTGCTCCCATACCGGCAACATCTCCTACATTATCACCAACATTATCGGCAATCGTTGCAGGATTTCTTGGATCATCTTCAGGAATTCCCGCTTCAACTTTGCCAACAAGATCAGCACCCACATCAGCAGCTTTAGTGTAAATACCTCCACCCACACGGGCAAATAAAGCCTGGGTTGATGCACCCATACCAAATGTCAGCATGGTGGCTGTAATTTCAATCATTTTTTCGTGATCAGTTGTTCCTGCATGTACAAATTGAAGTCCAAGCCAGTTCAATCCGCTTGTCATATGTTCAGCTGTATAAACCAGTTTGGTAAGAATAAGATACCAGATGCTGATATCCAGTAAACCAAATCCCACAACCACAAGACCCATCACAGCACCACTACGAAAAGCTATCTTAAGTCCCTGATTAAGTGATTGAATCGCTCCCTGTGCAGTTCTTGCAGAAGCATTTGTGGCAGTTCTCATACCAAGATAACCACAAAGTCCCGAGAAAAATCCGCCAGTCAGAAAAGCAACCGGGACAAATGGATTCTGAACTTTCAAATAAGCCAGGATGCCCAGAAGCAGAACAAGGACAATGAATACAAGCCCGACAACCTTATATTGCCTTTTTAAATAAGCCATAGCACCATCCTTGACATATTGAGCAATTTCCTTCATACGATCACTACCCTCAGAATTTTTCATCATCGTTTTGAAAAAGATGTAGGCAAAAATCAATGCCAAAACAGAACTAATCGGAATAATCCAAAATAATGAACTAGTCATACTTCAAGTTTTTAATAATTTAATTAAAATAAATATGATTTGAATGATTATAATTTCTGACACAAATGAGTAAACAATATGTTGGTATTTAACGTTTTGTATGCTCACTAAATTTATCTCGTTAAAAACAAGCTGCAAATATACTTATTTTTTAATATCCCCTTGGAGGATATCAAGTGATTTAAATCAACGTGTATCATTCCATCAGGTCAGAACAGATACCATTTGATCTTATTCCACTGAATTTCTATTATTTACAGATATTTACATATTATTTTTTCTCGTTCTAAATTACACAGATACAAACACAACAAAGAGTATTACTGGTTATTCTTTCAGCTTATTAATTTTATAGTAAATCGTAATGATGCCGACAAAGGGTATAATCCCTTTGATCAGCTATATTACATGCAATCAGAATAATTCACAAATATTTATTTGTTTTCGAATCAATTCTTAAAATATTATTTTACCTTTGCACACTCAAAAAAATTTGAGGTAAAATAAAGTAGGTTAAATTTAATTTAAAAATTATGCCCCTTAAGATCAGATTGACTAGACAAGGTCGTAAAAAAAGACCTTTCTATCACATCGTAATCGCAGATAGCAGGGCGCCACGTGATGGTAAGTACATTGAAAGGATTGGTATATACAATCCTGTCACTAATCCTGCTACTATTGAATTGAATTTTGATAGAGCATTGTATTGGGTACAACAGGGCGCTCAACCTACTGACACCTGTAGGACAATTTTATCTGCAAATGGTGTAATGTACAAAAAACACCTTCTGGAAGGTGTAAAAAAAGGTGCTTTCTCTGAAGAAGAAGCTGAAAAAAGGTTTGATGCATGGAAAAAAGAAAAAGATGCAAAATTGCATGCAATTAAATCCAAATTAGAAAAGGCAAAGGAAGCCGAAGCTAAAAAGAAGATTGAAGCAGAAGCAAAAATTAGTGAGGAAAAAGCAAAAGAAATTGCCAGAAAAAATGCTGAATTAGCAGAAGCCGAAGCAAAAGCCGCTAAAGAAGCTTCAGAAGAAGCTGTTGAGGAAACCGTTGAAAAGACAGCCGGACAGACCGAAGATGAATCCACTGCAGAGGTTGTTGAGGAAACCGTTGAAGAGACAGCCGGAAAGACTGAAGATGAATCCTCCGCAGAGGTTGTTGAGGAAAAGGCGCAAGAGACAGCCGGAAAGACTGAAGATGAATCCTCCGCAGAGGTTGTTGAGGAA
>Ga0114922_10007375_pt1 | contig 10070 bp, 11 predicted proteins | sample AartaG_FD_100975 | JGI IMG/M metagenome (GOLD analysis project Ga0114922, IMG submission 100975) | Deep subsurface microbial communities from Aarhus Bay to uncover new lineages of life (NeLLi) - Aarhus_00045 metaG | ecosystem: Environmental > Aquatic > Marine > Oceanic > Sediment | place...
ATCGTGCCGATGTGTACCCGCTCCCTCTGGTCCATGTTGGCCCCAATATGAAACCACATGGAAGCGGTGACGATGTTTTCGCCGGTTTCCCGGGCAAAGCGTCCGGTGAGCATGTTCATGCCGTTGAACTGGGCGTGGGAGGCGATGCGGTCAACTTCGTCCACAAGAGCCGAAACCTCGACCTGGATCTGCATCCGGTCTTCGTCCGAATAGATCCCGTTGGCGGCCTGTACGGACAACTCCCGCAGCCTCTGAATGATGTCCTGGCTCTCCTGGAGATACCCTTCAGTGGTTTGAATGAAGGAGATACCGTCCATGGTGTTTTTCTCGGCCCTGTGCAATCCTCGAATCTGACTGCGCATCTTCTCGGACACGGCCAACCCGGAAGCGTCGTCTCCGGCCCGGGTAATACGCAGACCGGAGGACAGCTTCTCCAGGTTCTTGTCCAGAACCCAGGTGTTCATCTTCTCCTGGCGCTGTGCAAACAGCGCGCTCATGTTGTGGTTGATTATCATTGTTTCCTCCGTGAAACATCAAGTTTTTTACGGGCATCCCTGCCCGTATCTTTTTACTAAACCTCCCTCCAAAAAAGACGATATGTAGATTAGGGGAAGTTCGAGCTCCTGTCCCGGGATATTGAAGCTAGAAAATCCCTCATTCTTTTGATCGTCATCCCCCCCCTTAAAATTTATTTATTTTTATTTCGAAATTTGCAGTTTCCTGTCGGGGTACGCGTAAGAATGGAGAAGTAGCGGCTGTTTACGCGCGCTGTTCGCACGCGCTATTCGTGGGTGTGTCGTGTAGCCCGGAGGGTGTTGTTGATCAGTAACTTGTAGCTCATCGGCGTCTTGTCCGCGAGGAACTGTATGCCAAAGGCCCCGATGTCATCACGGCCCACCACCTCCTCAAAGCGCACGATCGTACCGGGGATGAGCATCTGTTGCTTCAGGGCGGAGAATTGCAGTACCGCTGTTTGTTGGACATGCTCAGGCCGAGCACCGAACAGAAGGACCTTGCTCCCAGAGAAAGACAGATCCCGGATTATACATTTACTTGCCCGCTGTTCCAAAACCAACGTGGCTTCTTTACCGTCGATACCGATCAGCTTGATATTCGCCGGATTGAGCTCGATCCTCTCGTCCTTTCTGCGTTTGAAATTCGTACTGGTATCGAACAGCTGCCCCAGCATCTCGATCAGATCGTCCGCCGGTTTTGTCGTGTATTCGAGGCTGAGAAAGTACAGATCCGGTTTTTCGGCGTTGTAAAAAGTGTAGTTCGTGACTTTCGCCGGTACGAAGAAGAAAAGCGGTTCCGGCTTATCGTTTCGCTGGAAGGCGAAGCGCAGGGATACGGAATTTCCCGCCAGCCGGATCTGCTGCAGCGCCTTGGTCTTGAGGCTGGCCACGATCTTGGCTCCAGCCATCGAGCAGGAGTAGACGATACAGGACAGCTGGTCGCCCCGGGTCTTGAGAAATACCTCCTTGGGCAGGAGCTTTAGTACCTCTATGATCTGTCGATTGAAGGTGATCTCTCGATCCTTGTAGAGTTCGTAGTACTGCGAGCGTTGCTGGCTTGTGATTAAGCCCATAAGGAGTGTACCTAACCGAATCTACTATAGTACAATCTCCGCCAGAGTGTCAATCAGAGAGGTGTTGTGAGATGTTTTCCGTATTCGGATTGGGGAATCCCCTGCTCGATTTTATAGCTCCCGTGGATCCTCTGATCCTGGAAGCCCTGGATGCCAAGAAGGGCACGATGAACCTGGTGGATCGAGAGGGCATGGAGAGGGTTTTGTCGAAGTTGAGCGGCTACACGAATATTCCCGGAGGAAGTGCGGCCAACACCCTCAGGGCGATTTCCTGGCTGGGCAGGGGCGAACAGCCGGAACAGCTGCTGTACTGCGGTGCAGTCGGACCCGATTCTCGGGGAGAGGCTTATAACAGCAGTTTGCAAACAGCGGGGATCAATGTGCGGTTGGTGACCAAGAGCCTGCCCACCGGCTGCTCGGTCATCCTGGTAACGCCGGATCATGAGCGAACCATGTTTACCTATCTCGGCGCCTGCCGGGAGTTTGGATTGGAGGATCTGGACCTGAGCGCCCTTTCCAGTTCCAGGATCTTTTATACAACAGGTTATATGTGGGACACGGAGAACCAGAAGCAGGCGGTGATGCGGGCGATGGAGCACAGCCGGGAAAAGGGAGTGCGGATCTTCTTTGACCTGGCCGATCCTTTCGTTGCCCAACGCTTTCATGAGGAGTTTCGCTCGTGGCTCCCCTCCCGGGTTGATGTGCTGTTCGGTAACCGGGACGAGTTCCAGATCATGTTTGGTCCTGATTTAGCCGATCGGCAGCTGCTGGCCAGGGCGGCGGAGGTGTGCCCGGTGTTATTGATGAAAACCGGCTGCGATGGGTGTTTTGTGAGTGACCGTGGCACGGTTAGGAGAATCGATGGATTCTGTGTAGATCCACTCGACACAACCGCGGCCGGGGACTGCTTCTCCGCGGCCTTTATCTTCGCCACTCTGCGGGATCATTCCCCTGTCCAGGCGGCCAGACTGGCCAATCGCCTGGCCGCCTCGATTGTCACAGTCCTGGGTTGTGATTTCAGGAATTTGGACAGAGATCTGATCCTGCGGGAAGGGTTATCCTGAACTCATTCCTGCCGGGTTCGCAGTACACCTCTATTGATCCGTTGTGCTCCTCGATTATTTTCTTGCAGATCGTCAGGCCAAGGCCGGTGCCCTGGTCTTTATCGTAAGAAAAGAAGGGATCGAAAAGTCTCGGCCGCATCTCCTGGGGTATGGGGGGACCGTTGTTGACAACACGAATCAGCAGTGTCTCGTTCTCCAGCGAAGAACTGATACGGATTGAACGCCCGCCCTCCACTCGTTGAAGATACTCGCGAGCGTTCTGTATCAGGTTGATGAACACCTTCTTCAACTTTTTGCGATCCCCGTACACGTTGTTTGATCCGTTCAAACAAATATCTGTGTGAATGTTCTCTTTCTTGAGGCTGATGTCAAACAGCTCCATGATCTCCTGAAAAAGGATGGAAAAATCGATGGCTGTAATATCGAGGTGGCTCTGTCCTTTGGAGAAGGCCAGCAGCTCCTCTACCATATCGATCAGACGCCGGACTTCCTGATTGATGATTCCGGCAAACTCCTCCCGTTGAGCTGCGGCCAGCTCCGCTTGAAGCAGGGAGACGAAACCGAGGATCGTGGCCAGGGGCCCCTTCAGATCGTGAACGATCATGCTTGCCATTTGGCCCAGGACCAGAAACTGTTCCTCCTGCATCTCCTTGCGGTGCAGGTGCTTGCTATAGAGGACAGAGCACACCACGTGGGAAGCGGCTTCGGTGAAGGAGAGCTCTTCGGAATCGAATGGTTTTCCCAGCGAGAACAGGAACACCAGAAAACCGAAGGAAGTGCCCTGAAACATGAGAGGAAGAATACAGAGGCTGCGACCGTCGGGGATTCGGCCGGCGGTTGGCTGTGTCATCTGTTGCAGGTCCAGCTGCTCGACTATTCCGTTTATTTCCTCTTCCCGATCCGAAAAGTTGGCGGGAAGGCGGCTGCGCATGCGGTGGCCGTGAGCCTGGCAGTGCCAACCGCAATCGGCCTCAAGCTCCGCCTGAAGCCTGAAAACGGCTTTCTCCAGGATGGTCTCGCTGGTTGTAAGTCCCTTTAGCTCCAACTGCAGCTCGTTCAGGAAGTCCAGCTCTTCGATCTTCTTGCGCAGAGAGCCGATCAAAGTCTGGTTTTTCCTCTTCAGTTCGTAGATCTCGATGGCATTGCGGATCGTGGCTTTGATTTCCTCTATATCCCAGGGCTTGCTCAGGTAGCGGTAGACCGCGCCCCGATTGATGGCGTCGATCACCACGTCGATATCGGAATAGCCGGTTACCAACACACGTACCGTTTCCGGGTACTCCTTGGCAACTGTTTCGAGGAGTTGGATCCCATTGATGCCCGGCATGCGCTGGTCGGCCAGCAGCACCTGAATCTCCTGTTCGGCCAGGATCGCCAGAGCTTCTGAGCCGGATGCGGCTGTGATTACCGTGTATTCCCGTTCAAAGAAAGATCTGAAGAGATAGAGGTTCTGTGGCTCGTCATCGACGTACAGTATTTTATGTTCGCCAGTACCCTGTTCCATGGCAGTGCAAGCAATCTGGGCAGCGAAAAGCCCCGCTTATGCCGTCTGGAGAAGCATCCTCTTGAACCATCTAAAGCGTTCAAGTGGGTTTCCTCATCGAAGGTGCAGCTTTCCATCGGCGGTCAGCCGAAGGAGGCTTTTACCCCGATATCGGGAATCCCTGGAGGTTGGTTTGACCCAAGAAGATTATTAATCCCCTCGCGGACACCGCAGGGCTAGTTTCCCATCAGACTCTTGTCAATCGTGTCGATTAATCGCTCAGTAATTCTTTCCAATTCTACAGCTTCACTGTCCACCGTTTCTACCCCCCCGGTGCGCAACAGCTCGTCTACTAGGTTGAGAGCGGCCAGCAAACTAATCTTTACTGGATCCTGAGTCGCGCTCTGTTCGTATTTGCGTTGGATCTCTTCGACCTTTTTCTCGAGATAATTGACGACGCGCTGCAGGTGCTGGATATCTCCGTTGGATTGAACAGTGAAGGAGGATCCGAGAATATTAACCGCCAGGCTGTTTTTGTCCATCCTTAGCCAAGGAACGATTCTTTAGAATATATCGAGCTCCCCCTCCCCTTTGGCTTCAAAGGGAAGATGATCCTCGGCCTCTTCGGGATCCTCTTCGGTGTCGGAGGTTTTACCGGCAGGCATGTCCGTCTGAGCATCGTTGATCTCATCCTCCAGCTCGTTCAGATTCTCAAGTGCCCGGAGGATGGATTGCTCGATATCTTTCTGATCACTCTTGAAGTTGTCGACCCGCTTCTCCAGTTCCTGCATCCGCGCTTGAGCAGAATCAAGGGTCTGCCGCAAGCTCTGGTTCTCCGTCTTGAGGGTCTTGATCAGCTGAACCGCTTTGGTTACCCGGGCTTCGAGTTTCTGAATCTGCTCGAGGTTGATCATCAGTTCGATTCCGCTCCAACGGCTTGTTTGGCCTTGGCAACCAATGCGGAGAAGGCATTGGGATCTTCGATCGCCAGGTTGGACAGGGCTTTTCGGTTGATCTGAATCCCGGCAAGCTCCAATCCATGGATGAAGCTGGAGTAGCTCATATCCTCCTGTCTGCAGGCCGCGGATATCCGGGTAATCCAAAGAGCACGGAAGGTCCGTTTCTTGTTTCTGCGGTCTCTGTATGCGTAGGATAAGGATTTGGCTACTGCATCTTTGGCGGTTCGATACAGATTGCTCCGTCTGCCCCAGTAGCCCTTAGCATGTTTAAGCAGCTTCTGCCGCCGCTTTTTTCGCTTGGTTCCATCTATTGCTCGTGGCATCTGTGTTAAGCTCCTAGTGATCTATCCGTAAGGAAGTAGTTTCTTAGCGCGGTCGGCTTCGACACTGCTCAGGATAGCCGGCTGGCGCAGCCGTCTCTTTCGCTTGCTGTTCTTCTTCGTGAGAATGTGACGTAAATTCTGCTTTTTATAACGAACCTTGCCGGTGCCGGTCAGTTTGTACCTCTTGGCTGCGGCTCTCTTGGTTTTCATCTTTGGCATATGTTTTCCCTTATGAAATTCTATCTCTTCGATTTCGGGCTGATGAACATCGACATCATCCGCCCCTCCATCTGTGGTCTCTTTTCCACTACAAAGGAATCGCCTAGCAGTTCCTGCACTCGGTTCAGTACATTCCTGCCCAACTCGAGATGGGCTAGTTCCCGCCCTCGAAAACGCACGGAAACCTTGACCCTGAAGCCCTCTTCCAGGAACTCCTTTATGTGCTTGGTCTTGAAGCCAAGATCGTGTTCTTCGATCTTGGGCTGCATGCGAATCTCTTTGAGCTTGACCTGTTTCTGCTTCTTCTTTGCTTCCCGCATCCGCTTCTCCTGCTCGAACTTATACTTCCCGTAATCCAGAAGCTTGCATACGGGAGGAGATGCGTTCGGTGAAACTTCAACAAGATCAAGACCTACCTCTGATGCGATCTGTAGGGCTTCGGTGGTAGGCACGATTCCCCGTTGCTCGCCCTTTTCGTCGATCAGACGGACTTCGCGAACCTGGATCATCTTATTGATCCTTTGATCTTTATCTGCCAATAGACCTCCTTATCGAGAGTGTCATTATTGTAGCTTTCTTGTGCCGGGGTAACTATAACACCTGGCGGGAAAAGAGTCAAACGGTGGCAGTGTCAGCCGGTGGGACCTGATCTTCCGTCTTCGCGTTCTGCAGGACCTCGTTCCACTTGTCCTGGAGGTAGCGTTTGAAAACGTAGTCGTCGTGATAGTTTTCCGAGATATCCTCCATCACTTTGCTCAGGTCTTCGAACAGCTCCACCAGGGAGGCGAGCAGCGGACTGTCTTGGGGGCTCAGCTCCTCGGACAGGATGAACTCGGGTTTGAACATGGACTCCTTGAGGTTCAGGACTGCTCCTTTTTCAGCCCCGCCAGGAGCGGCTTCCTTTACCACCTTGGAATCGGAGCTCACCTTGTCGATGTCGATGAGGGCTCCTGGGCCGAGTAGGCCACGATCCCTCCGGTAACACCCTTGACCTCCAGAGTGCCCAGATGGGTGCAGCGGACATACTCCTTGATCTCCTCGTAGGTGGCCTTGGTCAGATAGATGTCTCCGGGCTGGGCTTTGGTCTCCATGCGGGAGGCCACGTTGACCGTATTCCCGAACACATCTCCCTCCTTGTTGCGTATGACCCGACCGGTATCCAGGCCGATGCGCACGTGGAAACGCTCGGCCTCCACCTTGAATTCATTGTACTCCCTGATCTGCCGCTGGATCTCCAGGGCGGCCAGGGCGGCGTTCAGGGGATGCTTGAACACGGCCAATATCCCGTCCCCCATTTTCTTGATCACCGAGCCCTTCAGCCTGTCGATTGTCGGCACGCTGATTTTCTCGTATCCCTGGAGCAGGGTCATCAGGTCGATGGCGGCTTCGGCAGCCTGAGCCTTCTTAGTGAACTGAACGATGTCAGTGAAGAAAACGGTCAGCACCTGCTCGCTTTCCCGACGCAGTTTGAAATCCAGCTTGGCCTTCTCCATGATCCCCCGGCTGGGGGTAGTGCTGGCTCGAGGTGCGGAGGCTGCGGCTGCAGCACCAGCTTCCGTTTTCAAGGCCTCCAGCAGGCTGTTGCGAATGTCCTCGGACAGGGGCCCCTGGCACAGGGGCGGAAGCACCCGGCGCAGCTCCTCGTGCACTCGCTTGCTTTTGCTGTGCAGCAGCTTCAGAATCCTGGCCATCAGCTCGTGGGAAACCTCCTCACCGAGGTTTTTCAGCAGATCCACACAGGCTGCCTCATCCTCGGCGCTGATATAATCATCATCCAGGATCTGCAGGGCGTAGTCATCCCCTGTTTCCAGCAGAGCCAGCAGGGACTCGATCCGCACCTTGTGGGCCGAGTCCTCCAGAAGTAGGTACAGGCGGTTGTTGAGCACATCTGTGGAGAGGTTCTTGTCCTTCTTCGTCAGGGCTTTGAGTATGCGGACCCCTAGGCCCCTCACAACCGCATCGGTATTCGTAGTCAGATCGACCAGAGCCTGGAACAGAACCGAGTCCGCGTACTTGGTCAGGATCCCGGCCATCGCCTCCTTGAGCCTCTCGTCGATCTCCTTGGTTGTAAGGGCACGGATGAGCACGGGCAGGACACCCCGAATGTCCCTCAGGTTCATAGCTTCTAGGGAATCCACGATCAAGGTTCGTATTTTCCCGGGGATTTTGGGATTCAACAGCAGTTTGAGCAGCGGATTGATAAAGAATTTTGCGGGAATGAAGCGAGCGCCTCGGATATAGCCCCGCAGGGAGTGGGGATACTTGCCGATATCCCCGAAGATCGTTTGGGCATGCTCGATCGCCGTACGATTGAGCAGCTGGCAAAGCGATACCACGGCGCTTTCCTCGAGATAAGGTATCCGTTCCTCCCGGGCGAAATTCAGGATCTCCAGGACCTTCTTTCCGGAGTTGCGGATCTCCAGAGTACCGACAAGACGGACCAGCCGATTCAGCCGCCGAGCCAGCAGGGGTGTGTTAAGGTTGGCATGGCTGAGGATCTGCAGAACGTTGAGCCTGGGAATGCGGCCGTCGATCGCGAACAGCCGCAGACATGCCTCCAGACGATTCTTGTCGTCCGCGGGTGCGGCGATCATCACTTCCCGCAGTTTGGCGATGATACCGGCCGCATTGGCAGCTGAATCGGACTTGAAGAAGCTCTGGGTCTCCTTCAGGATCTCCGGTGTGACATACTGCTCCAGAAGTTTGGTAAACACCACGGCCAGCAAGGCGTCCTTCTCCTTGATGTTCTTCAGGGATACGTATTGGCCCTTGAGCTTGGCAAAAACCGCCTCCAGGTTGGTCGCCGTTGAAAAGGTGAACTCGTTCAGCAGCAGGGGGGAATCCTTCTTTACCTCCTCCATGATCTTCACCAGATAATCTCCGGTCAGGCTCTCGGTATCCATATCCACGAAGGGCATCTTCAGCAGCAATCGATGCAGTCGCTGAGGATTCTCCACCCGCCCCTGATAGCCGGAAAGGGTAATGAGAAAAGAGGTCGTGGCTCTGGGATCCACGCTCTGGAGAGTGTCGATGACGAAATTATTTCGGGGATTGGCGATCTTGAGCTCGTAGGCGCAGAGGAAACAACCCAATGTATGGGGGTCGAATTGGTGCATCTGATCGCGGAAATGCTCGATAAACCCGCCTGCATTTTCGGGAGGGATGTCCAGGAGTTTGGTAAATACCGAGCGCTGCACCTCCGGATTGGCCTTGGACAGGTTGTTCTTGACAGGCTCGAGCTCTCCCGCCTCCAGCAGAGCGGGCAGGACGATATCGAAGTACTCCTGACCGCTGGCGGTATCCTGCAGCAGGGCGTGGGTAAGCTCCAGGGTCTTGGGGTGCAGCTGGGAGATGATCGTAATCGAACGCAGCAGCTCCCGGCGGATTTCGCGATCCTGGAAGTGGGAGAAGTATTTGACCAGCTGCTCGACGGAGGAGGGGGCGTTGATCTTTGTCAGGGTTTGGATCGCCGCTTTCTGCTGTACGGATTCACCCTTCTCGATTAGTGTGATCAGGTGTGGAATTGCAGCCTCATTGCCTAGAGAGGCGGAAGCGTTGATCGCAGCCAGGCTGATATCCACGTTCGCGTTGAAGAAATCCTTTATGAGGAAGTTGAAGATCTGCTCATCGTAGAAGCTCTTGAGAAGGGTGAGGGCGGTGATCCTCGTTTCATTCGTAGAGGTGGTTTTCTTTTTCTGGCCGGACTTGGCGTTCATTGATTTCCAGGAATCCTCGGGCAAAAACTAGTGTAGCGGAACAGAGCGCGAATTGTCAACGCGGGCGCGCGGCCAGCGGTGCGCGGCCAGCGGTGCGCGACCAGCGGTGCCCGATCTTTGACACTCCGCGGCCATTCGGTTTAGAATCCCTCCATGACCGATCCAACACGATTTGAAAACATTGAGGAAATCATCGATTTCGCCATCAAGCGGGAGCGGGAGGCCCAGGCCACCTATCTGAGCTATGCCGGGCAAACCGGGCGGCGCGGTTTCAGCGAGCTGCTGCTATCAATGGCGGAAATGGAAAAGGAACACGAACTGAAGCTCACCGCTTTGAAGCAGGGGCAGAGCACCGCGGAGTTGTTCACGCCATCGAAGCTCGAGGATCTGGGACTTGCGGAGATGCTGGTCGAGGTTCCTTTCTCTACTGATATGGACTACGGGGATTTCCTGGTCCTGGTGATCCGGAAAGAGAGCGAGGCCGAGCAGCTGTACCGAAAGCTGGGAAGCTTGACAACCAGCCCGGAGGTTCGGAGCATGTTCGCGCTGCTTGCCGATGAGGAACGCAAGCATAAGGATTGGGCTCAGGAACGGTACGACGAAGAGATCCTGAAAGAAAACTAGCCGCAAGCGGAGGCATTCGTGTATAAAGCTGTTGATCCCAAGCTCGGTTTTCCCAAGATGGAGGAGGGAATCCTCGAGTTCTGGCAGAAACAAA
>Ga0114922_10007376_pt1 | contig 10070 bp, 6 predicted proteins | sample AartaG_FD_100975 | JGI IMG/M metagenome (GOLD analysis project Ga0114922, IMG submission 100975) | Deep subsurface microbial communities from Aarhus Bay to uncover new lineages of life (NeLLi) - Aarhus_00045 metaG | ecosystem: Environmental > Aquatic > Marine > Oceanic > Sediment | place: Aarhus...
AAGCAATGCCATACTGCAAAAGAAAACTCTTGATCTGCTGCATAACACGTTTACGCTTGGACATCAGTTGGTCACGCAGCCGTACTACTTGCCTGTCTGATTCCTGCTGTTCTGTAGGAATCGCTATATACGTCAAAAGCCCCTTAGCTGCATATTCCGCCAACTGCTGACAATCAAGACGGTCAGTTTTACCTGCGGAATCCACCATGCGAGGTGTCTTGGTGGCCGCTACTACTTCGGCAGGGAAACCGGCCGATCGTAATAAACGGACAAGGCCATAACCTGTGGGACCCGCCTCATATACCACATTTTTCAAAGAGCAACGTACTTGCTGGAGGTCATGCAATAGTCTGGTATTATCCGAAGACATCGAGTATACACATCCAATACGACCGTCAAAATACACTGCTACATGATACTGATCCTTATGAACATCAACACCAACATGGAGTTCATCTTCATCCGTGAAATGATTCTCCTTGAACCAGCTTGCCTTTTTCGTTAATCTTTTTCTCATGGTCATTCTCCTTAAATTGAGGTTGAAAAATAATTAACAATAACCAATTCGAGAGAATGGCCTACATATTATCTTATGAGTACACCCTTGACCATAGTGTTAAGCCGTAGTCCGCACACATCGTAAGTCTATTGTTAATAATGACTTACGCGCATTTCCTTTAGCAGGCTTTGTCATTTCCGGGCCATCGGGCCTTAAGTTGATGGTCTGGTCTTATCCTTGCAGATCTCAGCTATCTGGCGTCCATTTAGGGATCATATTGGGTTCGTTTAGGGTCTATTTGGGGTCTATTTAAGGCCCCTGCCCCCGAATCTTCGGCCATTATGGGGGTGATCTAGCCTATTAATGGGGCAGAAATTTTACGATTCTCAGGTTTTATCAGGTCCTTTTTGGGGCTATCAGGGGGCTCCGGCTGCCGGTATTTTCGATAATAAAACTGACCCAAAACCGACCTTTGGGGTCTTTGCTTTTTTGTGATTGGCGACTTGATATGCGGCGATAAGTCCCTTTAATATAGATACTTATATGGCCATGCTGTGGCTATGAGAGGCGGTCATTTGTCTTATAACCTCAGGTTTGCTTGAACTCCTTCACTTGCCATTGGTCTGACCCGGAATTATGTACCAACATTGATTAGAGAGTTATCCACATTCTTTATCCTGCAATCCGCCAAGCTCCGCTACGCTCCGGATGGCGGATTGTAACCGGCCGCAAAGGCCTCAGGCGTCATGTAACCCAAGTCGCTGTGAGGACGATGATTATTATATTCCATCCGCCAATTCTCAAAAATTTCCTTTGCTTCCTTAACCGAATAAAATACTTCACGGTTTAAAACATCATCACGCAGCGTGCCGTTGAACGACTTGATGTAGCCGTTCTCCCACGGACAACCGGGTGCAACGTACAGTGTCTCAATGTGATTTCTTTTAAGCCATTTTTTAATCGCATTTGCAATAAACTCAGGCCCGTTATCACTGCGGATAAACTTCGATACTCCGCGAACCATGAACAAATACTCCAATATCGCAATTACATACCCGGCCTGGATAGATCGGCCCACCTCAATGGCCAGACTTTCACGCGTAAACTCATCCAGCACCATCAGCAGCTTAAGCCTGCCGCTGTTATTTCCCTTACCACAGAAAATACAAACATTCGTGGCAGGTTTGTCATCAATTTACATTTTTTGTCCGGTGAATATTTTTCCATAATTATCTATTCTCCAATCTAAACTTATAACTTCAACTGTGCACCTTGGGCACAAGCTCAGGACAGGCAGGATTGGGTTTGAATTGGCTTTGTATTGGGTTTGATTGGGTTTGTTTTTGACTTTCGTCAGACTGATGAAAATTGTATAATTCATTGTTGTTAAATTAGTTACGTTCATTTGGACAATTGGTGAATTGGGTTTGTTTTTACGAAAAGCGACAGAACTTTTCGCAATTTTTCCTTTGATTAACTGACTTTTTTACTATTTGACTGAATATTTACCATTGTTTATTGACCCCTAAGGGGTAAATTATTGATTATTCTGGATCCCCGATTATGACATTCGAGGACAAACTTAACTCGGCCTGCTGGCCGGGGAGGGAAAAAACTCTCCCTCTATAATTAGACGTACCTGCGTGTTTGATACGAAAATTCGGGGATTTTGTGAGGAGTGAATCAGTATAAGTGCTTATGAGGAAAAGGATTAAAAATTTTTTAGAAATTTTGAAATTTGTCGGAAATTACCAGCGTTTTTTGTCGAAAATTTTTCGTTTTTCGTTGTGTGAGTTTATTTTAAAGATGAAAATAAAGCTGGCGCATCAAATTAGTTAATACAGCTAATATAGAAAAGAATAAAGCGCTGAAAAAGTGGTATAAAATTGGCCTAAAATGGATAGAAAATGAGAAAAATTGGTTTTTTTGTGCCGAAATTAGCAGAAAATCGCAGAAAATCGGTACATATTCGAAATTAATATATAGTTAAACTGGGCGGCATGGGTAATTGTGGGCTTAATGAGTATATTATCGGACGTTGCGGTGTTTGGTGGTGGGGAATGGTTAGGTGGGGTGGGGATTGTAAATGATTATTGATGAATGACTATTGATTATTTTCTGGATTCCTGCTTCCACAGGAATGACGAGTTATGTAGTATTTCTACCCCCCTGCTGCGAGTCAAGCTAGAAAAACTCGGGGATAAACTCCGGCCAGCATGAACATCGTACGGTCAAGCAGACGCGAAGCCCCCGACAGGAAAGCAAGGAGGCTACCATCGGGAGTAAATTCCGGAGTGATTTAAACTAGTGCGAACCGCAGGCAGCACAACGCAGAGGATGGACGATGGAGGAAATATCGAATATTCAACAAGGAATGATGAATATCGAAGGGAAGCATTTTTACCGGAGGCCAGCAAGAGGAACATTTAGTATTACGAAGTCCTGTTGGACGTAGTAAATAAAAATAGTACCGAACCGAAGGTAGAAATGCCCCCTGTTTTAGGACAAGGCAGTGGTTCTCGGGAGTAAACTCAAAACTAATGAAGGTGTGCGGTGCACATAATTACCGTCTTGAGCGGACAAGCGATGCTTGATACTGGATAATAGTAATCTCACTACCTGTTAATGACATCTAGCGCGGGTGAGGCAAGAAATATTTTATGTTTTTCCAATAATTGGTTTAGGTATAAGGTAATTCTTAGTTCACTACCTGTTAATAACATCTAGCGCGGGTTGGGAGGAGAAGATAAGCGAATTATCGAATTAGAGATTAGAGAATTGGAAAGAAATATCGAATCCTTCGACTACGCACCTTGGGCACAAGCTCAGGGTGAAGAATTATATAGCATTTCCAAGGACTCCATTCTTTGCTACGGTGTTTGTATGATAGTTGTTGATGGAAAGTGTTTAGAAGGTGTTGGTGTTGAGCCTGATATCGTGGTGCCTTTTGACGTGCGTTTTTCCGCAGGCAGGGATGTTCAGTTGGAGCGAGCAAAAGACGAGATGGTGAAAGTAATTGAAGCCTCACACTTATCATTGTGGGAAAATCACAAAAGAGTTACCACTTCGTGTATGAAGGGATTTTAACTAAAGTGTGTCATTAATGACACACAGTGGGTCACGCACGACACAGTAAAGCCCCTTGTAGCGGTTTGTCATCCATTGCCACTTTTACACCTATTTTCTGCTATGATAATAACTTACAGAAATTTTCATAGTAAAACCCTCTTTGGTACGCTTTTTGCAAATATGAATGACAAAACAGCTTAGGCAGCGAGAAGTGAGTTCTTTGAAATATGAAAAATTGGGGAAAGATAACAATTACATAGAATCTATTGAAATAGAAAATCCTTAGTCAAAATATAAAATTGTCTTAGAGGGAAGGAATTAATATGAATAGCATGGATAGAACAATTATAGTAATTGCGGTTATATTGATGCTTTGCACTCCAATATTAGTCTATAGTGATGATGAAGGAGTCAGGTCAACAGAAGCCGACAATTCAAAGCAGACGATAGAACCTGTGAATGTGAAAGAGGAGAAATCAAGCATCAAGCCGGATCAAAAAAACAAGCTCGTTTCCTGGTGGAAATTCGAGAACAACACTAGTGATAGCGTTGGTGATAACCATGGAACCATGAATGGGAATCCAACTTATGTAACTGGCAAGGTTGGACAGGCGATAAGTCTCGATGGTGATGATTATGTGGACTGTGGCAATCCGGATTCACTGAATTTCGGGACCGGTGACTGGACCATATCGGTTTGGATAAAAACGACACAGGCCGGCATGGAACTTACTGGGGACCGACGAGGAACAGTCTTTGCTAACGGAGGAGATGGAGAAGGTGGAATACGCTATGCGCTTGCTGTGAACGAAGGGTTCCTAGGTACGATTGTCCTGACCACAGATACCGACAGCCTTAAAGTACAAACAAAGGGTAAGATCACCGTAACCGACGACAAATGGCACCATGTGATCGGGATGAGAAACGCAGGGCAGTTGCGAGTCTATGTTGACGGTGTGTTGGATGGAACGGATTACCTTCCCGATGGTTATGACCTTTCCGGAGCATCACAGCACAATGCGTATATTGGAGTTATAACAGACAATAGAAATGACAGCCTGTACAAATATTTTGTTGGCTCAATTGATGAGGTTTGCGTCTTTGCCTGTGCGCTCGATGCCAACAGTGTCAGCGCTCTGTACTCAGGCAGGGACCCGGTGAAAGTTGCAGAAGAGGCTAAAGCCGTCGTCGAGCCACCGCCTCGACTTCAAAAGCCGACAGACGACTACACCCGTGGTATTATCGAAGGTGATTGGCAGACTATCTCCGATCCACCCGGCCTGGATGAAGTAATCAAAATATGGAGAGAAACCGATGGTACGCTTAGCGCTGTTGTTTTCGATGAGGACCCAAATGGGGGTTCCGAAACTTTTCCTTTGGACGAAGTCACTTTTGAAAACGGCAAGCTCAGTTTCGAACGTACATCTAAGCAGGTCTTTTTTGAGGGTACGATGAAAGAAGATGGCTTGACAATTGAAGGCCAATTAAAGAGCCGGGGACGGGTAATAGCGCTTGTGTTGAAACGTATCGATGCATTTCCGAGCCAAACGGCTCAAACGCCGCAGGAACAATTACAAGATCGGATAAGCGACACAAGCAACATCGATGCGGTTCCGAGCCAAACGGCTCAAATCCCGCAGAAGCAATCCCAAGATCGGATAAGCGGCACAAGCAACATAGCGACTACATTAATAATAATCCTCGTTCTGGTTGGTATAGTTGGACTAATAGTAATTTTCTTCGTGAAATCGATTATAAGATAAAGTGAGTGGTGACCTATGATTTGGAAGATTGCCCAAAATAAGTTTTTTCTGGACCTGATGACGTTCACGTTCGCTGTGGGTGCCGTAGCCTGTTTGGCTTTAAGGAAAAAATAAGTTGTTTTTACCTTGTGACAAGCCACGGGAAGTTATCGAGTAAGGAAAGTTGTAGAAAGGAAGACCATGCTTAAGTCAATAATCAGAAAAGAGATACTTCTTAATCTTCTTAGTTACAAGTTTTCGATCATAATTATTCTTTCTTCAATATTGATTTTCGTCAGCATATTCGTTATGTATCGCGATTACTGCCTGGCCCTTGACAATTATGAGATCTTAAGGCAAGGGGATAATGAAGAGGATGCTATTATTGCCGTTATCCGACCCACACCTTTGTCTATCTTTGCCAAGGGATTAGATGAGAATTTGTGCCGATTCTATGAGCGTAGAGGTGGTGGACGAATCAGTGTTGGCAGCAAGCAGCAATCGGTGAACAATCTGTTCAAGCTGTTCACAACGCCGGACCTGATGTATGTCGTCAAGGTCATACTCTCCCTTTGTGCGATGCTCTTTGCTTTTGACATGGTTTCTGGTGAAAAAGAAATAGGGACACTAAGGCAGACGATAAGCAACACTGTAAAGAGACCAATCCTGATAATTAGCAAATGGACCGGTGGATTTACCAGTTTTATCTTACCTTTCTTTATAGCTGTACTTTTAGGCACAATTTTCCTGACACTATCGCCTATGGTGGATATGAATCAGGCCAATTCGCTAAAACTGGGATTGTTCCTGTTAAGCAGCGTGCTCTATTTGGCTGTTTTCTTTTCCCTGGGACTTTTAATTTCCTGCCTTACACATCGCTCTTCTACATCTTTGGTCATTTCTTTATTTGCCTGGGCTATTTTTGTATTTCTCATTCCGAATCTTGGCAATATTCTGGCCCGCCAGTTTGTCCGGATTCCGACGGTTCAGCAGCTTGAGCTAAAACGTACACAAAGTTGGGTTATAACAAGGTTCAAGCAACACAGGGCGGACCGCTCTGAGCATGGGGAAATGGATAGGCGCCTTAGGGTAGAAAACGATCAATTGACTGAAGATTATCGCAACCGTTTCAATAACCTGGTAAGAGTATCTCAAAATATCACCCGAATTTCTCCGGCCGCTGCATTTACCTGTCTGGCGACCGATATTACGGGAACTGGTATGTCAGAAGAACGCAGGTTAAAAAGGGCAGTTTTGGAATACATGGATATGATAGATGATTGGGATGATGATGAGGGCGATAAGCCGGTTTTTGGCTATCGACGTAGTTCAATCAAGGAAATTTTGGGCCCGGGAGCTCTGAGTAATTGTCTAATTCTCATTTTGTTTAACATACTGTTTCTCACTGGTGCGCATGTGGCTTTTTTGCGATACGACGTGCGATAATTTCAATCAAAGGAAAAAACCATGTTAAAAACAATTATTACAAGGGAGTTTTTGAACAATATCCTCAATTTGCGTTTTATGATCGGCCTTGTTTTGTGTGTCATTATCACCGTTGCCTGTATTATCATTTTGTCCCATGATTACCGGCAGCAACTGGCTGATTACAACTTCCGAGTCAACTTGCAGGAAGAAGCTGTGAGCAAATATTATTCTATCAATTATCCCGTGTTGAATAGAAGACAAAAACCGCCGGAAAGGTTTCGTCCGCTCATAATTGGCATTTCAGGCAACGAGAATTTCAAGTCTTTTGATGATAATCCGCTGCCAATACTCTTTCCTCCTCTGGATTTTCTATTTATCGTGACGATTATTATGAGCTTGCTGGCGATTTTATTTTCTTACGATGCTGTTACCGGTGAACGACAAAGCGGCACGTTGAGATTGGTGATATCCAATTCCGTATCCAGAACAAGGATTCTTTTGGGTAAATTCATAGGAGGTGCCGCCAGCCTGGTGATACCATTTATCTTGTCACTTCTGGTCGGGGCAATTTATATTTCCATTAATCCGTCTATTCAGTGGGATGGTTCTGCGTGGTTGGAGTTCTTTTTATTAACCGTAGCTTCGATTACTTTCATCACGTTATTTTATCTTTTGGGGCTTATGGTATCTTCTTTTTCCCGGTATTCTTCTACTTCGATCCTGAATTGTCTTTTCCTTTGGATATTGCTGATTCTGGTGATTCCCAATATATGCCCCTATATATCAGCCCAGCTTTATCGTGTTCCTTCGTTTAAAGAAGTTGAAAGGGAGGAGTCAAAAATAGAGCATCATTCTATTATAGTATTTAAGGAACTTAATAACGAAGCTGCAAAGAAATTTAAAAGTCGTTATGGCGAACTGTGGTCTGAATTTGAATCAATGGATCTCGGAGGTATTGGCTCCTTTGGAACAGTTGACCCTGAGCATCGAAAAGCAGCCCGGCAGCGAGCAGCCGCAGATCCTGAATTTAAGGCCATGATGGATGCATATGTCGTGGAAGTTGAAAAGGCACGGGAGGAAATGGGGCGTATCCGGAAGGAAGGGGGCAAGTTCCGTAAAGACCTGGAGGAAAAAGCCGCTCTTCAAACGAAGCTTGCGCAAAACCTTGCCTGCATTTCACCTTTTGCAAATTTTGTTTATGTTGCCAGAGATCTGACGGGAACGGGTTTACGCAGTCTGGATTATTTTGAACGTACAGACATGGAACATAGCGAAAATCAGTATTGGCCGTATTTGAAGAAAAAGATTCAGGATGTACAGAAAAATGATCCAACGTTTACATATGACTCTTTTCTTGATATCAGTGACCGGCCGCGTTTTGTGTTCAAAGAGGAATCCCTAAAGGACAAATTAAATGCAGTACTACCTTACTGGGGAATACTCGTTTCGTTTAATGTCGTGTTTTTTGCGGCAGCGTTTGCGGGATTCATAATATACGACGTACGATAGAACAGCGGCTTAAGCCCGGCTATCCGGCAAACCTAAAGCCGGAAGAAAGCAATTACATAACGGAGGGCATGAATAGCCGCAATCGCCGAGCGTATAGCATTAGGTAACTGAGGCCAACGCCGGACAATTTCAACGAGGTCTGAGAGTGGTTCTGAGGTGTCAATTTAAACAACTATCAGGTTACCAGAACAAACGGAAGATTGTTTTGGTCAAAGTTAGGTTGATATTCGCTATCCCACAGGGTAAACTCACGGGGTTTTAGAATGGAGAATGAAGATTGCCGCCCATTCGACTTCGCTCAGGGCAGGCTCTTTTGCTCCTAAGAAACTAACTCTCCTGTATTTGTACAAACAACGGCATAACCCATTTCACGAGCACGTTTAGTAAGATTTTTTATTACACGTTCCCTGTACTGGTTTTCGTAATACTGTTGGCCGCTATCGACATAATCCATGCCGTATTTAAGCATACGGTAAACAAGTTTGGCAAGTTTATGTGCCGTGGCAGTAATGGCTTTGGGTGCACCAAGCCTGGCTCGCATCCTACGGTAAAAAGCACCTAAAGCGGATTTGCTGCTATGAAGACTTTGCGCTGCCAGTCGCAAGGCACGGGCAGCACGGTTTTGCACTTTGCGGGTGCTGCGTTTTCTTATTTTGCCGCCTGTAATTTGATTATTAGGGCATAAGCCTAACCATGAGGTAAAGTGTTTTTCCGTCGGAAAAACGCTCATATCAAAACCGCATTCAGAAATAACAGTCTGCGCAGTCATCGTCTCTATGCCGTCGATCCGGGTTAAATCCACACCTGTCATCTCAAACAGACGTGTTCTAAGATCAAAGTTTGGCTGATTCTTACGGCGCTTAGTTCTATTGTTTTTGCCGGACTTCGAATTCAAATCGTTTGCATCTGCCTTTTGTTCAAAAGTCTTCATATATTCTTCTATCTGGCGGTCACAATCGGCAATCTTATTCTGGTAAACGTCATAAATCTCCAGGGCTTGCTTAAGTGTAAACAAATGTTCCTGCCGATATTCTCCGGTCAGCGCCTTGGCGATTGTATCGGTACTGCTTTTTATCAACGGATGCTTCATGCCGGCAAGTTTTACAGCGTCACGCTCACCGGCAATAATTGCACGTATAATCTTCATACCTGTAACGCCGGTGATGTCTGTTATAACTTTGTGCAATTGAATATTCATTTGTTCCAAAGCTTTTTGCATTAGGTGAATCTGCGTGGAACAGGCCTCTACCAGAGTGCTGCGGTGGCGCCAATAGCTGCGTAATACCTGAATCTGCCTGTCGGGACGAAACGCCCCTGACAAAAGGCCGAACCGGTGAAGTTCGGCAAGCCACTGACAGTCCTTGACGTCCGTTTTGCGGCCTGGAACATTTTTAACTTTATACGCATCAACAAGCTTTACGTCAAAGCCATAGCTTTGAAGAACTGCGACCACCGGAACCCAGTAAACTCCCGTAGATTCCATCGCTATCGTCTCGATTCGGCAAGACTTGAGCCATTTAGCCATCTGATGCAGGTCAGGAGTTAAGCACCCAAAACTACGTACCGGCTCATTGTCACGATCGCTCGGCACTGCCACATAATGTTTTTGTGAGCCAATATCAATTCCAGCGGCATTGGCGTTGAGTTGTCTAATTTTTCTGTCCCTTTTTTTACTTGCCTGCTTTGCCATCGAACTTCTCCCTATATCAAATAATCCTGTTGTAATTAAGAAGCTCTGCCCGGGAGGATCATTATCGAGTAATCTCCTAAACGGGATAGCAATATCAGTACTTGCCCTGATTTTACTTCACCAATCATACATT
>Ga0114922_10007377_pt1 | contig 10069 bp, 7 predicted proteins | sample AartaG_FD_100975 | JGI IMG/M metagenome (GOLD analysis project Ga0114922, IMG submission 100975) | Deep subsurface microbial communities from Aarhus Bay to uncover new lineages of life (NeLLi) - Aarhus_00045 metaG | ecosystem: Environmental > Aquatic > Marine > Oceanic > Sediment | place: Aarhus...
CCCAATACGTTAAGGACTTTGTCAAGAATGCGGATCCTTCTGAAGTCATCAGAGCTGAAACTGTTTGTACAAAAAAGGAAAAACTACTTAGAAAGGACGAGAATTGTTACGGTTATAATGAGAGCAAGAATAACTATGTATTTCAATTAACATCAAATGGCAAATTAAGGGGCGTTAGCTTAAACAACGGTAGAGAGTTGGACATTGCTGAATTTGAGGAGCAAGTAAGTCAGAAAAATGAGCGTGAAATAGATAAAATATTGGTATCGTCATGTGGTTCTTCTGTTAGGGAACTTATGGAAGCAATGCTGTATTCTAGTCACCCGCTAGTAATTATATCAGATAGTGGTGAATTTATCGGTATCGTCACAAGGAAAAATATTCTTAAAACACTCCTAAAGAAATTCGGAGAGTAGACCTATGAAATCAAAGCACAGAAAAAAGCTACTTTCAGCGGTTCTGCTAGTTCTAATAGTACTAGGCAGTTTGGCAAATCCGGTGAACAATCATTTCTCGAAAAAGGCGGAAGAGATAATGCCTTTGGTCAATTTTGAGGACCCGATTTCTGATGCCGTCAGGTGGTCGCAGCGGAATTTTGAGCCGTTTTTTGACCTAATAGCATCAGTTATAAGAAACATAAATGAGTTTTATTACCACACCATGAACTTTTTTCCATTGTATGAATTCAAACTCAGTTCTGAAATTGGCGTTGGTGTGTCAATGCTGGCTATTGCACTAGCGTTGTTAGTCGGATTGTTATCTGGATACAAATATGCGGCTGCTACCTTTGTGGTTTTTGAAATATTTCTTTGTCTGGGCTACTGGAAAGCAGCATTGGTCACTTTTTCTCTAGTTTTGACTGCAGCTTTTATATCTATTGCAATAGGATTTCCCTTAGGTGTGATAATGGCAAGGAGTGATCGTTGTGAAACATTAATAAGCCCTGCACTCGACTTCATGCAATCGTTTCCGCCGTACATATATTTGGTTCCCGCGGTTGTATTTTTTGGGCTGGGAGCAGCTCCCGGGGTTGTCGCCACTGTTCTTTTTGCAGTGCCTCCACCCGCAAGATTGACGAACTTGGGAATCAGAGAAATACCCTATGAGCTCAAAGAAGCCGGGAGATCCTTCGGGTGCAATTCATTTCAATTGTTGTACAAAGTAGAATTTCCAGAAGCATTTCCTTCTATATTGGTGGGGATAAATCAGTGTATCATGATGTCACTTGGTATGGTGGTTATTGCTGCACTAATCGGCGCGGGAGGGTTAGGAGCGGAGGTAATAGTTGGGATTCAGAGACTCTGGATTGGCAAAGGAATAGTAGCAGGGCTTCTAGTGGTGATGCTAGCAATATGGTTAGACAGGGTTACCTGTAGTTTGAAGAAGGAAAAGATAACCTAATAGTGTCTTATAGTCGGCACTTAATTTTTTAAAGGAGTGCCATTCTTCACCCAATCACAAATTAAAGGTAAGGAGGTGCAGCAATGATTAACAAATTAACAAATTAAAGGTAAGGAGGTTCAGCAATGATTAACAAATTAAAGGTAAGGAGGTGCAGCAATGAGTAACAAATTAAAGGTTTCGGCTCTGGGCATTTCGATTATTTGTTTAATTTTTTTCGGCTTAAAGATTAACACGCTTTATGCAAATACAGGGCAAAAAAAGCCAATTAAGATAGGGTGGATGGCGTGGACCGAGAATGAAGCTCTAATGGGAGTCGCGAAAGCCGTTTTGGAAGATAAATTGGGCTATGAAGTAAAAGATGTTTTCTTGGACGTAGCCGTGGCTTACGAGGCTATTGCGGCCGGGGAAATAGATGTAATGTTTGAAGTTTGTGTGCCGAATTACCATGGCAATTTTTGGAAGAAAGTATCAAAAGACATTTTTATTTCAGGTTGTAGCTATACATTTTCGGAAGCAGCTCTCTATATTCCAAATTACATACCTAAGGACAAGGTGAGGAGTATTTATGATTTGAAAAAGCCAGAGGTAAGGAAGAAATGTCGTGCTAGGATTATCGCCATTGACGCCGGATCGGGACAGAACCAGATCACGGAGCGGACAATCAAAGCCTATAAACTTGATTACGATCTTATTTCGGGGAGTGAAGCGAGCAACCTGGCGGCATTGAGAAAGGCAGTGGATAAGAAAGCATGGTCGGTCCACAGCCTTTGGAACCCTCATTATATCTGGGGTTTGATTGACGCAAGGCCACTAGAGGACCCCCTAGGCACCATGGGCTTCCCTGATTTTGCTGGAACTGCAGTACGAATTAATTTTATGAAGGACTATCCAAGAGTGGTAGGGCGCTTCTTAGCTAGATACCACCTGCCAAAATCGGAGATCTGTAAGATAATGATATGGATCGCTGAGGAAAAAATGTCTGCGGTCCAAGCTGGTAGAAGGTATCTGAAAGAGAACCCAAAACGTGTGCACTACTGGATTACGGGTGAGATTGGGGAATAAGAACCGGCTCGTGGTGGCGCACTTTTCTTCGGAGATAGTGGCTCGGCGGTGGGGCTGAGCAGGATAGAAAAATGCTTCAATTCCGACTTACATGTCCCATCGCCTTTGCGCCATCAAGCTCAGAGGGAAGGTTAAGCCACTGTTCAGGGATGAGCAGCCACCAACATGAGCTAGCAGAATAAGAAAACAAGAAAGGGCTAAATTCGATCTCAGAAATACCTATTCTTCCTTTGGTGAAGCACTAGGGAGAAAAAAGGGCATACGACAATAGGCGGTCGAATTGTCCTGATTCAGAATTTTCATGATGTTTGCATCCCTTTTCAGATACGATAGATGATCAGACAGAACACGGAGTATATAAGATGAAAAGTTCTTTTCAAAAACGTACCCTTGCACTTCAGGATAGGATAGGAGAGCAGGGAATGGACCTTGCTTTGTTGACTGATCCAGATACGATCTATTATGTGTCGGGATTTTGCAATTATATTGGTATGGAATTCGGTCGGCCGACTATGATAATTTTGCCTCGGGCTAAGCCAGGTACCCTGATAACACCGGATGCTGAGATGGAGATGGCCCGGACCATGACCTGGATCGAGGATATTCGAGGATGGATGGATGGCGTTAACGGGGAATGGGCTCTACACTTGCGTGATCTGTTAGGTCCTTTTAAGAAGCTAACCATCGGTGTCGAGCGGTCGAAGATAACTCCTGTCATGCTTGAAAGCTTTCAAAGTGCAGTGCCCGCGGCAAGCTTCGTTGATGTTTCCGATATTGTGTCAGAAATGCGCATGATTAAGAGTCCTGAAGAGATCAAGGCTATGCGTCAAGCCGGTGAAGTCGCTATTGCTATGTGTGAAGCTGGGGTGAACACTATTGGAGAAGGTGTCCCGGAGTACGAAGTGGCTTTGGCGGTGATTGCCGGAGGAACTCGGAAGGCTGCAGAATTTCACAGTCCTGAAGGTGCAGAGCGTTTATTCTCCCCAATGATACATAATCTACAAATCCTTCAGTCAGGACACGACACCACCATGGCTCATAGCCGGCCTACTGTGAGAAAAATACAGAAGGGTGACCCCGTCTTCATGTGCTTTTGTTGTATTGCCAGCTTCAAGCACTTCAAGCTCGGGTTCGATCGAGAATATTTCGTGGGATCGGTCAAGGATGAATACGCAAGGATTTATGAGATTGCTATTGGAGCCCAGGAGGCGGCCTTGAAGACAATTCGTCCAGGCGTGGCAGCTGAAGAAGTTCATAAGGCTGCCTGCGAAGTCTACCGGGAGAATGGCTTGGGACTGGATTACAGAACAGGGAGAGGAATCGGATATTCTTACCTGGAAGAGCCCCAACTTAAAAACGGTGACAAAACCTTGCTTGAAAGAGGAATGACCTTTGCGGTGGACGGAGCTGTGACAATCCCCGGTCAGTTCGGTGCTCGTGTAGGGGATTCCATAGTGGTGACGGAAAATGGATACGAATTCTTGACCCCGTATCCGAAGGATCTGCGGATTTTATAGACTCGAAGATCCATCAACGATTAAGAGAAGTAATTCCAACAGGCTCTCCCACCACAACTTGGGGATAGAATTAAGAGTTCTGTATAAGGGTTTAGGAACTGTGTCAACTGGGTTATTGTTCCGGCAATGGCCCAGCATTTTGAAGGAACAAAATGAAAAGACACACCACATGGAAGAGAATACGGTAATTGAGCTGAAAAGGTGAAAGTCAATGGTTGATGACCCTCTGATTGAGCTTATCCGGGAATGGGTACGGAACTTTTTGGCGCGGCTTTGAAGGCTGAAACAGAAGAATTGGTCAGCCAGTATTCAGATTTGCGATGTGCGAATGTTGCCCCGGGCCAATGAAAAGATGGTTTTCCATAACCTTTCAGGCTCCAACCGCCACAACGATGAACCGTGAAAGAATCTACTGACCAGGGCGAATCTTTAGATAGGGTCTTTCGTTTTGACTCTCCCTGATCCACAACAAGAAACAACTGCTGATTATCGATTTTAAAATTGAAGGAGTGGAAGTCTTGAATCGTTTAACCATAAACGAAAAACAGCTTGAAAGGTCGATCCAACGTGCTCGCGAGAGAAATATTATTATCCCAACATTTCAGCAGCAAAAGAATCCAGAAAAAATTCCTGAGAGAATAAGGAAGAATCTGGCATACATCGGGCTCTGGGATGTCAACTCGCACAATCTTTTTCGCATAACGTGGAAGAACGAGCCTGTTGATTTTGGAGGGGGATTTGGGGCTGTCAATTACATGGAAATTCCGTCGGAATTTTCCGGGGTCGATGCCAGAATAATAGCCCTTGTGGGCAAGTGGTTTCCAACGGGATCTCATAAGGTTGGGGCTACGTTTGGCTGCTTGGTTCCAAGACTCATTACAGGAAATTTTGATCCAACATTTCAAAAGGCTGTCTGGCCTTCAACAGGCAACTATTGCCGTGGCGGAGCATATGACGCGGCACTGCTGGCCTGTGAGTCCATCGCAATTCTTCCAGAGGAGATGAGCCGGGAAAGATTCGATTGGCTGTCACGGATCGCGGGAGAAATCATTGCCACGCCCGGATGTGAGAGCAATGTAAAGGAGATATTCGATAAATGCTGGCAGCTTCGAAAGACCCGTAAGGATATCGTTATATTCAATCAGTTTGATGAATTTGGGAACCATCTCTGGCACTATGAAGTGACCGGCCACGCGGTTGAAGAGGTCCTGAGGAAGATCATGTCAAGGAAGGATCGATACGCCGGGTTTATTTCACAGACGGGATCTTCCGGTACCCTGGGCGCCGGTGACTATTTAAAAGAGATTTTCCCCCGGAGCAAAATTGTCGCGGGCGAAGCCCTGCAGTGTCCAACCCTCCTGCTTGGCGGCTACGGCGCACATCGCATCGAGGGAATCGGCGACAAGCATGTCCCTTGGATCCACAACGTCAGGAATACAGATATTATCATTGCAACGGATGATAATTCATGTATGCACCTGATGCGCCTGTTCAATGAGCCAAAAGGCTGTGCCTACTTGAAAAAATTCGGATTAGAGGACGAACTCATCGCGAAGCTGCCACTGCTGGGAATATCCAGCATCGGTAACCTGCTCTGTGCGATCAAATTCGCCAAGTATTACGAACTTTCGAGCCATGACATTGTGGTGACCGTTTGGACCGATTCAATGGATCTTTATCAAACAAGATTGCAGGAAATGAGAGAGACCTACGGTCCGTATTCTGAAATCGAGGCAGCCAAGGACTATCACCGTTATCTCATGGGGGAATCGACCGCCCATATGAAAGAGCTCAACTACTATGAAAGGCGTACTGTCCACAACTTGAAATATTTTACCTGGATAGAGCAGCAAGGGAAAGAACTGGATGAGCTGAATGCGCAGTGGTACGACTTTCCCGAATACTGGGAGAGGATGCACTCTCAGGTTACTGAAATCGATACCCTCATCGAGCAATTCAACGAACGTACTGGGATTTTGGCGAGTTGATAGATTCAGTTTGGAATAAGGAAAAGCGAGAACAAAGGAACTTGCAAGTCCGAGAAATAAAGGGAGGCAGAAAGGAGAATGGAGCCATGCAAGAATTGTATGGAAAAATGACGCAAGCTTTGATCAGGGGCAAGAGCGAGGACGTCAAGAGCCTGACTAAACAAGCAATCAATGACGGGAGAAAGGCTAAGGAAATTTTAGAGAAGGGACTTATGCCCGGCATGGATATCGTAGGCCAACGGATGAAGACGGGAGAAATGTTCATCCCTGAAGTGCTTCGTTCAGCGAAGACGATGCACAAGGCAATGGACATCCTCAAATCGTTTCTATCGGAGAGTAATGCAGTCGGATACGGCAAGGTGATTATCGGTACGGTAGAGGGGGACCTTCATGACATAGGGAAAAACTTGGTGATCATGATGCTCGAGGGAGCCAGTTTTGATGTGATTGATCTCGGGACTGATGTAAAAGTCTGGACTTTTGTTGATGCGGTCAAAGAGCACAAGCCGGACATTTTGGCTATGTCTGCTCTTTTAACAACGACCATGCCCAAAATGCGAGAGACGATTAATGCTCTCAAAGAGGTGGGCCTCCGGGACCAGGTGAAGATCATGGCTGGCGGAGCACCAGTAACCCAGGCCTTTATTGATAAGATAGGTGCTGATGCTTATGGAGCTAACGGAGCGGAAGCCGTGGACATTGCTAAGTCTCTTGTTGTGAGCAGTAAGGACATGCCCCAAATGAGTCCTAGGAGGTTTGTGGTTGGGATCTAGAGCCCATGTCCGTAAGTGATAGATTGTCAATTGAAATGTATATGCTATTGGAGGTTGCCGATGAAAGAGGTGGAGCTAACAACAACAAGGCCGACTCTTACGATACTGGATGCCGAGCACATTAAAACCATTCATCAGGCCAGTTTGGATATACTGGCACATCACGGGGTCAGAGTGTTGGACGACGAGACCCGCATGATGCTGGGTAGAGAGGGTGCTTTCATCCATGACGATGAATGGGTAATGATTCCTCCTCATCTAGTGAAAAGAGCTCTGAGTACCGCACCGGAAACGATCGTCCTTTCAAACCAGAAGGGCGAAAGGGTCATGTTTCTGGAGCAGGGAAAGACATATTTCGGAACTGGGTCGGATACAATATTCACGATCGATGTGGAGACGGGAGAAAGACGCGAGGCCCTTCGCGCTGATGTCGGCCGCATCGCCAAACTGTGTGATGCCCTTCCCAATATCGATTTCCTTATGTCCATGGGAAACCCACATGATGTTCCCACCGAGGATGTCTACCTGTATGAATTTGCTGAGATGGTTCTTAACTCGAACAAACCTATTGTCTTTACAGCAGATAATGCGAAGGATGTAGACGATATTTTCGAAATGGTCAGTTATGTTGCTGGAGGCGAGGATCGTGTCAAAGAGAAACCTTTTTTGTTGCATTATGTAGAACCTATTTCTCCTCTTCTATTCCCTAGTTCCTCCGTCCAGAAGCTGGTTCAATGTGCGAAGCACGGGATTCCTGTCGGCTTTATTCCTGCCGCCAACGCCGGTGCAAGCGCCCCAATAACGCATGCCGGAGCTATAGCTCTGGCAAACGCAGAGTGTCTGGGGGGGTTGGTCATTCATCAGCTAATCAAGCCGGGGGCTCCCTTCCTTTACGGATTCAATATTGCCATGCTGGATATGAAGACGGCTACCGTCAGCTATGGGGCACCAGAGTTCAGACTAACCGACGCTACATTAGCAGATATGGCACACTACTATCAGCTTCCGTCATGGGGTTCTTCAGGGTGCAGCGATTCCAAGGTTGTTGATGCCCAGGCTGGCCTTGAAGCGATGTTCTCCATCTATAATGCAATACTCAGCCGCAACAATCTGGTTCACGATGTGGGGTACATCGAATCCGGGCTCACCTCGTCAATGGAAATGATCATCCTGGTGGATGAGATCATTGATATGTGCCATAGATTTATCCGACCAATTCCAATCAATGAAAAGACCCTCGCAATGGAATGCATCGGAAGGGCAAAGATGACAAGAGGATTCGTGGGAGACGACCACACCTATGAGAACTGGCGGGAAGCACAGTATCAACCCAAACGGCTCGACCGTAGGCACTACGAGACGTGGGCATCTAATGGCAAAAAAGACCTTTATGATCGACTCAATGAAGAGGCAAAGGAAATCATGGCAACCTACAGCCCGGAACCGAAACCACCGGAAGTGGTAGAAAAAATCGAAGCCATTCTTGAGAGAAGGAAAAACAATAGACCCTAGAGGACATCCCCCTTGAAGCTCTTCATCTTGAGTTTTCTTAGGCCACGGACGAAAGGAGGATCAAAGTGATTGGAAAATTGAATTCCCAAGAGTGTGAAGACCTTGCCCGTTTCCTTCAGGAACTGGTGCGTACGCCCAGTTTGTCCGCCCAGGAAGGAGCTGTCGCGGGACTAATTGAAAGCAAAATGCAGCAGTTGGACTTTGATGAAGTCCGTGTAGACCGAGTGGGCAACGTGATAGGTCGCATCGGGAATGATCAGGGCCCGAAACTTCTCTACGACGGTCATATGGACACGGTGGATATTGGTGATCCGTCCATGTGGGAACGGGATCCTTTTGGGGGTGAAATTGAAGGGGGTGTCCTTTATGGGAGAGGCTCGGCGGATATGAAGAGCGGTCTGGCCGCAATGATATACGGCGCCAAATGCCTAAAGGACAGCGGGATTCCTCTCAAGGGATCGCTTTACGTCGTCTGCGTGGTTCAGGAAGAGCCCTGTGAGGGACTGGCCGTGCGTCATCTCATTGAAGAGGGGGGGCTCCGTCCGGACTGGGTGGTGCTGGGTGAACCCTCGAGCCTTCAGATCTCCCGGGGGCACAGGGGAAGGGTGGAATTTGAAGTGAAGGTTCGGGGCCGGTCCGCACATGGCTCAGCCCCGGAGTCTGCGGAGAACGCCATATATCGAGCGGCGGGTATTGCGCTTGAACTTGAGAGAATATCGCCTTCTTTGTCACATGACTCCTTTCTTGGAAGGGGAACGCTTGCTGTCACTGAGATCTCGAGTAATGCGGGCAGCCGCAACGTGATTCCTGATCTCTGTACATTGATAGTGGACAGGCGTCTAACCGGGGGGGAAACACCCGAAAGCGCACTCACTGAGATCAAACATGTGGTGACTAAACTTGGGTTCCCAGTCGAAATCAGTATAACACCTTATGAAGCTGTGAGTTACACGGGCCATGTTTGCAGCCAGAGGAACATTTTCCCTGCTTGGGTCACGAAAGAGGACCATCGACTGGTGCAGGCAATGATTCGGACCGTTGAGAAAGTTCTTGGTTTTCGGCCCAATGTGCGGAAATGGGCCTTCTCAACCGATGGTTGTTACACAGCCGGGGTAGCTGGTATCCCAACGATAGGCTTCGGTCCGGCTAGCGAGCGATACGCGCATACCGTGGATGAGCTGGTGGAATTGGAGAAGGTGTTTTGGGCTGCACAGGTCTACGCACAGTTGGGAGTTGATCTACTAACTCGTGACCATCCATACATGGGCTAATGTTTGGATGTGAGGATTGCAAACTACCTCTCCCATTGCCCTGTCCCTTGAAATAAGGAGCTGAAGCAAACAAACTCCCAGTTTTGGCACGAAACACGTACATTTCGATACACCGGGAGCGTGTGTACACTCCATCGTATACATGTATACAAGCGAGGTCATGCCATTTCCTTTCTTGCAAGGGTCAATAGGTTCGCTGACACGATCGATGCCCAGACATAGCTTCTAAAGGATTGAAGATCTTTCCAGGTGCAACGGCATAACCCAAAGCACCGTTTAGCCAGGAGATACCGGACTCCACCCCGGCGCGAAATCTCCGGAGCCGTCGGTAGACCCATGGACTGCGAAACATCTCTTCAATCTCAATACCGCGCTTTGTGGCGAAGTACACATCTTTGATGTGTTTGGACCTGGCAGAGTTGCAATTCTCTTTGCTCGCAAACCCACCGCCTAAGGTGACCTTGAGGGGATAGCGACCATAGAGATCACGCTGACGATCAAGCAGTTGATCGGTTAAGGTAGTGTCAGCAGGGTTGCCATCA
>Ga0114922_10007379_pt1 | contig 10068 bp, 7 predicted proteins | sample AartaG_FD_100975 | JGI IMG/M metagenome (GOLD analysis project Ga0114922, IMG submission 100975) | Deep subsurface microbial communities from Aarhus Bay to uncover new lineages of life (NeLLi) - Aarhus_00045 metaG | ecosystem: Environmental > Aquatic > Marine > Oceanic > Sediment | place: Aarhus...
GCGCTATTTCAGCTACCTGAACCTCTTTGTCTTTTTCATGCTCCTGCTGGTCAGCGCGGATAACATCGGGCTGATGTTTGTCGGCTGGGAGGGCGTTGGGCTCTGCAGCTACCTTCTGATAGGATTCTGGTTCGAGGACAGGGAAAAGGCCACAGCAGGCAAGAAAGCTTTTATCGTGAACCGGGTCGGGGATTTCGGCTTCCTTCTGGCAATAATCCTCATTTTCACCCAACTCGGCACGCTGGATTTTTACGGTATTGCCGAACAGGCCCCACGCGTTCTGACACACGGCAGCATTCTGGCAACGGCCATTGCGCTGTTGCTTTTCATGGGGGCCACCGGAAAAAGCGCACAGATCCCGCTTTACGTGTGGCTGCCTGACGCTATGGCCGGTCCCACCCCGGTAAGTGCGCTGATCCATGCCGCCACGATGGTCACCGCCGGGGTCTACATGATAGTGCGGCTCAACGTGCTCTATCTTCTGGCTCCGTTCGCCATGGGTGTTGTGGCCATTGTGGGTGTGCTGACAGCTATTTACGCCGCCTCGATCGGCCTGGTGCAGAACGATATCAAGAAAGTGCTCGCATACTCGACAATCAGCCAGCTCGGCTACATGTTTCTCGCAGTGGGTGTGGGAGCATTCAGTGCCGGGATATTTCACCTGATGACCCATGCTTTTTTCAAGGCCCTGCTCTTTCTCGGCGCTGGCTGTGTGATCCATGCGATGAGTGGAGACCAGGACATCCGCAATATGGGCGGATTACGTGAAAAGCTGCCGGTGAGCTACTGGACTTTCCTCATCGCAACGCTCACGATAGCCGGTTTCCCGCCGCTTTCCGGCTTTTTCTCCAAGGATGAAATCCTCTGGCAGGCTTTCTCCCAAGGTCACTGGCTGCTATGGTTCGTGGCTTTCGCTGCTGCGGGCCTGACCGGGTTCTACATGTTCAGGCTACTTTTCCTCACCTTCTGGGGCACCTGCCGGGCAGAGGAAAAAGTTCGCTCGAAGATCCACGAATCCCCCCTGGTGATGACATTGCCGCTCGTGATTCTCGCCGTGCTCTCGGTGGTCGGTGGTATTGTCGGGATTCCCGAGGCTCTCGGTGGAAGCAACGATTTCCACCACTGGCTGGCGCCGATGTTGGCCAATGAGAACGGTACACTGCCTGTCGAACCGGGCCGCCACTATTCTCCTTCTGTCGAGTACCTGCTGATAGTGCTCTCCGTGGCGGTGGCCCTGTGTGGTATTTTCACAGCGTGGTGGTTTTATATCAGGAAACCGGAAACCGCCCGGAACCTGGCCGAGCGCATGCCGATTAGCTATCAGTTGCTGAGTAACAAATACTACGTTGATGAGATCTATAACATTTTAATCGTTCAGCCGATAAAGCTTATTTCGACTTATATTCTCTGGAAGATTTTCGATGTCGGTGTAATAGACGGGCTGGTCAATCTCACCGGGCGCTCGGTGCGCGGCCTGGGAAGGGTGGCTGCCAGACTGCAAACCGGGTACGTGCAGGCTTACGCTGTTACTTTTATCCTGGGCGTAGCGCTGGTTCTCGGCGCTTTGCTCTGGTAATGTTTTGTAATTAAATCAAAAAGGTTCGTTTGAAAGCGGGTTTGGTGCTGATGACAGAGTTGAGCCAATCGGATATCCTGAGCTGGATAGTTTTCCTTCCTCTTCTGGGAGCGCTGCTGCTTGCCTTTCTTCCTTCCGAGGGCAAGAAGCTGCTGCACTGGGCCGCTCTGCTTTCTTCAATGGTTACTTTCGTGGTGAGCCTGAGCCTGCTCGCCGGTTTCGAGACGGGCAGGGCAGAGATGCAGTTCGTGGTAAACAGGCCGTGGATCGAAAACTGGGGGATTTCCTACCACCTCGGCATTGATGGGATCAGCCTCTTTCTCGTGCTGCTGACCACGTTTATTACCCCGGTTGTGGTGCTTTCCACCTGGAGCGCGGTGAAAGAAAAGGTGAAAAGCTTCATGATCCTGCTGCTTCTTCTTGAATGCGGCATGGTGGGAGCCTTTGTCGCGCTGGACATGGTTCTGTTTTACATATTCTGGGAAGTCATGCTCCTGCCGATGTACCTTCTGATCGGGATCTGGGGCCACGAGATGCGAATTTACGCGGCGGTCAAGTTTATTCTCTATACGGTTTTGGGCAGCCTGCTGATGCTGGTCGGTTTTATCTACCTTTTCTGGATCGGAAAACAGAGCCTCGGATACTTCACCACAGACCTTCTCGATCTCTACCGGGTGGTAGTTCCCTACCACGCGCAGTTCTGGCTTTTCGCTTCATTCGCCCTGTCTTTCGCGATCAAGGTGCCGATATTCCCCTTCCACACCTGGCTGCCGGATGCCCATGTAGAGGCCCCCACAGCAGGCAGTGTCATCCTTGCCGGGATCATGCTGAAAATGGGCACCTATGGTTTTATCCGCTTTGCCATGCCGCTGTTTCCCGCGGCCAGCCAGGCATTCACCCCTCTTCTTCTCACGTTAGCGGTGGTTGGGATAATCTACGGCGCGCTGGTGGCCATGGTCCAGCCGGATCTGAAAAAGCTGGTCGCATACTCGAGCGTGAGCCACCTGGGTTTCGTGATGCTCGGCCTGTACTCGTTAACCGTCACTGGAGTCAGCGGCGGGGTTTACCAGATGCTCAACCACGGGATATCTACCGGGGCGCTGTTCCTGATAGTGGGCCTGCTTTACGAGCGCCGCCACACCCGTTTGATTGACCATTTCGGCGGGCTTAGCTCGCGCGTGCCGCTGCTTGCGTTTTTCTTCATGGTCGCCACACTCAGCTCAATCGGCCTTCCCGGGCTGAATGGATTCGTGGGCGAATTCCTCGTGCTGGTCGGTATCTACGGCAGCGCCCATTCGTCATTTGTTTATTTTGCCGCTACGGGAGTGATTCTATCCGCAGTCTATATGCTCTGGATGTTCAGGCGGGTGATGTTCGGCCCTCTGCTTGACCCGGAGAACCGGAAAATGCCGGATTTGAATTTGCGTGAAGTGCTGGTGATGCTGCCCTTGACCGTGATGATGTTCTGGATGGGCCTTTTCCCCGGCGCTTTTCTCGAGCGGATCGAACCCTCGGTTGATCATTTTATCCAGCAGTACCAGCGCAAGGCGGAGCTTTCGAGAGGTGAGACGCCCGGTGGCGACCCCCTCGATTCACAGGTAAGGTTTGTTTTTCCCACGGAGGATGTCAGGGATCGATGAGTGATTTGCCCCAGATAAACTGGAACGCAATCATGCCGCAGGTGGTGCTCGTCACAGCGGCGCTGTTCCTTTTGCTGCTGGCCGTGCTTTACCGTGTTCGGACCAAAGGCCGGGGGCCGGAGGCGGCAGGGGCGGTGCTGAGCCTGGTCGGGCTGGCGATCAGTTTCTACATGTGCTGGTACCAATGGGGTGTGGTGTGTGACAATTTCGGCGGCCTGCTGCGGATAGATCCGTTCGCCACCTTTTTCAACCTGATGCTGCTAGGCGGAGCGGCGCTCTGTGTCCTGCTTTCTGTGCGGGAAGCCGGTGGCCTTCGGGCCGTGGCAGGTGAGTACTACGCACTGCTTGTTATTGCCACCTTCGGCATGATGGTGATGGTAACCGCAGCCGACCTTCTGGTGATCTTTATCGGGCTGGAGATTATGAGCCTGGCGGTGTATATCCTGGTCGGCTGCAGGCGTGAGCGGGTGGAGAGCAACGAGGCGGCGCTGAAGTATTTCCTGATCGGCGCATTCGCCTCGGGATTTCTGATCTACGGTATCGCACTGCTTTACGGTATAACCGGTACCACCCGGCTTGAGGCTCTGGCTGAGGAGCTTACCGTGGGTGTCAGCAGCCTCGAAGGGTTGCATCTTGTCGCGCTGGGGCTGGTGCTGGTCGGCTTCCTGTTCAAGGTTGCGGCGGTGCCTTTCCACATGTGGGTGCCGGATGCTTACGAGGGAGCCCCTACACCGATAACCGCCTACATGGCGGTGGCCGTCAAGGCTGCGGCTTTCGTGGTGCTGGTGCGGGTGCTGATTACGGGTTTGATGCCGCTGGTTGACTACTGGCTGCCGGTGATGTGGACCCTGTCGGTGCTCACGATGACCGTGGGCAACCTGGCTGCCATATTTCAGGGAAATATCAAGAGGATGCTTGCTTACAGCAGCATAGCGCACGCAGGATACCTGCTCGTCGCCCTGGCGAGCATAAATCCGGCCTCTGGTGTGGCTGCCGATGACCGGGCCCTGCTTTCGATACTGTTCTACCTGATGGTTTACACGCTGATGAACGTGGGGGCATTCGGAGTGCTGATTTATCTAAACACCTCAGGCAGGCCGATGGACACCCTGGAGCAGGTGCGCGGTTCCGGTTTACGCTACCCCCTGCTTGGCGCGGCGATGGCGGTTTTCATGTTCTCCCTGGCCGGCCTGCCGCCCACCGGCGGTTTCCTGGGCAAGTTCTATATTTTCAGCGCCGCGGTTGACCAGGGACTGATCTCCCTGGCGGTAATCGGGGTGCTGAACAGCGCGGTAAGCGTTTATTATTATCTCCGGGTGATAGTGCAGATGTTCATGCGCGAAAGCGAGGAAAAACTGCCGCAAGTTCCATTTTCCCTTCCTCTGGCGCTTGCCATTGCCGTTTCGGTTTGGGGCGTGCTACATCTGGGCGTTCTTCCCGCCACCCTTCTCGACACAGCCGGCCGGGCCGTGCTTTTCCTGAGATAGCCTTCCTCCGGCAAAGTAAAGATCTAATCCCGCCGAAATATTTATCCTGTTAAAAATTTTTCTTTTTTTAAAAATAAGAAACGTATAGCTGGAACTGGTGTATCACTTTTGAAACGCTAATCTTTTGATGCCTTAAAATCAAAAAACAGAATTCCGGAGGTATCGAAGATGATCAAGTTATTGTTTTTAATCCTCTGCTCCACCCTCCTGACTATCACCGGTTGCAAAGACAAATCCATCCCTGCCGCGTCTTCATTCACGCAGATTTCCAGAGAAAACCTTAAGGGTGAATGGTATGGAATACTGGCCGGCCTGAAAGTTAAATATCAAGATGAGTCAGAAACCAAAATCGACACATTGGAAAAGGATATCCGTATTTTAGGCTGCTGCCTGAAATTTGAATTGCCGGCGGAGTTTTCTCTTGAATTGGATTATAGTGACTTTGATTTCGTTTATACTTTAAGGCTGTATGGGGAGTGGGCACTGGATTGTGGGGAAACCTGTAAAGTCTATTTCTTACCGTGGGTAAACTCATGGGAGCGGCTGGAATACTCTGTATCAGAACCGAAAGTAGCCATACCGCTGGCAATGGGCAACCCGACCACACGATTTTGGTACTGTGATATTGAATTTAAAGCCGATACGCTGAGGCTATATAATATCGGGGGCGATTGGAGCTGCGGTGAGATGAAACTGTGGGAACAGTGGAACAGGTTGCCGAATAATCAAAATGATCCGCAAGCAGAAAGGCTTTTGAGCCAATATTGAAAATGCACTCGAGGTTGGTTATCTTTGTCTCTGGGAAGGTGAAAAATACACAGGCTAAAGTCAGGGATGTAAAATGGTCAGAACATTGTCGATAATCCTTTTCTTTGTCATGCTTGGATTACCAGGTTGTGAGGATAAAGTTACTATACCGGAACGCGAAGAAATATACATGAGTGATCTGGTGGGTGCCTGGAGAGGCACATTACCTTTCTACCACGTTGACAACGGTATTCAAGCAGCCAGCTACAATCTGGAGAACTTGAGAACTTCGCTGATTCTTGATACGGACCGGTACTGGTTCGAACTGGATTATTTCACCGACAGCCTGGATTTCATCCTTGTGAACAGAGGGTATTGGCTGTTAATCGAAGGAAGTCCTTGGACGCTGGATTTCTCAGTCATTGAAGAATGGGCCAGTCAAATGTTCAAAGAGCCCGACACTCTGGGTAATCCCGTGGTAATAGACAGTATCGTATACAGGAAGGGAGACGGTACGGAAATAGTAAATACCTGGAACGTCGTATTAGATTATAAGGAAAACGAAATCAGGCTCCAGGATTTCATAGGGAGCCTGGTATTTGAGGACTTGACTCTCAACAGAGATCAGTAGAGTCATTAAAATGGCTTGGTTACAGCCGTGAGTTGAAATAATATCGAAACTGCTGGATCGTTAAGTAGAAGAGATAAAAGGACGCTGTCCGTGGAATGCCCTTGGTGTGCAATGGAGCTTGAACGTGGTACTGAAGTCTGCCCGTATTGCAAGAACCCGGTGACTGTGGGCTCGAAAGGCCGCAACAAGATATTCAAGGTGCTGGCAGTTCTTGCCCTGGCTGGCTTTATAGTCCTGATGCTCGGAGACGCTCTACTCTCTCTTCTCCGGAATCTTCTTCCTCACTGACCAGTTCCACCGGTCGCTCTTCGCTTTCGACCTCCTGGTCGTACCAGTCCTGAAGTTTCCCGCCGATTTTTCCACTGAAAATTCCATCGATCAGATCGGCCAGTTCGCCAAGCGTTTCCAGGTGTTCGGGCCGGCCTGACCAGTGTTCGGCCAGTATTCCGGTCTCTACCTCGGCGAATACCCGGTTCAGTGCAAAGGCAACCAACACCAGATCCTCTGCCAGGCCTAACGGACCTACTACAGATTCCGGAACCAGGTCCAGCGGGCTTGCCAGGTAGCCGAGGATCATCCCGAGCTTGATTCGAAGCCGGCGTGGTGCCCGCTTGTCCAGAAGCAGCCTGCCGAGCAGGATCATAATATCCGGCAGGAGAAAGGTGAATTCAGCAAGCTTCACCAGCCTGCCGCCGAGTTTCGGACGCAGACACTCAACGATCCGTGCCTTAAGTGAATCGTAGAACCGCACTTTTTCCCCTGATCCATCGCTCATCTTTCTCTAACCTCCGCAAATGGTTTAACTATGTTTCTCAGCTCATTCAGCCTGATAAAGCCCCGGCCGACAGTTTGAGTATTGTGCAGATAAAAACTCTCTTTATAATTGTAATTGCCAGGCCGTTGTGGTGCAAGATGCCTGAAGCAAAAATGCAAAGGCTTACTAAACTATTGACTTTAATGCATGGTGCAATTATTATCAATTGCAAAATGATGTGCAAAGTAAAAAAAATAGCCGTGTTGAATTTTTTCCTTTCACTGTATTTCCTCTATTTCACCGGCTGGCTCCAGTTCCATCACGGTCACGATGCCGTGGATTACCTGAATCTCGGAGATTCGGCATCCCGTGTCGTTGTGGTCGGGCCGCACTGCCACAGCTCGAAGGCTACTTTCCCTCTCTTTGAGAACCACAAGATTATAACCAGGCCCAGGATAGACTGCCTGCTCTGCACGTTCAATGACTGGCTTTTCCTTCGCTCCCCGGGCAATGTGATAAATTCTATTTTAAAATTCTACAAGTCAGACAAACTACCATTCGAATCCGTTTCTCACAAACCAGCTTCAAGCAACTACCGCTTGAGAGCGCCCCCTGTTTCGTTTCCCTCCGACTGTATTAGCGCTCAGGCTTAATCTGACTTTCTGGCTCCCACCCGTATGGAATTTTCTCTGGTGAGGGGCCAGAATTAGCCATTCGATCATTATATTAACTCCGGATAACTCTACCTCAATGCAGAGATAGATATTACGGCCGGGCATTTAGAAAGCTAACGACACGGGTAATACAGAGGGTGGATTTATCAGTATAAAAACCGAATAACCGTGCAAGGAGCTAAGGTATGCGAAATCCTTTGAAATCCACAGTGCCAGTTGCTGTTATCGGCATCTTGCTCATCTGCCTTGGGGTGTCCGAACTGAATGCGCAAAGGGCGAGAGAGTCGTATATAGGGCGGCCAGGACAGGATAAAGCGGAACTGGACAGTGTCAAGGCTCACCTGGACAGCATCAAGGCTGAAATGGACAGCTTGATTAAAGAGTTGGAAGAGCGGATAGACAGCCTGGAGAAAAAAGAAAAGGAAGACGAATTACAGAAATTGATCGAAGAAGCAACGAAATTGACCGCGGTTGAGAAAAAGGAAGAACATGGGATTGGCCATCGATTTACTTCCGGCCTGAGGCAGCAGCAGAGATTAAATCCCAATGTTAGTGTCTCGGGAGATTTTTTTGGCGGTATCAGCTCCTCGAAAGAGAGCTACGTAACTGAACCGAGCAATGTATCCTATGGCAATAACGGGTTCTATTTACGCGAACTTTCGGTAAGCTTTAACGCCCCGCTGGACCCGTTTACCAGGGGAAAAACGTTTATCGCATTTTTTGAAAACGATATAGTCATTGAAGAGGCATACATGGAATGGCTCAACCTGCCGGCACGAATGAACCTTAAAGTCGGCATTTTTAATACTGAATACGGGCTGCTCAATCGGTACCATGACCATGCCCTTCCCCAGTTTGACCGTCCGAAAGTACTGGCGGATATGTTCAGCTCTGCTCCTATAGGCGGGTTCGGCGTTGCTGGAGGTTTTCTTTCAAAACCTCTTTTCTGGTCGGGTTCGAGCACTTTTGATTTTTCTGTGATACAGGGAGGAAGCGGACACAGCTTTACCGACCAGGGGGAATACAATCTGTTGTATGTCGGTAATATGACAAACTTTTATGAATTAACGCGCGACACCTATGTCGAGTGGCGTATGGGTGGTGCGGTCGGGCACAACGACCCGGCTGAAGAGTATCTTAGTTACGTCGGCAATCTGGGTTTTGAGTTAAAATGGGTCCCGGTTGGGCGTTCCAAATACAGGACGACTGACTGGAAAACGGAACTTCTCCTGAGCAGACGCGATACTCCCACCGGTCAAATTTACAGTAAGGGATTTTACTCTTCGCTGCAGAACAAACTCAACGCACGCTGGTGGGTATCCGGACGCCTCGGCTATTCAGAGCTGCCGTATGATAACGATCAGCATGAATGGGATTTCACCGCTTGTGTCGATTTCTGGCAAAGTGAGTTTGTCTTTTTCCGGCTGCAATACCAGTATTCGCGCAGAGAATTCACCAATGTAATTGGAAATCCGGGACCTTACCCGAATGACAGTTCGCTGATTTTTCATGTGTGCTGGGCAATGGGTCCACATAAGCATGAGGCATATTAAATTTTTAGCTCTCAGATTTAAGATAAAGTGTGAATGTATCTTATAGAATTAAAATTTTTTTAGATTATAAGGAGATGTAAGATGCGCGTACTAAAATATTTAAAACCAACATGCGTGTCACTTGTCTTGGTACTTTCTATATTTTCACAGCTTACAGGGCAACAGCAGCGACATCGGTACCGTGGCGGAAGCGATGATAGCAAAAGGTTAAAGATCGTCACCTCATTCGCCGATTATGATGCTATTGCAAGATTTATCACCGATAATAATGCCGAAGTAAGTCACCTATCACACGGTGATCAGGATCCGCATTTTGTACCGCCGAAACCCAGCTTTGCAGTATTACTCAGGTCTGCAGATATGTGGGTCACCACCGGCATGGACCTCGAACAATGGTCTACTACTTTACTGGACAAAGCACGTAATAAAAAGATAATGGATGGCGAAATCGGTTTTGTATCTGTTTCTGAAGGCGTTAAGGTTCTTCAAAAAGTTGAAATTGTAGACCGGACACAAGGCGACATTCATACTATGGGGAACCCGCATATACAAACCGGTCCCCTGAATTTAAAGATTGTCGCCAGAAATATTACTGTTGGTTTGATGAAAGTTGATCCGGCGAATGCCGAATTTTACAAGATGGAAAGAGATGAGTATCTTGATAAAATGGACAGGGCGCTGTTTGGTGACGAACTGGTTGATATGTTTGGCGGCGAGACGCTTTGTAAGCTTCTGGAGAACAAAACACTCTTTACCTTTCTCGATAGAGAACTGGAGGGAGAAAAGCTGATTAATAAGCTCGGCGGCTGGCTCAAAAAAGCGCTGCCGTTCCGTGGGTTAAGAGTTGTGGCTTATCATAAAAATTGGATCTACTTTGCAGATACATTCGGATTGGAAATTGCCGGCTACATTGAGCCGAAACCGGGAATTCCTCCATCAGCCAAACATGTCCAGAATGTGATTAAGCTTATTAAGGACCAGAATATAAAGGTGATGGTTGTGGCCA
>Ga0114922_10007380_pt1 | contig 10068 bp, 9 predicted proteins | sample AartaG_FD_100975 | JGI IMG/M metagenome (GOLD analysis project Ga0114922, IMG submission 100975) | Deep subsurface microbial communities from Aarhus Bay to uncover new lineages of life (NeLLi) - Aarhus_00045 metaG | ecosystem: Environmental > Aquatic > Marine > Oceanic > Sediment | place: Aarhus...
ATGCCGCTGAACTGGTCGGATAAGACCCGTGACGCGACCTTCCGCCACGACATCGAGATCGCCGCCGTTGACCGCGTCGGCCTGCTCTCTCATATCACCGCCATCATCAGCGATGCCGGCATCAATATCGCGTCCGCCGACACGCGCACTACCGACTCGGGCCTGGCGCATCTTCGTCTGACCCTGGACATCCGCCGCCGGCGGGACTTCGAACACGTGATGGAGCGCCTGCGACAACTCATAGACGTGGTGAGCGTTCGCCAACTCGCCCGCAGCCGATGAGCCCGGCCGCGATGGCCGGCTCGCGAGGACAGTCCCCTGAAGCATGGCCGCCGTGGCCCTAGCGAGGGCCAGCCCCCGACGGCGTGCCGCAACTTTTCCCCCGGATGGGTCTCTAAGACTGGGAGAGGGGGACAGCCCAGCTTTTTTCCCGCCTCGGCGGGACGAAAAGGGGGACAGTCCCCGGGCTTGCCCAACATCAATCCACCGAATGCAGCGCCAGTGCGCGAGCATGGAGGAGCCCCGACCTTGCCCATCCCGCTGATGGACCTGGCCTTGCAGTACGACGGCCTGCGCGAGGAGATCCTGGCCGCCTTCGATCAGGCCCTGCGGGGTATGCACCTGAACCTGGGGCCGAATGTGCAGGCGCTGGAGGAGGAGTGGGCGGCCTACTGCGGAGCACAGCACGCGGTGGGCGTGGGCAGCGGCACCGACGCGGTTCATCTCCTGCTGCGCGCGCTCGGGATCGGGCCGGACGACGAGGTCATAACCGTCTCGTTCACCTTCTTCGCCACCATCGAGGCCATCATCCACGTCGGCGCTACGCCCGTGCTGGTGGACATTGACCCGCAGACCTTTTGCATTGACGCCGCGAAGGTGGCCGAGAAGATAACGCCGCGGACCAAGGCGATCATCCCCGTGCATCTCTACGGCCATCCGGCGGAGATGGACGCGCTGAAAGAGACCGCCGAGGAGCGAAACATCTGGGTCATCGAGGACGCCGCCCAAGCGCAAGGGGCGCGATACAAAAACCGCCGCGTGGGGAGCCTGGCGGATGGCGGGGCCTTCAGCTTCTACCTCAGCAAGAACCTCGCAGCATACGGCGAGGGCGGCATGATCACCACCGACGATGAGGTGGTCGCTCAGGAGATCCAGGAGCTGCGCGTGCACGGCGGGACCGAGAAGTACGTCCACCGCCTGGTGGGCTACAACAGCCGCCTGGACGAACTCCAGGCGGCCGTGCTGCGCATCAAGCTGCGCCGACTGGAGGGGTGGAACGAGCTGCGACGCAAGCACGCGGCGAAGTACAACGAGCTGCTGTCGGACCTGGAGGTGACGCTGCCCACCGAGCAGCCGTGGGCGCATCACGTCTACCACCTTTACACGATCCGGACGCCGCGGCGCGACCAGATAGCGGCAGCCCTCACGGCGGCCGACATCGGCTACGCCGTGCACTACTGCCGGCCGTCGCACGTGCAGGAGGCGCTGCGGCAGTTCGATCTCGACCCGGCAGACTTCCCAGAGACTGAACGGGCCGCGGACGAGGTCATCTCGCTGCCGGTATACCCGGAGCTAACCGACGAGCAGATAGAGCGCGTCTGCGAGGTCGTGCGCGAGGCGCTGGGCTCCACCTGAAGTCCAGCGTTAGCTCACACTCGTGAGCCCGCAGGCTCTACTTGGGCAGCTCCCGAACGCCGGCTGCCGAAATAGCTTAGTTGGAGAAATCCGTGGTATTATGGAGGGGCCGAATGGGGAAACGGCGCGACTTGTCCCCCGTAGCTCCGAAGGAGCGAAGAGGGAAGCGCCGAGGGGCCCCATCCGGGCCACCTTTGTAGGCCGGAGCTCCTCGCCTGTCCGCCGTTTCATCCCCCATAGCCTTGGCGAAGGCGGAAGCCTTGGCGAAGGCGGGCCAGCGAAGAATTTCATTCCTGGCCTATCCTCAGCCCGCGCACGAGATTCTTCGGCCCCGCCGACACGAGGCCTCAGAATGACGAAGGCTCGTTGCAGTGCCAGAGGTGGGGCATTCCGATGAATCTGCTTCTCACCGGACCGCGCGACGGTGGCAAGTCAACCGTCGTCACCCGCGCCCTTGAGCTTCTCCCCGAGGCTCGCGCGGGCGGCTATCTCACCAAGCGCATCGGCCCGCGCGCGCAGCCGGAGGGCCATCTGCTGCGCGATCTGAGCGGCCCTGAGCGCATCATAGCACACCGCGACTTCACCGACGGGCCGCGCTTCGGCCCCTTTCGCGTGGACCTGGATGCCTTTGAGACGACCGGGGGCGCCGCGCTCAAGACCGCGCGCGAATCGGCGGACCTCATCGTGGCCGACGAGATCGGGCGGATGGAGGAGGGTGCGCAGAGCTTCCGCGCGGAGCTGATGGCGTGCCTGGATTCGCCGCGGCCCTTCCTCGCCGCGCTGAGCGACCGGGGAGGGGAGGTCGTCCAGGCCATCCTGGCACGCGACGACGTGCGCGTTATCGAGGTGACGGACGCCAGCCGCGCGGTGCTGCCGACTGCCATCGCCACGCTGTTACGTCACGATCTCTTCGGCGCCGCAGCCTTCGACCTTCCGGCCTGCACCGGCGTCATTCTGGCTGGCGGGCGCGGATCGCGGCTGTCGCCGGACAAGGGCTGGCTGGAGGTAGGCGACATTGCCATCGTGGAGCGCGCCTACGCGGCGATCCGGCCGCTCGTGAGCCAACTCCTCGTCGCGGGCGACCCGGAGGTGGCTGAGCGGCTTGACGCGGGCTGGGCCGCCGACGAGATCTCGGACGCGGGACCGCTGGCGGGCATCGCGGGGGCACTCCGGGCGGCCTCAGCCCCGCTCATTCTCGTCGCCGCCTGGGATATGCCCTTCCTCAGCCCCTCCCTGGGCGCCTATATGCTGGGCTTGGCCGGAGATCAGCGACCCCGCCCAAGGGAGGCTGGCAGGGAGGAGAAAAGGGATGGTCCCGGCCGAGGGCAAGCCCTCGGCTGGATGAGGGGGTTCGATGCCGTCGCGCCTCGGACCGACCAGGGAGCCGAGCCGCTCTTCGCAGTCTACGGCCGCACGTGCCTGGAGCCCGCCCGGGACATACTGGCGGCGGGCGGCCGTCGCCCTCAGCGGCTCCTCGAAGCGGTCAACACCCGCTGGGTCGAGGGCCCGGAGCTTGCGGCCTTCGGCGACCCCGAGGTCCTCTTCTTCAGCGCCAACACGCCCGAGGACCTCGAGCAGGCGCGGGAGATCGCAGCGTCTCAGGCCCGTCTTCGGGAACACTGAGTGTCGCCGGTGCGTTGAAGCAAATGGAGGTGCGGCAGATGAGGCTAGTCCGTGTCGGCCTGTGGCTCGCAATGGTCGCAGCCGTCGGCCTGACGGGATGCCGTCCCCACTCCGCCTGGCCGCCCGGCGCCGACGAGAGCGGCCCGTGGGCCTCGGCGGAGCTTCGCGTGCCCAGCCCCCGCCGGCTACCGCGCGCCGCCGAGCGCCGCCTGGAAGAGAGCGGCTTCGTGGTGCTCTCGGACTACCCGGTGTACAACATCACCAGCGCCTACTTCGAGGCCCACGAACCCTTCATCACCTCGGACGCGGTGCTGTATGTCTTCGGCTGCCTGTTCCGGGGCGGCCTGCTGGAGTACGAGAAGCAAGAGCTGGTGCCGCTGCTGGAGAAGATGGTCGAGCAGGGCCTGGAGGCAGCCCAGGCCGACTACCGCCAGCGCAAGGGGCAAGCGGGCCTGGCAGAGCCGGCGCGGCTGAACCTGCTGCTCTTTGGCGTGGCGGCGGAGTTGCTTGGCAAGCAGGCCCCAAAGCAGGTCCGCGCCGAGGCTCGTCGGATCGCCGGGAAGATCGTCGCCGCGAAGGAGGCAGACTACTACCCCGGCGAGGACTACACGATCTACCTGGTCCGCGGCCAGTACGCCGAGCACCCCGAGTTGGCCGGCTACTTCCGGGCGACCAAGTGGCTGGGTCGCTGCATAATGCCGCTGCTCCCGGGTAACGCGGACGGCCCCGAGGCTGGCCCGAAGCTCCGGCAGGCGGTGCTGCTGGGCCTGCTGCTGCGTGAGCACACAGACCTCCAGTCCTCGTGGCAGCGGCTCTTCGACGAGGTGAGCTTCTTCATCGCCGCCCCGGACTGCATCACGCCGCTGCGAGTCGCCAGGGGGGCCGAAAATGCGCTGGGCAGCGGCTATGCCGAGGGTAGCGAGCCCGAGCTGGGAACGGAGGCCGCGCTGGCGAAGCTGCGCGCGGAGTTCCGCAAGGACACGTACCGAGCCTCCGCCATCATGGGGGTGCCGCAGGGCGATGTGGGCGACCTTCCTGAGAAGTACTGCCAGGTCCTCGGCGAGCGCTACATCCTGGACGGCGAGATCACACAGCGCACGGTCTATCCTTACATCTTTGCTCCTCGGCGCTGGCTGCCAAGCGGCCTGGACGTGGCGGCGACGGTGCTGGACTTCAACCGGGCCTATGACCACCTAGAAGATGCGTTCCAGAAGTATCCGCAGCTAAGAGGGCAGTTGGACAGCCTGCGCGAGGAGTTCTCGGACTTCGGCGAGTCAGCGGAGGATGCCTCGAAGCTGTCCATCTACGAGCAGTGGCTGGCGGCGCTGCGCACGCTCAGCGACGACCCTGCCGACGGCGCGCCGCAGTTCATGCGAACCGACGCCTGGCAGGACAAGCAGCTCAACACCTCGCTGGCCTCTTGGGCGCAGCTCCGCCACGACTTCATCCTCCACGCCAAGCAGCCGGTGACGCCCGGGTCCGCGGGAATCGGGGTCCTCATCGAGCCCGTCCCGGAGTTCTACCGTCGCCTGGAAGAGATGGCATGGGCACTTGACCGCAGAGGCTTCGAGGGGATGGGTGAGTTGGCGAGGCTGTGCAAGAACCTGCGGCTGGCGGCGCAGACTCAGTTGGCCGGCGAGTGGTTCGAGTACGCGCACCTCGACAAGAACTACGCCTTCTACATCTCCAGCTTCGGCCAGTGGCTGCTGGCACATTTCACCAAACACGTGGCGGTGCAGGACCCGACCATGGTCGCGGACGTGCACAGCACGCTGCTGCCCGTGGATCTTGCCCTGCAGGACCCGACCGTCACCGCCGGCAAGCATGCCGCATTGCGCCCGGGCCAGAAGGGTGAAGTCGGGGGCGTGCTGCACGTGGCGACAGCCCCGCTGTATCCTATCGTCGCCGAGTGGCAGGCGCCGAGCCGTGCTAGTGATGGGAAACGTTACCAGACGCGTGCAATGGGCTTCGTGATGAGCTACCACGAGTGGCAGACCTGGACGCCCGACGCCGCCGAGCGCATGACCGACGAGCAGTGGCGCAAGGAAGTCCGCCGCAAGCGCAGCCTCAAGCGGCTGCCCGCGTGGACGCAGAGCTTCGTGGTGCGGTAGCTAGAGCAGCGACTTGAGGTAATCCAGGCTGTCCTTCGTGCCGCGCTCGGCGTCGGGTGGGTTCTCGTACTCGATGGCCCAGTAGCCGTCGAAGTCGGACGCCGTCAGCGCCTCCACGATCGGCGCCCAGTCAATCACGCCCTCGCCCACCGCGCGTCATGGGCTGTCGCTCCCGAGGACACGGACAGGAGAACTCACGAGGCCAGGTCCACAACGATCCAATGGTCGGGACCTGCGTGCGCCAACTTGCGCGGGAAGCCGCTGCGCAGCCACTCCATGTACCGCACCACCCGCTCCAGCTCCGCACGCACGCCATGTCGGCGCTCCAGCTCCGCCTGGACCTGTCGTGCCGTGACGGGCTGCAGCGCCTCGACGAGGTCAAGGATTCTGTTCGAGTCGGCCTCGCACAGCTTTGTGAGGTCGCCCATGGGCAGTCATTCCCACGCCGTCAGGCGGTCTCGGCCTGGCGTATGGCGCGGCGCAGGCCCTCGGCCACCCGACCTGCGTCCTCCTCCGCCACCATGCAGTTGATGTTGACCAGGCGCGGCAGGATCTCCTCGGCCACCGGGCAGAGACCGTCCCGGTACTCGTACTCACCCTTGTAGTACGGGCAGTCGTGCAGAGGACAGCCCTTGTTCTGGTAGGCCAGGGGCTCGCGGAAAAGCTTGTAGCGGTACGCCGGCACCTGCGTGAAGCCCACGTTCCAGTTGTCACCTGTATCAAACAGGGCCTCCTTGAAGCCATCCAGTTCGACGCCCGACTCCTCGCCACGAAACAAAAAGGAGAAGATATAGGGGGAGTTGCCACAGCCCGGCCCTACGGCCCGGGGCTGCAGCCAGTCGCACCCCTCCAGGGCTTCCTCCAGCACGGAATAGGACTTCCGGTACTCCTCCAGGTAGCCCCTGACTGCCTCCAGTTGCGCCAGGGCTATGGCGGCCTGCATTTCGGTCATGCGGAAGACCGTCGCCAGGTGCGGCGGGGACTCGCCAAAGGCGGTCACGCTGCGGATGCCGTTGGCGAGTTCATCGTCATCCGTGAGCGCCATGCCGCCGTCGCCACAAGTCATGTGCTTGCCCTGGCAGAAGCTCAACACGCCGATGTGCCCCCAGGTCCCGGCGAACTTCTCCTTGTAGGGCAGGAACATGGCGTGCGCACAGTCCTCGATGAGGATCACACCGTGCTCGTCGGCGAGGTCGCGCAGCGTGTCCACCTCAGCGGGCAGGCCCCAGAGATGGGTGCAACAGATGGCCTTGGTGTGGGGGCTGAGGCTCTGCCGCGCGGATTCGGGGTCCATCAGCCAGGTATCGGCATGCACGTCAGCCCACGTCGGGTGGGTGTTCTGCCACAGGGCGGCGATCGCGTGGAACTGAACCAGGGGGTCGCACATGACCTCGTCGCCCGCTCCTGCGCCGGCGGCGAAGACCGCCGAGATGAGCAGCGACATGGCGGAGTTGGCGGCAATCGCATGCTTCACGCCGTAGGCCTCGGCAAAGGCCTGCTCCAGCCGGCCCTTGTAGCCATCCTGCTGACCCGAGAGCCGGCCCCTCTCCAGGATCTGCTGCAGGTACTCGAGCTCCTTGCCGTCGAAGCGATCAACTCCCATGACGGTCCCTCCCTGATTCCTGGGCGCGTTCAGGCTGAATGACCGGCAGCACGCCGCTCTCGATGTCGGCGACGAGCTTCCCTATGGTCTGGAAGGCAACTTGATGCTCCTCGCGGGCGGCGAGGAAGAGCCGGCGCAGCAAGTCACGGGCATAGGGCTCCTCGGCACCCACCATCTGCAGGTGGCAGATCAGGATGAAGACGCCACCCGCGGCGTACACGCGCCCCAGGTCCTCGAGCCCGAGGGCCAGGTGCTTCTCCACCTTCTCCGCGTTCAGGCGCCAGGCGTATTCGCTCGCCATGGGGAGACTGATGACGCTCTCCGTGAGTCGGTACGGGACGGGGGGGACCCCCCGGTCCCAGTCCCCTGGGTTGTCGTACTGGCCGACGATGTACTTCCAGCCGCGGGGATCAACGACCTGGTTGGAGACATACCGCATCCTGACGTCACCGAGCGCCTGGTAGAGCTCGGCGGATTGGGAGAGGGCTCCGGACCGGAAAACCTGAGGCCTGCGGCCGAGAGCGTCCGTGAATACCGCGATGGCAATGCGCAGCTTCGCCGCGAAGAGGTCGCGACGCCACAGCTTCCCGAACTGCGCGCGGTCCGACTTCAGCCTTTCGTCCGGGTCCTGTCCACTCAGGGCGTACACGAAGGGAGGACAGGGTCCGAACTCGGGGCCGTGGTGGTCAAGGCCGTGGAGCTGGCAGTCATGGCCCTGCTGCTCGGCCTGGTGCAGGGCGGCGAGCCACTGGGGCTCGCGGTCAAGCTGCCATTCGCCGTCGCCGCGGGGAACCACGAAGAAGCTGGCGGGCACGCCCTCGGAACCGAAGAACTCGGTGACCCGATGGAACTGCGCGAGGTCCTGGATGAGGCCGCCGGCGTCGTCCACGGTGACGACGAAGCGGCTCTGCGCTCCTGGGAGATTCTCCATGCTCTGTCGCCTAGACCAGCGATTGCAGATACTCCAGGCTGTCTTTCGTCCCGCGCTCGACGTCAGGCAGGTTCTCGTACTCGATGGCCCAGTAGCCATCGAAGCCGGACGCGACGAGAGCCTCTACAACGGGCTCCCAGTCAATCACGCCCTCGCCCACCGCGCAATACTCCGGCTCATCGCCCTCGTAGCGCACGCCCTTCCAGTGGCTGTAATTGATCAGGTCGGTGGTGACCATCAGCGCGGACATCGCATCCTCGCCCACGTGCCGGAAGTTGGCCGGGTCGAAGTTCAGACCCACCGCCGGGCTGGTCACCGGCTCCAGCAGCCGCAGGCACTGCGCGCCGGTGGCCGTGACGCCGCCGTGATTCTCCATCGCCACCAGCACGCCGGCGTCCTCCGCGTGCTCGCCGACCTGCTGGAGCGCGTCGGAAATCTGCGCGAAGGTGGCGTCCGTGTACCCTGAAGCGCCGACCCAGCCCGCGAAGACGCGCAGCACCTCCGCGCCGGCGGTCGCGGCCAGGTCAATCTGCCCCTTGACCTTCTCGATCTCGGCGGCCACGTCCTCGGCGGCGAAGTTGTTGCCGCCGGCCAGCGCCACCACCTTGACGCCGGTGTCCTCGGCCTGCGACAGCATCTGCTTGATGTCGTCTTCCGTGGCGTCAGGCGTGAGGTGCTTGGGCGTCCCGTCGCTCAGGTTGACCTCGACGAACTCCAGGCCGAGCTTGTTGCACGCGGCGAAGTACTCCGGGAGCGTCATCTCACGGAAACCCCATGCGGCACAGGCGAACTTGGGCATGTCAGATCCTCCTTAGCGCCAGTCCAGCGCCAGCGTCACGACCTCGTCCGGATGCTCGTGCACGCGCTCGTACGCCTCGGTGGCCTGGTCGGCGGGCATAATGTCGCTCACCAGGCCCGACACGTCCACCTCGCCGCTTGCCATCAGCTCCAGCACCGCCGCCGTCATCTCTGGGGTCTCCCCGCAGGTGGCCGAGAGGGTGAGCTGCCGCCCGAAGAGCGTCTCGGGGATGTAGACCGAGATCGGCTCCAGGTACATCCCCTGGGCGTGGATGCGGCAGTAGCGCGGCGCCTTCTGCAGGACCTCCTCGAGCAGGTCCGGTTCGCCGGTCACTTCGATGATGGCCTGCGGCTCACTCTCTTCGGTGAGGCCGGCAAGCTCGGCCCACACATCGGTCTCAGCGGCATTGATGGTGGCGTCCGCGCCCCAGGCCTCGGCGACATCGAGCCGGTTCTGGCAGATGTCGCTGACGATGACGCGCGCGCCGCGGGCCTTGCACTGCTGCGCGGCCATCGAGCCGATGGCCCCCTGGCCGATGACGAAGACCGTCTCGCCCTCCTGCGGCTTGACCTTGTATTCGACCCCGTGGTAGGCGATGGCGCCCAGCAAGGCTACCCCCGCCTGCTCCAGTGGCACACCCTCGGGGATCTTCACCGCGCGCTTGCTGCTGAGGCTCTTGTGCGAGGTCTTCGAGTAGACGAGATACTCCAGGTGCCCGGCCCAGGCCACGCAGTAGTCGCCGGCCCAGTCGCCGAACAGGTTAGAGCTGACCACGTGGTCGCCGATCTGAAGGTGGTCCACCTCATCGCCGATCTCGAGCACCTCGCCGACGGCGATGTAGCCCGGCAGCATCGGATACCACTGGGTGCCCGGGCGGCGGGAGTGAAACTGCCCGGTGTAGAGGTCCAGCTCGGTCCCGCGCGAGATGGTGCTGAAGATGGTCTTGGTAAGCGCGCCGGTCTCATCCATCGGCGGCATTGGGACGTCCTCGTGCAGCTCGGCCCGCAGCGGCTTGGTGTAGCAGACGGCCGCGCACTTGTCGTACTTGACGCTCATATTCTTCGCCCTCGCTTTGTGAGTTGGCGCGTGCAGGCCAACGAATCACGCATTGTGCTGGAGCGGTTCGACCTTGGCAGGCGCGACTCCTCTTGCGACCGCGACATTCGACCGCCAACTTGCGGCCGTCCTTGTCCCAGCGGAGGGCTTGCCCTCGGCGGCAGCGCTGCTGCTGGCGCGACAGCGCCAGCTATCAGTAGCGCGCGGTTCGCGGCGGGAGGGGGTCAACGGTCTCGCCGAGGCGGTCGAGGAGCTGGTCGGTCAGCTCGCCGCGCACCTCCCGATGGGCCGGATCATCGTAGAGATTGCG
>Ga0114922_10007381_pt1 | contig 10068 bp, 8 predicted proteins | sample AartaG_FD_100975 | JGI IMG/M metagenome (GOLD analysis project Ga0114922, IMG submission 100975) | Deep subsurface microbial communities from Aarhus Bay to uncover new lineages of life (NeLLi) - Aarhus_00045 metaG | ecosystem: Environmental > Aquatic > Marine > Oceanic > Sediment | place: Aarhus...
TGAAAATAAATAAATTAGCAAGACTTTACTCTAATGTTTATGGACTTTTCTTCTTCTTTTAACCTATAATGACTTTCTAGTACTTATAACCTGCTTGTCAGGAGTTTTCGGACAGCCTGCTGCCCCTATTTTGTGAACCATGCCCGCTTTGCCTTCAAACGGTTTTCTCCCCCACTGCCCTTTGCTTATGCGTTAAAAATCTGATTGGGAGCCGAGCTTTTTCCCAAAACTTAATATGTCCAAAGATAAAGCCAGGCCTCCAGAAGATTTTGTTATATTTGCAATAGAAAGAGTGTTTCGATAAAATCAGCTTGCTCTTAATTAGGATTTTCTGAGGCTAACTTTATTGGATAAAAAAGGATTGGAAAGAATTCACGAGGTCAGAGGAGAGAAGTTTTTATTAGCGGTAGAAACTTCAGATGACCACCGCGAGTATCAGAAGTATGAAGAGATGAGGCATAAGATCTGGGGGGAACCAAAAGATAATCTATCTGGCACTCGAAACATGATGTGTGAAAATTTTCTACATGACGGAAGTAGTCTTTTTATCGGTCTTTATGCTGAGGATAATAAAGGATGTTTTAAGCAGGATACAGAGCATCTTGTCGGGTTTTCATATGGATTTGTTGGAGTTATGGACAAAGAAATTGCCTTTAGAGAGTCAAATAATCTCCAGTTTTATTCCCAGTACACATGCGTTAGGCAGGGTTTTGAGCATTTTGGATTTGGAGTGAATATAAAAGAATTTCAGAGAGAAATACTTTTAGAGAGATTCGGGATTCATACTGTGACCTGCACTTTTGATCCCTTGACAGGAGTTAATGCTCACAGAAATATTCATCACTTCGGTATGGATGTTGTTGAATACAGAGAAGCTTATTACGGAGACTTTGGAGGGCTGTTGAATAGAGTTGATATTCCATGCGACAGGTTATTTGTTTCCTGGGATCTGAAAAAGGAAATTCAAAGGCCTGAGTATGATTTGGAATATTTGATTGACTCAGGATATATGGTTGTCAGAGCAGGAATCGAGAAAGTCAAAGGATCGAAAGGACCTGTTGAGCTTGAGGTGGTCAAAGATCTAAATCTTCATTTAGGCCATGAATTCCTGCTGGTCGAGATTCCTGTTGATTTTTATAAAATGTTAAAAGAGACAGATGTTCCCGAGAGCAAAGTCAGGAATATTCCCATCGAATGGAGGATAAAGACAAGACAGGCTTTCAAGACGCTATTTAAAAGAAAGTATAAGATTATTGATTTCAAGCAGATAAAAAAAGAAGGGCACAAAAGAGATTTTTATATTTTAAAAAAATAAGAGAGCTCTCTAAAAGGCTCTCTTTGTTTAGCTGTATGATTAAGGTTCGATTCCTTTTTTCCCTTTAGAACCGGGATGAAGGCTTTTTGAGTTTTATTATTTTTTAGGAGATCTGGGATGAAAAAAGTACTGCTGAAGTTTTTCCTTCTATCAATAACTGTAATGATTATTACAGGTTTCTCTATTGCTGCTAAAATTCATTTAAAAAACGGAGTTATAATTCAGGGTGAAATAATTGATTTTGATGACACTTCTGTAAACATAAAAGACCCACTGGTTGGAATGGTAAAGATCTCAAGAGGAAGAATCAAAAAAATCGAGCCCCCGCTTGAGATAAAAGCAAAGAAAAAGAAAGCTGTAGCAGAGATTTCGGGACAGGAAGATCCTTACGATATGGACTATCCAGCGGGAGAGTGGAAAAAAAAGTCGATAAGTTTTTATTTCGGGGGAGGATTGCTTAATATTAATGGCGGCGATTTAAACGGGATGATTGGAGACTGGAATGAGGCCTACGAAGATTATGATGATTATTTCCCCACTGCTGATTTTAGTGCTGATTGGGCGGAGATAAAACGACTTCAGAATTATAAGGGAGAAATCCTGTTTAATCTGAATCCCTCCTGGAGTATTGGCTTTGGCATGGAGTATTTAACACATGAGTTTTTAACCAGGGACAATATTAGAGAGTTAACCTACAGCTTTGATGAAAGCGGAACAGAGTATGAAACCGGATATTATTATGATTGGTTAATTGATGCGGATGATTTATGGGAGCCTGAATATACATTAACAGCTATACCTCTTACTTTTAATGTTTATTTTTACATTCCTTCAAGTGGGACGTCAGAGCTTTTTATCACAGCAGGGATTGGGTATTATTTTGGAAAGCTTAAATATAATGAAACCTACGAGTATGTTGAGGGATACCAGGAGCGTCATTACGGTGATGATGATACTTACTGGTACAGCTGGATAGAGGATTATTCATATGAAGGAACTTATTCTTATGAGGCTAAATGTCGAACAATAGGATTTCATGGAGGAATTGGCATAAACTTCAGACTTACCTCAAGTATTTTTTTGGTAGTTGAAGGTAATTATAGGTATGTTAATTTTAAAAACTGGGAAGGAAATGGAAGTGATGATTGGAGCTGGGATTGGGAATATGGCTGGTCAGATTTGGGTTTTACTAATGAAAGTGAAGATGTGACTGAGGAATGGGAAGGGAAAATTTGGTATTGGGAATATGATGATTCTGACATATTAAAACAGTATAAACGTATTTCTTTGCTGGAGGAAAAACCCGAAGCTGATGTAGAAATAAAAAATGTACGCCCAGCAGAAATCAATCTTAATGGGTTTTCCTTAAGAGTAGGAATAAAAATCAGTTTTTAGTCAATTCAGGTTGAATTAAAGTGATTCTTCAGTAAATTTGAAGGATAAGAGCTTTATAAAACTAGGTAGATCAAGGAGGAAGATCATGATCAGAAATGGAACTTTTAGCCTTATCAAGCATTTATTTGTTATCACAATTATTCTTTTTTTCGGGGCCTTTTCATTTGCCCAGAAACAAGGGAATCCTCTTATTTTGCAGGAGATGAGCTGGACAGATGTTGAGGAATATCTGAAAACATGCGACATGGTGATCATTCCTCTGGGTTCTACCGAACAGCATGGCCCTCATATGCCTCTGGGTACGGATTATTATGAGGCAATGGGCATGTCAAAGTTGATCTCTGCCCGAACAGGTGTTGTTGTTGCTCCGGTTCTATTGGCTGGTTACAGTGTGTACCATTCCGGCTTTCCTGGAACATTAAGCCTTAAGCCTGAGACTATGGAACAGGTTCTTTTTGAAACCGCAGAGATGCTTATGAAGTATGGTTTCAAACGGTTTATGTTCTTTAACTATCATGGAGGAAACTATGTCGTGGAAAGTAAAGTTATTCATAGAATCAACCACACAACCGAAGCCATAGCTGTTGCAATAGGGGCAGGCAGTCCTATCCAGAGAGGAAGGTACCAGGAAAAATACGAGGTTCAGGATGAGCATGCCGGGATTGGAGAAACATCCATGATGCTCTACCTCAAGCCTGGGCTTGTGAAGATGGAGAGGGCAAAAAAATCGAAAATGACATATAATGAAAAATTACAGGAGCTCTGGATGCTTTCTCAAAAACATCCAGAACTGGCAATGGTTTTTAATGCTTTAAGAGGAGTTCCTGTTGAAACAAAAAAAGGCGGAGCGAGTCACGAATTCTCCAGCAATGGAATCTGGTCTTTAAGTGATCCGAAAATGGCAACAAAAGAGCGTGGAGAGAAGCAGGTCAAAGGAATGGCGTCTTATGCTGTCAAGTTTATCGAAGCCTGGAAAAAGACTAAAAAATAGTTTGTTTTTACCGTATAAAAATAACATGGACTGTTTTTAAGCACTATGTTTAGATCCCTTTAGAAAGGAGTTATTATGAAAAGAAAAGGATTAACGGCAGTAATCTCTGTTTTATTCATTTCTGTTATTTGGCTGGTTTCCTGTTCTCCAAAATTAAAACTGGGAGAAGAAACTTTAAAAGTCAAGATAGAAAAGATTCATGATAATGTTCTTACAGTAGATACACACAGTGACACTCCTTCTCGATTGTTAGGAGGGGAATGGAAGATAGGAGAGCGCCATGAACCCGGGCAGAGAGGGAGTGGAAAAATCGACCTTCCACGGATGGTTGAAGGCGGCCTGGATGCTGAGTTTTTTGCGGTTTTTATTGGTCAAGGTCAAAGAACACCTGAAGGTTATGCCAGTGCAAGAGAGAGAGCCACACGAATGTTGGATGCCATTCATAAGATGTGTGAGGATTACCCGGATATGGTGGAACTTGCGATATCACCGGAGGACGCATACAGGTTGGAGAGATTAGGAAAACGAGCAGCTTTTATTGGAATGGAAAATGGGTATCCTATCGGAAAAGACCTTTCCTTGATAAAAAAGTATTATGAAAGAGGTGTGCGTTATATTACCCTCTGTCACTCAAGTGATAATGACATCTGTGATTCCTCCACGGATAGACGCAATCCAGAAGATAATGGGTTGAGTGACTTCGGGAGAGAAGTTGTTGCAGAGTGCAACCGGTTAGGAATCATGGTGGATCTCTCCCATGCGTCTGACAAAACCTTTTTTGATGTGCTTAAAGTTACTAAGGCGCCAGTAATTGCCTCTCATTCCAGTGTGCGATCCATTTGTGATCATCCGAGAAATCTTACAGATGAAATGCTCAGAGCCTTAGCCTCAAATGGAGGCGTCATTCAGATCTGTTTTGTTTCAAGTTATGTCAAGAAGGCAGAACCAAATCCGGAAAGAGATACAGCTTTGAGTCAATTAAGAGAGAAATATGGTTCATTAAGAACAACAAGGGATGAGGCTCAAAGGGAGAAAATTCGCCAGGAATACGGGGCAATCCTCGAGAAATATCCAGTGGACCGGGCGACAGTTAAGGACCTTATTGATCATATAGACCACGTTGTTAAGCTGATTGGAGTAGACCATGTAGGAATAGGCACAGATTTTGATGGCGGAGGGGAAATTGAAGGTTGTGATAATGTCAGTGAGCTCCCCAATATTACCGAGGAGCTTGTTCGCCGCGGCTATTCTGAAGAAAAAATCCGGAAGATCTGGGGAGGAAACATTATGCGTGTATTCAGGAAAGTCGAGCAGATAGCAGAAAAAACTTAATTAAAATGGTTCTCTTCCATTTTGTGTGGGTATTAATCAGTAAGTATTCGTGAATGGTCTCGCTCCCGTTCAGATTTTTCACGCCATCCCTTCTTTGCTCTTCTCGGCGGCTGCGTAACTCGCTCCACTCAAACATACTCGCCGCCCGACTCTGTCGGGTTTCCTCGAAGAACGATTCAGGGAGGCTAAATCTTCAAAGGTCGCTTCATCCATCCCCGAACACTTTCTATTAATCTATAAAGACATGTTTTGCCCACACAAAATGGAAGAGAACCATTAAAACAAATCAGTCTCAAATGAAATATTAAATAGAATTTGTAAATAAATTTTACAAAATAAATCTTTAAAATCAAGCCAAATCCCTATAACTTACTCATATCAAATAAGTTATCTATCCAGACAAATTGGCATAAAAATTGCGCCTTAGTTGCTATTAATTTAATGATAATTTATTATTAAAAGAAGGCAAAGATGTTCAAAAAGTCTTATCTGAAGGAAATTTTCAGCTTTGTTCTTGTTCTGGTTTTAATGTTCTCTTTGTTGAATTCTGCAGAAATTAACAGTAAAAAACCTCGATACGGAGGAGTTTTTCGACTTAAATCCTTTGCCAATGTATTCAGGATGCAGCTTGACCCGGCAAGCCCTGAGTCCTTTGTTTTTCTCTCGGAACAAATTTACGATAACTTGGTCAAGCTTGATAAAGATTTAAATATTGTTCCTTCTCTAGCCGAGTACTGGGAAATATCTCCGGACGGTAAAAGATATACGTTTCATCTAAGAAAAGGGGTCAAATTCCATCATGGAAGTGAGCTTTCGGCAGAAGATGTGAAATTTTCTCTGGAGCGTCTCCTTGATAAAAAAACAGAGTCCCCCTATTACCAGTTTTTCCTCCCGAGGGTAGTTGGAGCCACTGATTTCAGGGAGGGAAGAGCTAGAGATGTGGCAGGATTTAAGGTCCTTGATAAACACACATTCGAGGTTCATTGGACAAGGCCTTTTGTCTCTGCCTTGTATGTGATGAGTATGCATTTTTGTAAAATCCTCCCTCGAGAACGTGTGGCAGGCCGGGAAAGTAGATTTTTCTATAAACCATCTGGTACTGGACCTTTTGCTTTTGACTATTGGAAGAGAACTCCAAAAGGAGAAATTGTTGGAGTATGGCTGGAACGAAATGAACAGTATTTTAGCGGAAGGCCTTATTTAGCCGCAGTGGAATTCTGCCCTTATTTCACCCTTGACCATTTTTTAAACGAGGAGATAGACTCTATTCCTGTCCTTTCAGATAAGTTACTCAAGCTCGATTTTCAGATTTTCCTGGATGGCTTGCTTAATCCAATATTTTTAGGAATGAGCTGCCATATTCCTCCCCTTGATAATCCTATAGTCAGAAAGGCCATCTCTTACGCGCTCAACAGAAGGGAAATTGCTCGAGAGACGTATGATTTGAAATACTCGCGTCAAGTGATGAATAATTATATCCCTTCCAGGTTAAAAGGATTTTTTCCAAGAGATTACGAAGGGACCTTTGATCTTGATAAAGCAAACCAGATGCTTCGGAAGGCTGGCTTTACGGTTGAGAAAGAATTCCCTACTCTTACTCTTTTTTTTGATCTGCCAAGGACAGAGCTGAAATTCAAAATTTATAGAGCCCTCAAAAAACAGCTTGAAACTTTGGGGATAAAAATAAGATTGAGTTATTATAGATCTTTGAAGGAGGTCAAAGACTTTAAAAATCCCTATTTGATTCTATCCGGGAGAGTAATGAGCTTCCCTGATCCTGAAGATATTATCCGGCCTCTCTTTTTTTCAAAATCTGTGTTTAATATTTTTGGTTATGCCAATCCAGAGCTGGACAGGCTTCTACAGGTAGCTGAGGTTGAACGGAGCTGGACAAAGAGGATAGATCTTTTTCATCAAATTGAAAAGATTTTGTACTCCGATGTTCCTTCTATCCCTCTTTTTTCTCATCAAAACAGAGTCGCAATGCAGCCTTATGTCAAGGGAGTCGAGGTACCTCCTTTGGGATTCTATTATTTAGACGTTAAAAAAATATGGCTGGATAAGTAAGAGCAAAAAAATGCGGTGGCATATGTCCCTCAGAACAAGGTTTATGCTTTATGTGGTTTTTTTACTTATCTTACTGGCAACCTTAATTATTTTTATTGTCGAGCAGAGAGAAGTGAATGCCATTTTTGAAGAGCAGAAAAAAGAGGGAGTATTAAGAGCCAAGAACATTGCTCAGTTAAATTTACAAGGATTTCTTCAATACGATGAGGAAGGCGTTGGGAGGAATATCGAAGAGAGTATAGATGATAAGCTTATATATGCCATATTTTACACTCGCTATAATAATCCTTTTGTGGGCACGCGTTTTATAAGAGATTACGAAGAAGTTTATTTATACAGCCGGTTAGGCAGAGAGGTTGATGAAAGCAGCTACTTTTTTGAAAGAAAAGATTTAGTGGACAAAGAGTCAGGGCGTTTTCTGAGAATACTTGAGATTGAAGTTCCGATTTTTGTAACAGGTTCTCAAGTGAAATGGGGATCAATTAAAATTGGTCTTTCTATGGAAGAGGCGCGTGAAGAGATTCAACAGACTCGTCTCATGTTGATCTTGATCGGTTTAGGGGGACTGTTGATTGGTGTTATAGGAGCAACGTGGCTGGCAAAAAGGATAACCGATCCTCTTAAGGAATTGGTGGAGGGTACAGTAAAAATATCCAAGGGAGATTTTTCCCACAAGATCGATATCACATCTCAGGATGAAATCGGGAACTTGGCTCAGAGTTTTAACGATATGAGCCGCAAGCTTCTTCTGACAAGGAAAAGGATGCAGGTAGCGAACGAAAAATTGATCCAGGCCGAAAAACTGGCATCCATTGGCCGTCTTTCTGCTGGCGTTGCCCATGAGATAAGAAATCCGTTAACATCTGTTAAACTTAACATCCAGAAACTTATTCAAAGTGATCGATTGAATGAGACAGAAAAAGAACATTTGAACTTGTCCCAGGAGGGGATAAATCAGATGGAAATATCCATTAAGGAACTTCTGGATTTTACCCGGATCTCTGTGCTGAATTTAGACTGGTTTTCTATTGAACAGATACTTGAAGCATCTATCAAGACATTGGCTGACTTTCTGGAAATAAAAAAAGTTAAACTTGAGGAAAATTATCAGGAGGAACTGCCTCAAATTTACGTGGATGGTGACAAGTTAAGGCAGGTCTTCTTAAACGTTCTTCGTAATGCTTTTGAAGCCGTTGAGGAAAGGGGGAAGATAATTATTACTCTCTCTCTTCTGAAAGAACGGTCAGGGAATAAAATCAAGATTGAAATATCTGATAACGGAGTTGGTATTCCGGAAGAAGATAGAGAGATTATATTTGAGCTTTTCTACACAACAAAATCCTCTGGAATCGGTTTGGGATTGGCCAATGCCAGAAAGATTATTGAGCAACATATGGGTTCCATTAGAGTTAAAGAAAAAGAAGAAAAAGGGACTTCTTTTGAAATTCTTATTCCTTGTGAGGGAGGAAAATGAAATCAATTTTAGTAATAGACGATGATCCTTTAATCAGAAAGACTCTTTTATCCCATCTCTCCAAAGAAGGTCGAGAAGTTAGTATGGCTGAAAATGGGGAAGAAGGGCTTGAAAAATATAAAGAGAACTTACCTGACTTGGTTATATTGGATATACGTCTTCCTGATATGGATGGCCTTGAGGTTTTATGCAAAATAAAAGAAAAGGATAAGAATGCCAATATAATCATTATGACTGCTTACGATGATATGAAAACAACTGTAGAAGCTATAAAGCAAGGAGCCTTCGAGTATTTAGTTAAACCTCTTGATCATGTTGAGCTTGATATGACGATTAAAAAAGCTTTTCAAATTAGAGGCCTGGAGGATAAGGTTAGCTATTTAGTGGAAGAAAAACAAAAAGAATACACTATTGACAACATCATCGGCCGCTCTCCACAGATGAGAGAAGTGTTTAAATTAATTGGATCAGTAGCCAACACAAAAACAAACGTCCTGATTCAGGGAGAAAGCGGGACTGGAAAAGAACTGGTCGCAAAAGCGATTCACTATAACAGCCGATTTAAAGATGAACCCTTTATTGTCATCAATTGTTCAGCAATTACGGATACTCTCTTGGAAAGCGAACTCTTTGGCCATGTTAAAGGAGCTTTTACGGATGCTGTTAGTGAAACTAAAGGAAAGTTTGAAATAGCTGGAAAAGGGACCTTATTTCTGGATGAGATCGGGGATATTTCTCCAAATCTCCAATCAAAGCTATTAAGAGTTATCGAGACAAAAGATTTCATGAAAGTTGGAGGGGAGAAAATCCTGAAGACAGAAGCAAGAATAATCGCCGCAACTAACCAGGATCTGAAATCTTTGATTGATAAAGGAAACCTCAGGGAAGACCTCTACTATCGTCTAAAAGTTGTTGAAATAGTTTTGCCTCTACTTCGTGAGAGAAAAGAGGACATTCCGGATTTAGTGGCATATCTTTGTGAAAAAATAAACCGTGAACTACGAAAAAATGTGAGGAAAGTCCCTCCTCAAGTGATGAAAATCCTGGTGAATCTTTCCTGGAAAGGAAATGTAAGAGAGTTGGAAAATGCTTTAACTCGTGCAATTATCCTCGCCAAAGGAGATGTCGTCCTCGAAGAAAATTTGCCTATTGAGACCGGGGAGAAGAGACTCTTTTCAAAAGAACTTGTTCCTCTTAGGGAAGTTGAAAAAAAATACATGCAGCATGTCCTGAAAGCAACCAAAGGCAACAAAACCCGAACAAGCCAAATATTACAGATAACACGCCCCACTCTGGATAAGAAGATCAAGGAATACGAACTTGGTGTTTAAATCCTCTATCCTGCCTCTAAACAGTTGGATAAAATTTTTAGGCTCTTCTCCCATTTAGTTGATGAAAAGTCTTTCCTATCCTTTCGTCATTCCTGCGGAAGCAGGGATCCAGTCTATTATAAAATATTTTTTTTATTCTTCTGGATTCCTGCTTCCGCAGGAA
>Ga0114922_10007382_pt1 | contig 10067 bp, 6 predicted proteins | sample AartaG_FD_100975 | JGI IMG/M metagenome (GOLD analysis project Ga0114922, IMG submission 100975) | Deep subsurface microbial communities from Aarhus Bay to uncover new lineages of life (NeLLi) - Aarhus_00045 metaG | ecosystem: Environmental > Aquatic > Marine > Oceanic > Sediment | place: Aarhus...
CTCGGTATTTACATGTATATATTTCGGTGCCGGTAAAGATGAGAAGTAACCTTCTTCCCGCAGCTTTGAAATAAAATCATCTGCCTTATCCTTTAGATCATTTCTAACAGCAAGTCTTGCAGCATCCCATTCGTTATTCCTATTCAATGGATTAGAACTTTTCTCGTCACCCCAGCGAGCCGATTCACAAATAATTGCTTTGTGAATATAATTGGTAAGGTTGTCCCAGGCAGCAATTACACTTTCATCGGTCATTACGCCATCGTTGAAAAAGTGTTTATATACTAAGTCATTAAAGCGCATTCTAAAATCAATATTGGTCCAAAAGGCTTTGAAACCATTATCGTTCTTTTTCTTCGAGTCTAACATATTTTCCACATCCGGGGGGCCTGTTCTTCTGCTTCCTCCCTCAAACGAATCTTCAATATCCCAGGGAGTCCAAACAACAGGCTCCTTAGGTTTATTGCAATTACCATAATAATACTGAGGACTATCACCCGGATTCGCATATCCATATACCAAGAAACAAGCTATACTTTCATTTACCATTACCCAGTTATGCATTTCTGCAAAAGACATTTTGCTATAATCTTTGGTAGTAGCCTCATAAAAACCGGATTTGCTTTTTCCAGCCTCTCCTTCACGGTCATTGCTTGCTTTATTGTTCTTTCCCTTTGCGTAAAAATAATCTTCGGATTTGCCACCCAAATGATTGGCTAAATAGTGATTGTCAGGTCTTTCGCATGGATTGTACAATCCCCAATATTTTCCATTGAGGTAAAGATGTACGAAAGTACCATGCGACCCAAAGCCCGACATTAGTATTTGTAAATCTCTTCCCAACTGATCACGTGTATAAACTGTTGATTTATCAGAAGTCTTAGCCCAATCTTTGTTATGACCTGCACGAAGTACTATTTTATCGTATTTGCCCGAAACTGTTTCATTACCATGAGGAGCATCTTCAAAAATTTCATTCCTTAATTTTCCAGCACCAAATTTCTTTTTAAAAACTAAAGTAAATGATTGTTTATGGTCAGAGGTCCCTTTTTTCCATCTACTACCTCCACCTTGAATCTTAATTCCTGCATTTTCCTGCCAGCTTTTAAATTTATTTCCTTTATAGCCCTTTGGATAAATCATCTCAATTGAACATTCCCGCTCGAAATCGTCGCTCCTTTTTTCTAAATTATTTCCCCAATGAATTCCACTATCACTCCATAAGTCTTCTTTTTGCATTACAACCGATAGGGTAGGGATATCTTTTAATGCCTGAATAATTTCTCTTTTGTATTCTTTTGCGTCAACAATTTCAGGATCCATCTCCTCAGTCCAAAACACTTTGCCGGTTCTTTCTTTTGAATAATCGCAGCCATAATCCTCCAGCATGGTATTTTTTTGCCGAATAACTTTTTTCGGGAAAATATAAGAATGGGTTTTTATTTTAGAATTTTCAATATTATCAGCAAATGTATATGCCCTAACCATTGTATTAGACTTAATAGAGATTGGTTTTGAATAATTCTGACCATTTGTAGGGGAAGGTTTACTTCCATCCAGGGTAAATCGAATTGTAGATTCCTGTGTTTTCGATGATAATTTGAGTCGAAAACTCCTGGAATACAAACCTCTTTTGTGATTGAAATCCACAGCATCAGCAACTTTCTGTGAATTTGCACATGTTGTAAACAACATGATGACCATAATAATAGAAAGTCGAAGAAGTAATTCTTTTTTATGGTAATTTTTTAACACCTATATTTTTCTATTAGGTTCTTATTTTATAAATCTTTTTATGGCAAAACTGTAATAATTATTCTTTGATATGAATTTAGTGCCGGACTACCGTTATCAGTTACTTGAAGTATAATGTGTATAGTTTCCGGTTGGCTCACCTGAGGTGCCACAAAGCTTAACTTGGTTGTTTTCGGATTTTGTAATTCCACTAAGCCATTATAACTTCCGGCATCTTTATATTGCCACCATTTAAATGAAATCTCATCCCCATCGGGATCTTTTGTCTTACTGGCATTTAATGATACTGTTTTACCCAGAGTCACTTTTCTATCTGCTTCTCCCTTTATTTGAATAATGGGTTTATGATTTGCATCCTCAAAATTTTCAGCAACACACCAATCCATTCTGGCCTCATAGTCATTGTTCACATCTTCAATCCATATTCGAAGCGATTTCTTTTTGTCGCCGCCATCAACAGCGTCTTTATAAACATTTTCGAATAAACCGGTCTTTTCAAATCTTCCTCCCCATCCACCGTATCCGGGATTTTCATAATTTCTCAGACCATTTTTGATCGTGTAAAAGAAGGCCGGGCTATCGCCTTCACTTATATAATCCTGGGGATACAAAGCTCCGAGTGGCCCGTGGTTGTTTTTTACATTATCTGTAATGAAATCGTAGGTGTTTTTCTGGCTATTATAATTCCAGGTACCTGAAAAAGATCCGCAATAGAGTAAGGTAACATCAGGATGATAATTTTCAATATAGTTTCCTGCTCCATCCTGGTACCAAATATTGTACATGGTAACTTTCGATACCGCTCTTTTGTAATCATTGGGATACTCTGTTTGCAATTTATAAAATGCTCGAGCAGCAGTATTTCCGCCACCCCATGCTTGTATGAAAACAGGATCAGGATTGTCTTCTAGTAAAATTTCAACAATTTTATCTGAGCCAGGAGTGTCAGGCCAATCATCTGGCTTGATCATTATATCTCCACCAGGTATTAGTTCCCATCTTTTGCCTTTCAATTCTTTTACATGCTCGTATTCTTCATCTCCAACAAAACTAATTTTTCTCAATTCTTCCATAGTTGGATAATCGGGATTATGTTTGATGAGGTTAGTATAAACTTTCCCATAAGCCTCTAATTGTTTCTCGTACCAATCCTCTTTGCTATGTCCCTTTTTTTGAAAAATGGAATTTGTTTCAATGATAGCGAGTGCATCTATATCGCATGTATATAATAAAAAACGAATCATTGAACTGTGATCATCAATTTCACCATCCGTCATTACTATAACACGGGGTTTTGCAGTTTGACTTTTACTCTCTGTTTGTCCTAAAAAAAATGCTCCAATGAAAATTAAGAAGAAAATTTTATTCATTTTATTTACCATATTTATGGGTTTATTTTGTGTTTGTTTATTCCTCAACCGATATTATTACACGTTTATATCGCGTTAAACGAGGTGATCCATGATCGGTAACTGCTAGAATAATGTGCATTGTTCCCGTACCTGGAGCCATCACACGGCTTGTTTTGACTTTGAGCCAAGCTTTGGGTTGATCGAAACCGATGATGTCATGTTTTATACCTGTGCGGGAGTTAGACATCCGGCGTGTGCCTGCCTCCTCATAGCAGAACCACTCGTATGAAAGTGGATCGCCGTCTGGATCCGTTGACCCAAGAGCGCTGAGGTTCACTCGTTCACCGGGCTTGGCTTTGATGACGGCTGGATGGTCAAGCTTTACCATTGGTGGGTGGTTGGCTTTTTCATAGGGTTTAATTGTCCAATCCATGCGTGCAGCGAAGTCGTTCTGATAAGCTTCGCGCCAGCGCCAGATGGTCGCGTGGTTGGTGGTGTGCCATTCGCCATCGTTACCTAAAACCTCATCCTGCACGTTGGTCCAGATCGGGCGCGTCTCGGGTTGATAGAACCACTTCTCGGTTTTTGGTGTATAAAGTTCGTAGCGGCCGCCCCAGCCGCCCCAGTCGGGATGCTCGGGGACACTAAGGCCATTATTGATCAGATTCATGAAGGCCGGCGAGTCTCCCTCCATCATGAATTCCCAGTGGGGATAAGTCTTTCCAAGGGGGCCCTTACGACGGATGTTGCGGTCGAGCCATTCGTTGGTTACTAATTGGAAGTCTGCCCCACCGAATCGGCCGTGAAACTTATCGCCACCGATGGCGATCCAGGTGGCGTGGTGAAAACCACCGCCAGCATTGGCGCCGGGGGTCACGATATAGAAAAGGTCAGGGAAGGCTGCACGGATTACCGGACCGGTGGGGTCCTGGTCTGAGATCGAGTAGACGCGCAGTTTGGATACGAATTTGGCGACTTCCTCCGGCGACCGGGTCGCGCGAATCCTCCAGAGCGTCTGCCCGAGCATATTCGGCCCACCCCAGATGTTCACCCACAGCGGTCGCGGGTCATCGCGATCCACTGCATCAATCAGCAATTTCACGCCCGCTGAGGCCTCGGCCTGGGTTGCGGCGTCAAAATCTTTCGCATCTCGCCCTTCGGCGATGCATGCCATCAGTTTGTCAGCCTCAGGGAATCCGGGTTCGTGCAACTCCAGGTTATCACGGACTTCTCCATACGCCTCAACGATCTTCTCAATTCGCACATACTGATCTCGGCGGTTGGCAACCAGCCCCTCGATGTCGATGTGGTTTGCATAGGTCATTAACCGGACCATTGACATCTGGTCATCAGGATCCCCTCCAATGTCAGTAAGGACAAAAAGACGGGGTTTTTCTTGAGCTGAAACAATACTTGTTCCAAAAAACATGAAAACAACTACTGTTTTTATAAGAAAAACTGTGAAGAGTTTGCTAAACTCAGATGAATTACTTTTGATTCTTAATCTAATCATAATCGTTATTTTTTTAAGTTTTGTAATTTGTAATCATTTAGTTAATTTCTAGCTAGCTTATTCTTTGCCAACCATTCCGGATATTTCTTTAACACTTCTTCAGGCTTATTTGTGTACCAGCCATAACCATTTCGGCGATTGTGGCTAATCTCTGCTAAAGAATTTCTTTTGATACCGTCTCTACTGCAGAAAAAAGGCTTACTGGTTTCTAAATCGCAAAAACGGCCCCATAATGGAGGAGCATTTTTATCTTCAACTACAATTCGATCCTTTTTTCCTTCTTCGTTGATTACCCTTTCTATTTTAATACCTTCTATTTTGTTGTTTTCAAACCATTGTACAGCTCCATCTACAGAAGCAAAAATATCTTCAGAAGGATTATCAATACTCATCAATAATAGTACTACACCAACAGATTCTGAACCACTGAACGATGCCAGTTCATACGAACGTGCGCCGGCAGGAGCAAGCGAGAATTCGTCATGTTGAGCACACCATATAGTTCGTTTACCATCGACAATAATTTGGGTGTTAAGAATGCATTGAACGCCATGATCAAATGCCTTTTTGGCTTTTACTTTTCTGTCGGTGCTTATTTGTAATGAAGCGAACTCTTTGTTACCGGAAATAATTTCTTTCAGAAACTCCATGATATTAACCATGGCATTATCATTGTATGTTATATGAGTTGAATACCCCCCCTTAAGAGGAAAAAACTGCGGCCATCCACCATTTTCATATTGTGAAATAAAAATATAGTCAAGTCCCTTCTCAAATGCCTGCTTATAAAGGTCGTCGTTAGTATTGGAATGTACTTTAGCAAGAAATCTTAACTCTGTTATGGTAGAACCATTATCGAATGTTGCACCTACTTTAGACTTGTCTCTAATAATTTCTTCCTTCTTTGATTCAGAAATTTCCCGATGGAAATTTTTGTTTTTCGTCCATCCACCAGCATTTTTTTGATAAATTAATATATTTTCCGCAACCAATTTCGCTTCATCAGAACCATACCATTCAGAGGGCATTTTGGTTGCTACTTTTTTCCATTTCATACTCAGGTATTCACCAGATTTAACCTGTTTGTTTTGTGCTGAAATAAAGCTTGTTGTTAAGCCTATCAGTACTAAGTATAGATAAAATTTTTTCATAATTTATTTATAATCTTTGATTTACAACATTATTATATATTGATCCGAATTTATACCGGATAGAGTTTGGTTTGAGAACCAGGTTTTCAGTTAAATCAACTACAAATCAATCTTATTTTACTTCCAGTATTTTACCATTAGGGTTGAAGGTTAAATAGACTTTTTCTTTTGATTTTTTCATTACCAGGATATAAATGATCTTTCCTCCTTCTTCTATCAAATCCGCATCCCGAATTTCATAACCACTGTAAGCTGCTTTTGCAGCATTCAGAACAGGAACCGGAATTTCAGTATTCCTGAGGTCCTGAGTATGTTTTAATAAAGTTGCCTTATGATTAATCCAAAAAGCATGATCCATATCATTAATTTCACCTCTAATAATATAAACGATTTTCCCACTTTCTTCTACATATTTGGATCTATCAATGTCGAGTGTGCCATATTTATCATTGATAAGACTTATAATTGACAAAGGAATCTCGCTATCTTTTAATTCTTTTCTATATTTCAGCAATTTCCCCTTATCACTTATCCGGAAGTAATAGTTTTTTCCATCAATTTTGAATTTGATTTCATATTCAATTTTGTCACCATCTTCGTATCTGTCGGCATCATTTACATCAAAATATGTTACTTTAGACCGGATGGTTTCCAATACTGTTTTAGGAATTTCGCTAATGTATAAATCTTGTATATGTTTCAATACGTTTCCTTTGTAGTCCATTGTCAATTTATGCTCCTTACTGTTAACCCGATAATTCACCCGGTAATTTCCTTTTTCCAGTTTCCATTTAACATCATCTGCGTTTGGAAATTTTAATTGAAAAGCATTTAATACTACAGCAGGTACATTACTTTGACTAATATTCTGTGCGAATGTATTTCCAACAAAAAGGGCAAATACAAATAATCCAATAATTCGTTTCATATTTTTTAAAATTTGTTTGTGCAAAGAAAGGATATGAATCTGGAAACAAATTGGAAAGAATCTGGAAAGAATCTGGAATCCTTGCAAAAGAACAATCGTTTTAATGATTTTATAAATCAGAAATAAAAAATCTGCTTCTGAGCATTATTAATACACTTTAAACGAGCAAAGTATATTCCTTCCGGCAACTTGCTTCCATCAAATTGCACATTGTAAGTGCAAGATTATCTGCCATCATCAACAAGGGCGGCCACTCCATGTCAGTACACATCATGAATTTTCAAGGATACCACAAATCGTGTTCCTATTCCAGGTAATTAATTTTGAATAGATGTTGTTTGATTAATTCTGATAACGTAAATAAACTGTTTCAGCATTATTATTCCTCTCATTGATGGGAGTACTCTTTGCCGATCCCTGGACAATGGTTAGTTCATGTAAAGGGCTCCATACATTGCCATTCCTGCTTCGCGCTTTAATAACATTAGAATTATTGATTATTATGCTTTCATTTTGAGTCGTTATTTGCTTTGCCTCTGGTATAATATTTCCTGATAAATCCCAACTTCGAGGATCATTTCCGTCCATTGTGTAATATATGCTATCTAAACTTCCACTTCGTTGTATTGTTAATTCGAAGCCTTCATGTACGAAAAGTGAATCATTCTCGATAATTTGACTTCCACCAAAATAAATAGACATTGCATTGTCATCCATTCTTTCACTTGGATTATAAAGCCCCCAGTATTTTTCGTTTACATAAAGGTGGACAAATGTGCCATGGCAACCCCACCCCGACATTAGTAACTGTAAATCGCGCCCAAACTGATCGCGTGTATAAACCGTATTCTCACGGTCCGAATTAGCTCCCCAGCTTTTGTTGTGTCCCGCTCGTAGAATTATTTTATCGAATCTTTCTGGAGAAGACGTTCTGTTAAAGGGGGCAGATTTAAAAATATCATTGCGCAAAGTACCAGCGCCGTAACGGGATTTGAATTTCAGGGTAAATGATTGTTTATGATCCTTATAGCCATTTTTCCATCTGCCGCCGCCGCCCTGAACTTTAATACCAGCCCCTTCCTGCCAATTTTGACAATTCCCGAATTTTTCATTCTCAGGATAAATCATTTCCATGGAACATTCCACGAGTTCATGCCAACCCGGATCATTTGGATCGCCCTTTGTTCCTCCGGAGTCTTCCATTAAATTTTGTCCTCGCAAAATTCCGGATATACCAAATAATGAATCGTATGCAGCCACAATTGAAATTGTAGGGATGTCCTTTAATGCCTGTTTTATCTCATCTTCAGTATGTGCAACATCATTCATGTCAAATTCTTCTGTCCAGTATATATGATCCTTGTCATGCTGACTCTTTGGTAGGCCGCTATTATCCTGATGGATTACGTCATCCGGAAAAATGAATATGGTTATCCTAATATCTGAGACAGAATCATTTGTATTGATTGATTAAGACGTCATTCTGTGCATTAAGAATAATAGATGCAAAGCATAGGATCATGCAAATAAATAAAATGCAATTTTTAACTATTCTATATAAGTTCCTTTCGTTTTAAAGTAAGTGATTTTTAACAGTTTAGATTTAAGTGCTAAAAATATATTTATTTATAATACACTATTTTTTTACAATTTTTTTGATGAAATTTCCTTGTTTGCCGGTTACAGTAATAAAATATACTCCATTTGGAACAGCCTTCATATCCATTCTATGTTCGCTTCCAGAAAGGGTTTCTTTGATAATTTTTTCTCCCAAAATGTTATACAAGGTTAAATATGTTTTACCTAAGAAATAGTCGTTCGGTTTCAATGTCAATTCATCAGATACCGGATTTGGGAAAACATTAATATGATATTGGTTTGAATATTTACTTTCTAAAGAATTTTCAACTGGTGGTTCATCTCCTGCATCAAAATTGGATTTTACTTCTTCTAAAGAAAGCGCTTTATCATAGATTGCTACCATATAGACTTCTCCTTCATACTGTCTTTTTGTTGCATCATTGTTATCCTCAGTACCTATTACAAATTTATAAGTATTATCCCAATTTGAAATATCATTTCCACGATCATTAAACTCACCCATTTTCTCGCCATTGAAATATACATATTCTGCTCCGGCATCGTAGGTCCAAACAACATGAAATGGTGAGGCGGGAGTTGCGCCAGACACAGGACTGCCTGCTATCCAATTTGGGTCGTAACCATTATTTCCGCTAGTGGTAGTTCTGAGACGTGTTTCAATACTGCCGTATTCAAACATAAGTGAGAAATTCCTGTTTCCACCATCAAAAGAATAAGTAACTAATCGTGCATCATCATGCATGGTATCAACTGGCAGTCCCCAAAATTCAACTGTTAAAGCATTAGAAGATTGAATTGCTGCAGTAAGATTTTCCGGTACTTCTGTTGAAAATAATCCATGTGTATAACTGTTATCTACATTTGTAATTACAACTCCATTTCTATCCGCTATTTTTGTTACACCTGTTGTCATTTCTAAATCAATAGTTGGATTTGAACCGCTTACATCCCTTATTATATTGCCATTTTCAACTGATTCAAACGTATAATATACAATAGGCCCTTCAATACGTTGTGAAAAAGAGACTGTAGGAAAAATAAAAGTGTTTATCAAAAACACATAGCTTAATAAGTAAAATAATTTTTTCATAATTTAAATTTTAGAGTTTAACAAAAAATAATCTATATTATCTTTATACTAATGAACCATAAGTAATTAGTTCTAGAATTGGTCGAATTATATAAGACATTTTTAAACATCCTCCGGTCACTTTAAACATTTTTGTAGCCGTTTTAGTATACTCAATAGTTTCAAAATTTGAATCGTAATTATATTTTCCAAGTTATAAAATATTAAAATTATCTTTTGAATCTTGTGCCATAAAATTAACTTATAAAACACACAGGAACAATCCAGAAGTAAGTTTTAAAATTTTTATAGTTAATTACTTATCATCTTTTTAAAAAATAAAAATAATTTGCATAAAGAAACAAAAAAAATCTGGAATCCTTGCAAAAGAACAATCGTTTTAGCTTACGGGATAGAAGAAAAAGGTTTTACAAAGATTTTTCACTTACTTTAAAAACATGCCTGCCATTGTATGAATAAGTAACTATTAAGCCGGATAGATCAGCAATTGCCTTTACAATAGCCAGTCCCAATCCTGTTGAACTTTTACTGTTTAGGTTTTTATTAAATCGGATAAATAATTTATCTGCTGGCATCAACGGCTCATTGCTTGTATTTTCAATCGTAAAGGAGGAAGATGATAATCGAATAATAAGTTCTCCGCCCTGTTGGTTATGAATGATGGCATTTTTAACCA
>Ga0114922_10007383_pt1 | contig 10067 bp, 9 predicted proteins | sample AartaG_FD_100975 | JGI IMG/M metagenome (GOLD analysis project Ga0114922, IMG submission 100975) | Deep subsurface microbial communities from Aarhus Bay to uncover new lineages of life (NeLLi) - Aarhus_00045 metaG | ecosystem: Environmental > Aquatic > Marine > Oceanic > Sediment | place: Aarhus...
GCCATAGGTTTCGACCATTTTGGAAATATTTTTTTAGTAGTTAAATACTATTAAAGATTTCATAGAATTCTAACTACTTAAATTTCTCTCATTTGTTCTATAAAAAGTATTCAAATGATAAGATAAATTAGATTTTGATTTAGATTTTTTCTTCGTGAAAGCTGAGTTTCACGATTAAATGTATATATACCAATATTACCTTGATATTATGGTGATATTATGGAGAATTGAAAAATAAAATTAGATCAATTATAAATTAATAATTTGTTCCTTTGACTCTACTGATTGTTGTTTTTCGCTTTGAAATGGTTTGACAAATGCCCAACGCCACACAAGAAATATGAGCGCGAATACAACAGCTGAAAAGAATGGAAGCATTTGGGAAGGTAGAAATATTAAGATTAACCCACCAAGAATAGGAGTTATTATTTGACCAATACTGATTAACGCGTTATTTACACCCATTAAACTTCCAGTTTCTTCTCGTTTAACAGTTTTTGTTAATTTACTTGTAAGAATGGGGCGAATTACACCTGATCCAAATGCTAAAAAACTAAGGGGAATATATACGATCCAGTAGTTATTGGCAAAAATCAGAAATGTCATTGTGAAAATCATAGCAATGACACCTAATTTCAGAGTTGTATTTTCACTTAACTTCTTCAATAATGGATTGATGAGCACACTTTGAAAAATGACCCTAAGAATTCCAATCCAAGCCATATAAAAACTAAGCTCTTGGACAGTAACATTGATTTGTTTTTTGGCAAAAAGAGCAAATGTTGTAATAAATATAAAAAATGCGAGTGTATAGAGGAAGAAAACCACTAAAGTGCCCCGAATTTTGGCAGATTTAAAGAATCGTTTAGTTTCCTTAATAGGAATTATATCACCGAACTTAAAATCCAATTTATTTTCTCTCTCTTCTTTATTTAATGATTCGGGTAAAAACAATAGTACTAATATTATAGAAAGAAGGCTAACTCCAGCAGCAAAAAACATGGGAACCGAATAGTTGATTGTTGATAATATTCCACCAATTACAGGCCCAAATATTAAACCAGCACCAAAAACCGCGCTTGAATAACCAAATGTTTTAGTTCGGTATTTTGGATTTGTCACATCACTAATATACGCTTGTGCAACGGTCATATTGCTTCCAAGAAGACCGTCTACAAGACGAGCTGCAACTAATATCCAGACATTATTTGCTATTCCAAGGAGAAAAAATCCTATTAGTGTGCTTGTTTGACTGAATAGAAGCAACGGTTTTCTTCCATATCTATCACTAAGTTTGCCAGTGATTGGACTAGCGAAAAGTTGACACATGCTAAAAATGCTTAGAATTAAACCAACTTGAAACTCATTCAAACCTAAAGATACCCCTAAAAATGGGATAATGGGCATCACACTACTGAATCCTAAAATCTCAGTAAATTGAATCAGGAAAATGATTAATAGGCGATTATCGAACTTCTTGTCTTGATCTGGTGCTGTTGTATGAATAGGTCTTCACTTTTTTATAAATTTGAGTTCAAAATTAGGTTTTATTAGAGAGATAAGTAATTAATTTAAGTTTTATGATTATATATAGTCAATTTTACCATTTTTTCCTTAAAAAAAAGAGGGTTAATTTTTCTTCTTCTAGCGTTTTTTTTTATAGGTATAATAATCTTTAACCTTAGATACTGAAGTAAAATTATATAGTTAGAAAATAATCTTATTATATATGCATAAAGATGAAGTAGAGCTTTTTCTAAAACGTGCTAAAAACTTTTTAGATGGAGCGAAAGAGAGATTTCAAAAAGAAGATTGGGATTTAACATGTTTTATGGCAGAGCAATCTGTTCAACTTATAACAAAAGCCATCATCCTTGAAAAAGGAGGAGAATTACCCAAAACTCATTCGGTTAGAAAATTATTTGCATTATTATATGAGTTAACAGAGTATGATGAGTTTAAATATGATAGAAAAGCTCTACTATTTCTTGAAAGTGCTTACCTGAATTCTCGATATTTTAATTTTACTTATGAGAAAGAAGATGCTGAAGAAGCTATAAAAATTGCTGAAGAAATAAAAAAAATTGTAGAAAATGTTAGATTTATTGATTAAAACAAAAGAAATGATTAAAAATCATAGGAAATACTTGAAAATAATCAACAAGAACATTAAACTTGTTTTAAAAGAATCTCAAATATATCTTTTTGGGAGCATACTTGAAGGAAATTTAGTAGCTGCTAGTGATATCGATATTCTAATTATAGCAGAAGTCCCTAAAAAACATTTAAAAAGAGCAGAAATAATTGCCAACATAGAAGAAAAATCGGGATTACCGCTTAGTCATCCGTTTGAATTTCATTTATTGACACAAGAAGAGTTTGATACTTGGAGTGAGATTTATAAGATCAAATTTGAAGATATCTCCTCTTATATTTAATTAATCTCTTATAATTGGTATTCTCTTCTGAATTAAAAAATCTAATATAAGAATAATTATAAATTCAAATGACTTAAAATATAATTAAATCTAATTAGAATAAAAGGAAATTATAAGATGCCAAGAGTTATAGATTTAGTTGTTAAGGCAATCACTCAAGCAGGAATAGACCACGCTTTTTGTTTACCGGGGGGTTATACTCAATTTCTAATAGAAGCGCTCTATCAACACAGTGATAAAATTAATGTAATCGTCACCCGTCACGAAGGTGGTGCTTCTGCGATGGCAGATATTTACGGAAGGATTACTAAAAAACCTGGTCTTTTATTAGGTCAAGGATTATGGATAGGCACTAATGGAGCATTCGGTATAGTTGAAGCCTTTCTTGCTGGCTCTCCGATGCTGATAATAACAGATGTTTCAGATTGGAGCAACTTGAGTCTTCGCGGTCCATATCAATGCGGATCGGGGGCATATGGTTCCGTTGATCTGCCAAATATGTTTCGTTCGATGACAAAATTTACTACATTTGCAACCTCACCTAAAGACGTCGTTTACGGTGTGCAAATTGCGATAAAACACGCAATTTCTGGAAGACCGGGTCCAGCTGCAGTAATCACCAAAATGACTTCCATTGGAGGATTTATTGATGATCCCGCCGGTTTAGATCCACCAATATATCCAACAAAAGGATATCTTAGCGTGAGTCCACCAAGCATAGCAAAATCTGATGCTGAGAAGATGGTAGATTATTTAATCAACGCAGAGAACCCTGTCTTAATATGCGGGAGGGGAATTCATGTTTCAAGTGCTTATGAAGAAGTACAAGAACTTGCCGAACTGATCGGAATGCCCGTTGCTACAAGTTATATGGGAAAAAGTAGTATTGCAGAAACTCACGACCTCGCTTTAGGTGTGATGGCCGGTCGGGGACAGAAGTTAGCTACAGATCTTATAGGTAAGGCAGATACCATTCTTGCCGTAGGAACTTGCCTTGCTCCCGATAATACTAATGATTGTAGTAAAAAATTTATTGATGTTGAAAATCAGAAACTACTCCATATTGATATTGAACCCCGCAATGCAGCCTGGACATATCCGGCAACTCTAGGTGCAACTTCGGATGCAAAATTAGGTTTAAGGGCGATAATTAACACTATTAAGGCAAAAAATCCACAAATTGATGTACAAAAGAGGATTTCAACCATACTGGAATTAAAGGCTAAAACCGAAAATGAGTTTTTCACCAATAAATGGTATGATTCAACTAAAGTACCTATAGAACCTGAAAGGATCGTAAAAGAACTCAATGAACTAATTAGAGAAGAAGATCTGCTTGTTTTGGATGCCGGGAACAACAGAATATGGTTCTGTAAAATGTTCAAATCTAAAAAAGCCGGACAGGTAATCGGTCCTGGTGGTGCGGCTGGAATGGCTTGGGGTCCCAGTGCTTCGGTGGCCGCTCAACTGCTAAATAAGCAGGGAAAAGTTGTCAGTGCGGTTGGAGATGGCGGTATGATGATGTCTCTTTATAACTTTGAAACTGTGAAGCAATATAACATACCTCTCATGTACGTAGTGTTTAACAATCAAAGCTTAGGAAATGTACGAGATTTCTTTTCTAGAAAAAGTAGACCTCTTGCAGAGTACCCTGAAACAAATTTTGCCGATATCGCAAATTCAATGGGTGTGGAAGGAATTCGTGTTGAAGAACTAGATGATCTTCGACCTGCCCTTGAAAAAGGTTTTAAAAGTGATAAACCTACGGTAGTTGATGTTGTCACTAGTCGTGCCTCGCATCTGAGGGTTAGAACTTCATAAAAACACCATGAAGAAATTCTTTTTTTTCTTTTCTCTTTTTGTATAATACGTTAATTTAATTGATAAATAATAATGGTCTAGTACAATTTTTAAAAGTCTTATTTCTTAGAAAAATTAGAAATTCTTTAATTTCCTTTTCTTGCCATTCCTTTAAAGGATGAAAATTGGTTAAATATATTGGAATCTCCTTCAATTTTGGCAAAGAGGTTCACTGGAGATGCTGCCTTTGGTTTGTCATCCTTACTCGCGGGAGTAGGGCCAAAAAAGATGCAGAATCCTTTCCCATCAGGCCAGTATCCAATATCACCTACTTCACAATCAACTTGTGAATTTTCCTCACCAATTGAGACGGGGATTTCCCCATACAATTCTTCGCCCCACCTAGATAAGTTCAATTTAAAAGGGAGATTTTCCCATATTGATTTACAGGTTTCAGGATTTTTGTCAACCAGTAATTTAGCTTTGATTTGACCAATTTTCTCGTTTTCAATAATTATGTAATCCATAGAATAATCACTAAAATAAGGAATATTACATTAGATAATTACCTTTCATATTTAAACAGAGTTTTAATAAACAATAAGATTATTAAACATAATAAAAAGAAGATAATAAGAGAATACAAGGTTGAAATTTTATGATTTTAGAGAATACCGTTAAACTCGTATTAGATATCTACAAATATCGTAAAATTTTACCACCAAAAGTAAGTAAAGTGATTCTCGGCTTAGGGTATACGGGTGTCGAGTTAATCAGTTACGCTTATGATCCTTTTTTAGGATTAGCCTCTACTCTACCCAACATTATACGATCAACAAATTGTACCAATATCGATTTTGCAGGAAACTTAACTAATAAGTCTTTTAAGGAATTAATGAGTTGGTCATATCAACCTCCTAGTTTAGAAAGAATTATTGGTATTGCAACTTTAAATGCTGCATCTCAACATATTTTAGCAGTGAAATCCCCATATAAAGAGATTGAAGGAGATTTAGTAGATTTTTTAAAAATAAAGCAAGATACAAAAATACTCTTCATTGGTTTCATGAAACCTATGATAAGAAAGATTTTGAACAAAACAAAATTCATTAACATAATTGATAACAATCCTTTGATTAAGGGTTCTTATCAAAATATCCCAATACTAAAAGATATTGAAGATTTAAAGGAAAGCGATTTACCAGTAGATATTCTTTTTTGCACTGGGACCTCGTTAATCAACAATACTCTAGAAGGGATATTATCTATATTTAGAAAGAGAGCTAAATGCATTGTATTAATAGGACCGACAATTAGTTTTTTGCCTGATATTTTATTTGATAAAGGAGTGGATATCGTTGGAGGGATGACTTTTACCGACTCTAAATCAACAGTTAAGATTTTGCAAGAGGGTGGCGGAACGAAATACTTTAAGAACTTTGGAAGAAAATACAATTTTATTAAACATTAGAAGTCTTAAGTATATTTACTAAGGTTGATAAGATAATGGGGCAAAAAAATTCAGAAAAATTGCCGAGTAATCCAATAGAAGCTCAAGGTCTATTGATAAAAGAATTTTATAAAAAATTCGGAAAGGAAGCACTACCTATTATAGAAAAGGTTTGTGGAACACAAGGTCGTGCTTTAGGCTTAAAAGTAATGAAAAAGTTACCAGATAATAAATTAACAACTGTAGCACGGGCTTTTTCGAAGAGCTTTGATCCGAATTTTGTTAAAATAATTTCTAGTTCAGATGAAATTTTTCACATTCAAGGTACCGTGTGCCCTTTTGGACTTGAAAATACATCTAGGGAGTTATGCGAAGCCGTTATGGCAATCGACCACGAGTATTTTCGCGAAGCGGTTAGCGATAAGATCGAACTTAAGATTCTTAAAAGTGTTGCGGCAGGAGATTTACATTGTGACACAATTTACACTCTTAAAGAATAACTTGTACAAATAAGATTAAAAAATATAACTAATAAATAAAAAAAAATTGAATAAGGCCTATTGAGTTTCTCCGTATTTCTCTTTCCAGATTGGATCGTTGATTTGTAAAACCCTTCTCTGCACTTTTCCAACCATAGATTTTGGAATTTCGTCTATAATTTCAATTTGTTTCGGGCATTTATAATGCGAAATATTTTCTTTGCTCCAAACAATTAGCTCTTCAGAGGTAACTTTACCCACTGATTCGTCTTCTAATTGGACCCATGCTTTTACTAATTCTCCCGTCTCAACATCAGGCAACCCAGAAACTGCTACTTCCATTACAGCAGGGTGAGATCCTAATAAGTCTTCTACTTCTTTTGGAAAAACTGAATAACCCTTATATTTAATCATTTGCTTCTTTCTATCTCGAATAACCATTTGTCCATGTTCATCCATGTATCCAATATCTCCTGTTAAACACCAAATTCGCCCGTCCCACTCCTTTAAATTTTCTGCTGTGGCTTCAGGTCTATTTAAATAACCCTTCATTACTTGTGGACCGCAAACACATATTTCTCCTGTAAAGTCGATTCCATAACCCTGTAATGGTCCCTTACTGAAATCTTCTGAATCGAATATAGCCCAATCAACACCTGGTAGTGGTAAACCAATGGTTCCTGGTGTATCCGTCCCGTCAAATGGGCCTACACTTACTGCAGTTGTACATTCTGTAAGTCCATAAGCCTCAACAAGCTTTCCATTACTAATTGCTTCAAACGCATCCTTTACGGGTTTATGAAGCGGTCCCGCACCACTAACACATAGTCGAAACATGTTTTCCAATCTAGGCTCGGGATTTGCTTTTAAGTAGCGAGTTAGACCAATGAAAAGATTTTCAACTCCTGGAAGAATAACGCCCCCTTCAGGACCAACCTCTACAATCATATCAACAACTTCTTTTAAGTCAAGTTCTCTTTTTGCGTAAAGGATGTTAAAGTCTCCTCCTTCTATTACCACATTTTGAACAATTGTCATCCCAAAAGCGTGGAACATGGGTAAAATACCGATACATGCCATTGGGTGAGATGCATCAGGCATCCACATTACATTTTGTTTCGCATTAGTAACAGCGTTATAGTGAGTGATAATAGCAGGTTTGGGAACACCTGTTGTTCCTCCAGTCATTAAATAAACTGCCGGATCATTTAAAGGATCAATTTTCACTTCGGGAATATCAACTTCGCCACGTTTTTGGCATACATCTAAAAATTCTATGGCTCCAGGAACTTCTCCTTTAGGAATTGTTCCGTCCGCAATTAATTGTTCTTTAACGGCAGGCGGAATCGCAGCTAAATCGACAATACAGGTAGAAATCACGAAATCAAATTTATATTTATCTTGTATGGGTTTAATAAGGCCATACATTACATCCATACAAATCAATCCCTTAGGTTTTACTTGCTGTAGTACATGAAGGATTTCTAGCGGTTTATATGTAGGATTAATCGGGATTACGATTCCTCCTAACTTAACAGTCGCAAAATAGGTTATTGTAAATTGGAAACAATTTGGAAGTAGAATTGCTACAACATCACCTTTTTTTACTCCTTGCCGTGATAAAGAGGTAGCGAGAGAATCTGTGTATTTTCGCAATACTCTATAATTCATGAATGTTTTTGAGAAATAAATACACTTATTCTTTGCAAATTCCTCAGTCTTTTGGTCAAACCAGTCTCCTAAACTAATAACTGGAAACTCTGGATGTTTTGGGACGCCATCTTGGTATTTCTTAAACCAAGGTTTACTATCTTCAACATACCATTTAGGTACTGTCATTTAAAAATCACTCTTTTAAAATATTAAATTGATATGATTATTTGATTTTAGCAAGTATAAAAATATTATTCTAAAAAGATTTCTTCTTCTTTTATTTCTTGTTTGCTATAATAGGAATCTTTTGACAGTTTAATCCTTGATACAAAAAAGAAGGCAATTAGATAAAAAATACCAACTGAAAGAAAAACAAATGTTATAGCAAAAGAATTTTCCTCATTTGTACCAGAAAGAAGAATTCCTACAAAGATAGAAGCAAAGGAAGGGCCCATTGATCTAACGAATGAAGCTAAACCATAATAAGAGCCGGAAATTTTAGACATAGCGTTGTCAACATTGGATTTATCTATCTTAACAGCTGCATCATGAACAAGCGAAGCCATAATGGGTATAGAAAACAGTGGATACGCATACATAGAACCTAAAACGGTACTCCAGGATATTATATATAATGCCATTTTTATCCCATAAGGAAGTCCACTAAAAAAGAAGAGTATATCAAAAAACGATGAAATAACGGCTATTAATATACAAATTGAATAAGATGAGAGGATATGATTTCTTTTAAGTAGTTTCTTCCAAATAAAATACCATGCAAATTTTCCGAAAATCGAGATAAAAATATAGATGTAAAATTCAACGGATTCAAAATGCATAACATATGTCTGAAAGGGGAAAACTAGGAGACCTACGATTTTACCGCTAATGCCAATAAAGAAACTTGAAATAATCAGCTTAAGATAATTTCTATCTTTCACGGGCATAGCCATTCTCGCAAAAGCCTGAATAATTGTAGTTTTTTCTATTTTTTCATTGGATTTGTTATTATGGAAACTTTCATCAACGGAAATGTAAATTAATAGCACAGTAACTACTCCAATAATCGTAAATGTGATTCCTATTAAAGGAATATAAAATAAAATAACTTTTCCTGAAGGTTCCCACCATTTCACATTTGCAGGATTCTCAAGAAAACTTTGTACTATTAATGGTAGAAGTAGAGCGAATACAGACGCTATTATTGCAAAGGCAGATTGGAGACTAGCAATTTTTTCTCTATTTTTCAATGTTTGGGACTGTTCAGGAAGCATTGATAGATAAACATTAAATATTAGAGATCTAGAAATTGATCTAACAATAGTCACAACCCAGAAGAAAATTGCCGTAGGTAAATAAAGCGAATTATCTTGAGGGCAATTTTGAGGGAACCAAATAAGAATAGATGTAATAACCCATACAGGCAATCCATATAGAAGAAATGGTCGTCGTTTTCCAAATTTACCAGGCTTTTTATTATCAATTATAACACCAAAAATAATAGCGGAAATTGCTCCAATAATTAACTGAGTTGTTACTCCTACAGCTACAAATATAGCATTTAAATTTATTGTGTAAACATAATATTGGAATAAGAATACCCCAGTAAACATATTAGGTAAAGTAAAGCCCAAATCTCCAAAAGTGTATCCAAATAATCGCTTTCCGTGTAATTCGCGGCGGGTTGTTAGTTCGCTCATGATAATGGTGTATTCAGTAGGTATGAAAAAGTAAAAAAATTGAAATACTTTTTGATTATTGGTTCCAGCATTAATGAAATTACTAACAAAAAAGTAATATTAAGAAACAAGAATGCTATCATGGTTCATTAGCAATTTTAGGCGATCCGCAACAGTTTTTATATTTTTTACCACTTCCACATATACACAGCTCATTTCTACCAAATTTAGGTATTTTAAATGAAGATATTCCATTTATGTTATTTTCTTTCTTAAATTTATCAGCAATAATTTTAAAACGAGGAAGTTTTCTTGTATAAAATATTTTCCAACCTCTACATAGATTACTTAATTGCTTAGAATGCTTTGTTGCTCCATAGCGAAATTTTTGGCAATCTCCATGACATAAGTTAAGATAGGGGCATAAATTGCACTCGTCATTCCAATTAGATTTTTGATTTCCAAAATTGTGATAGGTTTGAGAATTATAGAGTTCTTCCCATGAATTATTATTAATATTTCCCAATTTTAGATTATCCTTGACAAAGAAATCACATGGATAAACCCC
>Ga0114922_10007385_pt1 | contig 10064 bp, 10 predicted proteins | sample AartaG_FD_100975 | JGI IMG/M metagenome (GOLD analysis project Ga0114922, IMG submission 100975) | Deep subsurface microbial communities from Aarhus Bay to uncover new lineages of life (NeLLi) - Aarhus_00045 metaG | ecosystem: Environmental > Aquatic > Marine > Oceanic > Sediment | place...
TCTCCCAATTTCGATAATGTGATCTTGAGCTTTATCTGTGTATCAAGAGGGATGTAGACACTGGTCCATATTTTTACTCCCCCAGCAGAAATATCTCTAATTTGAGCGTAAAAAACGCTGGAAGGACCAGGATTGGTTTCGTTAGATAATATTTCGATCTCGACAGGAAGTTCTTCCTCGCGCCGGGGTTCTCTCCGTTTTTCTCTTCTGGATGCAACGAATGCGTTAAAAATCTTATCTATCAGTGATAATCTCATAATGATTCACTCATTTCATGATTCACTCATTTCATCATCGAAAGAATTATGGGATGATAACAAAAATTTGACAATCGCCTCTAGGGATGATTTGAGGGGTGATTTTTCTTTCAAAAGACCCTCTGTCTGCACGACTAAAAGAGTAGAAAACTTTAGAGGAGCGAGGGCAAATGTCATGTACTTTTTAATCCTTCTTTTGATTGTTCCTTTATTTATCGGTTGTGTTCTGGTTTTTTTGAAAATCGGGGCCGTTCACGCATTTACCGTGGATTTTTATTACTGGCTCAAAGAAAAGCGGCAAAACATTCTTTCCGGACAAGGGAAATTGGCCCAAATTGCCAAGCTCACTCTTGAACCCCTGTATTCTTTGCTCATCGCCATAAACGACTGGACAGAAAATATCGAAAACACCGGGACAAAATCTGGGGTGAGAATCGCGGGCTATCTGTATCTTATCGGGATCCTCCTTTTCATTTTTTTCGCGCTTGGGCAGTTCCTTTTTCTGCTGGCTCTGATCGGTGTAGCTATTCTTTTGGGAACGGTTGTCCTGAAATATATTCAGGCAAGCCAAAATAAAGCAAAATCGAAACAAGTCAAGTCTACAGCCCAAAAAAATCAAGCCGAAGAACAGTCTATCACATTTGTCGAAAGCCTTTGGCCGCATTTTCGTTCCAGGAAGATTAAAGACAGAGTCGAGGACCTATTCGACCTGACACAGATCGAAGTGGATTACCACGGCGATATTTTTTCGAGCGATATCACGACATTCCCCGTAAAGACCAAGATCGGACGCGTGGACAAAAATGGGGGGATCTACGACATCAGAAAAGAGATGCCCGAAAAGATCGGCAGTATCGATGTTCAAGGGAATATCGTCGATGAACGGTTTTTCAACCTCGACGACCTGACGCACTGAAGAATTATTCTTTACTCGATTTTTTTCAAAGCATAAGATCTGTCCAGCAAGTGGAATCCGATATCATCCGCACCGGTATTCATGTTCGAAAGAACAACAACCCCGACTTTTTCGTGTTTGATAAAGCCACAGAACGACCTGTACCCGCCGGTCCCCCCGTTATGCCATATGATCTGCGTTTTTCCGTTATCCCTGATGTGCCATCCTAGACCCACTTTCATGTCGTTGCCTGCATCGATGCGTGGCTCATGAGTCATATCCATGGCTGGAAGCAATGAAGTACGCTCTATTCCCATATTGGCACCGAGAAACGTCACCATGTCGTTTGCCGTAGATCGGAGAGCTCCCGCACCGGCAAGTGTTGGGATATCCCAATTGGGCACCTCACCCATAGGATTATAACCCTTTGCCAGCCTTTTTTTCATAGCCTCAGTGAGGGTGATCACGGTATCCTGCATTCCTAAAACATGGCAGATCCGTTCGACAATCAGCTGTTCATAATCCATCCTAGCTTTTAAGCTGAGAACATGCCCGAGGAGTCCCATACCGAGGTTTGAATATTCATATTTTTCTCCGATGTCTCTCTGCAAGGTATAGGACAAGAGAAAATCATACATGTTCTCGGCCGTGTAATCGGCATATGGATTTTTTATGTCTCTAGGTCGAAAATTATGGGGCATACGAGGAAGTCCGGAATTATTTGCGGCAAGATGTTCCAGTGTTATTTTATTCCCATTTCTTGAGGGCATTTTCACCTTTCCCGGTAAATGTATTTCAGCCGGATCGTCCAGACTGAGTTCTCCCTTCAAAACCATGTCCGCAAGCACGATACACGTGAAGACCTTGGTTATTGAGCCTATCTCATACACGGAATTTTCATCGACGTTTTCCTCTCCGTTTTTTGTCAACGTGCCATGGCTGAAATACTCTCTTCTGCCTTGGGCGTCGATAAATCCGACGACCAATCCCACACTTTCTCCGTTTTTAATACGTTCTTTGATGCTTTGTTTGGTTTCATCCGAAATATGCTTCGTTTCCGGAACACACGCGACAGAAAAGAATGGGAGGAGGAAAATACCAAAAAAAATAAGCGCTAAATATCCTTTTTTAAGCTTCTCATTCTTGTGCACATCATTCTCCATTTTTAAGATAGACTGAATCATATTCCTTTACGATAAAAAAACCTTCGGGCAGAAAGGGTATCAATTAGGGGAAGATACCTCGATACCAGTATACCTCAGCAATCCTCTCGATCGCCACCACATAAGCCGCGCACCGGAGAGTAACATTTCTCGTCTGCGAACTATCCCAGACCTTTTTAAAAGCCTTGACCATCTTGCGTTCCAGCTCGGCGTTGACACGATCTTCCTCCCAATAAAGGCCGCTCATTGCCTGGACCCATTCCAGGTGACTCACCACAACACCGCCGGCATTGGCCAAAATATCGGGGATAACGGCAATCCCCCGTTTTTCAAGGATCTCGTCTCCTTCTGGAGTTGTCGGTCCGTTGGCTCCTTCCACTATCAGTTTTGCTTTAATCTTGTCTGCATTGTTTTGGTGAATTTGATTTTCCATAGCAGCCGGGATCAGGACATCCACATCTTGAAAAAGAAGTTTTTCCCTGTCTATCTGCTTCCCCGGATGTTTTATCACATAGGCATGTTTTTCGACACATTCCATAAGCCCAGGGATATCCAGACCGTCAGGATCGACCAGGCATCCCGAAAAATCCGATGCGGCCACGATTTTGGCTCCCATCTGAGAGAGGAAAAGAGCCGCATGCCCGCCCACATTGCCGAAACCTTGAATACCGATCTTAGCTCCCTCCAGGCTCTTTTTCTGTGCTTTGAAATATTCCCTCGTGATGAGAGCAACACCTCTTCCCGTGGCTTCCTTGCGGCCCTTGGAGCCCCCCAAGATTTCGGGCTTTCCCGTGACGATACTGGGCTCTGTGTATCCCTTGAACATCGAAAATGTATCCATGATCCAGGCCATGGTTCTCGATGTCGTGTAAACATCTGGTGCGGGAATATCGATGTGAGGGCCCAAGATGGGCATGATCTCGGTGGTGTATCGTCGAGTCATTCTTTCCAATTCGGATTCAGATAGAGTGCTGGGATCACAAATGATCCCTCCTTTGGCTCCTCCATAAGGCAGGTCTAAAAGAGCGCATTTCCAGGTCATCCATGCCGCCAGAGCCACCACCTCATCCTCGGAGACATTGGGATGGTAACGAACGCCTCCCTTTGTCGGGCCTTTAGCATCATTGTACTGGCAGCGAAACCCTTTAAATACTTTGATTTTCCCATTATCCAATTTGATGGGCACAGAGACTTTGAGGATCCGCATCGGATTTTCCAGAATTTTTAAAAGATTTTTATCGAACTTGATTTCCAGAGCAGCCTTGTATAATTGTTTCTGGGCTTTTCGGGCCAAAGAATCATCGATCATCACTCCTCCTCATTCGGGCTCAGATTCACTTAATATAACCTAGAGATTTAAGTTTTTCCAACTCTTCTTTTGTAAGTTTAGACCTTTGTTTATGGAATTTCTTGCTGTATTCTATGAATTTTTTTACCGTCATCATGAATTCTCTGAGAGGGAGGGTCAGCTCTACAAACGATTTATCCGGTTTGTGATAGATATTCGTCAGTTCAAAAGGATCTTTTTTGAGATCATAGGCTTCGAACCCATTATCGAATATCAATTTATCGTTGTCCCTGACTAAGCCGTATCTCACGGGTTTGACTTTCAAGCGAAAAATCTCACTTTTTTCAGAATGCACAGCTCCCTTATACGTTTCAAAAAATAATACGCGTTTATCTTTATGCTCGAACAGATTTTTCCCATCCATTTCTTCCGGAACCGGAAAACCAAGCAGAGATAAGATCGTTGGGGCAACATCCATCAAGGAGACATTCCAGTCTGTTTCATCACCAGCAGATTTGTCTTTGGGTAACTTCAGGACCAAGGGAACATGCAAGCCTGAATTGTATAGCCTTCGTCCATGACCATAATAGTTATGCTCTCCAAAGCTTTCACCATGGTCGGCCAAAAACACGATGAGAGAATTCTCATAAAGACCATACTCTTTTATTTTTCGGATCAATTCTCCGATATAAAAATCGACAAAACCTATTTCTGTGTCGTATTTTTTAACTTTTTTTTGGTTACTCCCCTTCGGATAAAGCTCCGGATCGGTTCTATCATAACCCCTGTCAAACTGTTTATGGTACACATAGGGATCGTGAGGCTCCGTATAATGCACAAAAAGAAAGACCTTTTTCTCTCTATTTTGATAGAGCCATTTGTAGACCTCAAGATTAACATCGGGAGCTTCACCTTCTGAATTAAATAGTCCATACCATCTTTTTTTGGTTAAGATCTCTTTGTAAGTATCGAATCCCCTGTCCAGATGTGTCAATTTCTTTTTCAATGTCCAGTTGGAAACAAACGCCCCTGAATAATATCCCTTTTCCTGCAGAAATTGAGGTAGCGTTTTTGTCCTGTTAAAAATGGACAGTCCATTTCGCTTGGCGCCATGTTTATAGGGAGGAAGAGAGGTAAGCAGAGAAGCAATGGCTGGCGTCGTGAGTGGGGAAGGCGTGTAGCAAGCGTTAAATCTCACTCCATCCAAGGCAAGCGCATCGATGTTCGGGCTGGTTTCTCGAGGATAACCATAACAGCCCAAATGATCAGCTCTTAGCGTATCGACAGAGACAATGATGACATTATGGGAATGGAGAGATGAGCAAAAAAAACAAATAGACCAAACAAAAACAAATAACTTTCTATATTTTCCCATCTTCTCTGGCGGGAAGGTGTGGGAGTTGAACCCACCGGGACCAATTCCTTCCCGTGATTTATTTTAATATATGCACGTCTTTGTCGCGCTTTGTCAACCCGATATTATCAAAATATTCCAAAATCGCAGTGGTGTATTTCCTCGAGAGCTGGAGGACATCGCGCATTTCGGCAACCGTGATGCTCGGGTATTTTTCGAGATACTGCAGGACGATCCGCTTGGCCTCCTCAGCAGACTCCTTGTGGTAGACGACTTTGTCGCTGAGGCGCACCAGAATTCCTCTTTCAAAAAGGTTGTACATCAGGTTTTTAAATTCTTTTGGATTGAGCCCCACCTTCTGCCTCAGCTCTTCCTCGACAGGAGAGGTAAATCCATTTCGTCTAAATTCCTGCTCGATCTGTTGGATAATCTTCAGATCCCGGGGTTTGAGCTTGGATTGGTAACCCACCAGGCTCACGTCGGAATCCTTCCTCTTCACGATATCCCTTTCCACCAATCCATCGACAACCGCTTTGTACGTTATGTTATCTGTCAGCTCGAGGATCTTGGATCGGAGTTCTTCGTACGGCATGGCCAAGCGGTGAGGATTTTTGTCCAAATATTCTTTGACAATGGATTTCGATCTATCTTCCAGATCTTGAAAATAATTTTTATGCAGATATTTACCCTCTTTATGCCCTGGCACTTTGATAACCTTCTGCGCCTCTTCCAAGTCATTTAGGGCATCAGCCAGGACCTCTTCCTTTTCTCCGATCTTTTTCCTCATCTCTGAAAGCGACAAAGGTATAGACCCTGCATCCAGCATCACCTGGTTGACTCTATCTGTCAATTCACCCCCGAGCCTCTGCAAGCCTACCACGGTTTCGGAATCGAATCTTTTGTGTTTTTCTGGAGTCGAGTCGAGAATCTCGCCACCTCCGATTGTCATCAAAGGGGAAAAAGTCCGGATCACGAAAGGATCCCCAGGCAGAGCCACAGTTGGGAATTCCAGGACAAACTGGACCAGAGCATTCTTAGCCAGGAAATACCACATCTCCTTCGAGGAGAACCAGGCGGGATATGATCTCAGCAGTCCCCACATGAAGTCTGATCCGTGTCCTGTTCTTGAGTTTTTTCCCATAACTCTTCAACAACCTGAGGTTGGCATCCATTCGAAAGGTCGGAGTGAGAGACCCGAGTTCGCCGGCACACTGTCCCCGTTTCAACACCTCTTTTTTGACATCCTGAAGGTTTAAGGCCGTTCGTTTTCCCAAGACAGACCGGCCAACCTTGTGATGATGGACCTGGATCCCCCGGACTTTTCCGGTTATCCCATCTGGAAATATCTCGATTTTATCTCCTTCCTCGACCTTGCCCGAGAGGATGGTCCCGGCAATAACCGTGCCGAATCCGCGCATGGTGAAAACCCGGTCGACCGGCATGCGGAATATACCGCTGTCATGCCTGGTTCCGACTTCATCACCAAGGGTCATCAAAGCCTGTTTCAGAGCATCAATACCGCTACCGTCAACTGCAGAGACTGGAACGATCGGAGCCGCGTCGATACCGGTCAGGGCTTTGACGAGGAGGGTTTTGCCGTGGTCGATATGGCCGGCAGTACCGACGATAACATGCTCGATTTCTGTCATGGTTCAGGATGCCTTATTTTAGGAAGGACTATAGAATAGCAAAATTACCGCATCTTGAAAAGAAATCAGAGCTTCTGGGACAGGCGTTCTAAATCGCTTTTGAGCAACATAAGCTTGGCTCTGTTGTACTCAGCAATCAGGGTATCCTCGATATTTTGGAGCTCTTCTGCGATCATCAGACGGATTTCATTTCCCTTTTCCGTGAGCCAGATGTTTTTGCACCGCCTGTCAGCGTCACAATCTACCCTTTCGATGTATTTTTTAACACACAAACGATCGACAACGCGGCTCCCCCTGGATACGGATAGATCCATGCGCCCGGAAAACTCCTGGCAAGTGATTTTTTCTCCCTCACCCAAGCAAAGAATTCCCTTGTACTCTGCTTCGGAAAGGCTGAGTTTCTTCCTTATCTTGTTAATATGAGCCAGTACACCATTTGCGATTTCCCCGAGAATAGTAATCAATGACATATCGCTCAATATATTTCTCCTTGACAATAGTTGCTAGTAGCAAGTATAATGTTTTTGCTAGAAGAAATCAAGCTGGTTAGAAGTTTATAATGTATCTAGAAAGGAACTAAAAAATGCCTATTTACACTTATCACTGCAAAGAATGCGACAACAATTTCGAACTTCTGGTCGGTGTGACGGCAGATTCGAAAGAAAAAAAATGCCCTAAGTGCGGAAGCAAAAATATCGAAAAAACTTTGAGTTCTTTCAGTTTCAGGATGGGCCAATCTTCAACCGGCAGTTCCTCCGGTTCCTGTTCGTCAGGCGGGTGTTGTCCGACCTGTTAACGGAATTTTATCTGCGAAAAAATATCCTGATTGATCTTTTTGATCTGATCTGAAGCCGGGACCACCTGAAAGGGGATCTCGAACTCGAGAGTTTCCGGTGCCATACACGACACGTCATCGCAAGCCTGATATAAAAAACTGGCCTTCAACAGATTCTTTCCCTGGGACATTGCATCGCCGACCTTGATGCGCGCACCCAATACTAATTTCCCTTCATAAACCTGGAGTTCCACTTCGGAAAAGGTGTAGGATCGTGTTTCAGGAACTGGGTAATAAATTTCAGCAATTTCGACAGAATTTTCCTCTTCTATCAAGAGGGTACACGGGATCAAGTACGGGTCGGCTAACTCAGGACCATTGATATGCCAACTGGGAAGTATATCCAGGAGAAATGCGACGTCGATGACTCCTCCAGGATTTACGCCATCATGAGAAACGAAGGTTTTGACATCGAGAACCTCTCCCTCGCTTCCTGCAGATGAAAATCCCATCAGGATCAGGAAACAGACCAATATCATATTGTACTTCAACATAATGAGGTAAGATAAAGCCACACACAGAAAATGTCAAGGTAGCGAAAACTGGAGTATCAATAAAAGTAAGAGACAGATTATTTCTTTTCTTTCTCCTTTTCCATAGCTTTTTTAATCTGTTCGAGTTTGGCTTTATATCTAGCTTTGATTTGATCGTCGGTATGTTCATGAGCCTTTTCCGCCGCCTTGAGGGCTTCTTCATTATTTTTCATTTTCTGATGCACTGTGGCAAGGGCGTCCTGCCTCCCTATCGACCCGACGTTCAGGAATTTTACTCCCTGTCATGAAATGGCCGTTTTTTGAATATTTCAGGACTTGGAGTTATAATGGGGGGCAAAATCGGAGGCGTGAATTATGAAGGGAATAACCAGGCGATCATTCCTAAAAACAGCGGTGGGGGGTGCTCTGGCAACATCGGCGCTGGGATGCCATGTGCTCAGGGAAAAAGAGCAGCGGATGAATGTGGTCTTTATCATGACAGACCAGCAACCCTTAAGCACCCTGGGTTGTTACGGCAATCCGTTGAATCCTACACCGAACATAGACCGCCTGGCTCGAACGGGCATGCGCTTCAGCCATTTTCATATCAGTGCCTTCCCCTGCAGTCCATCTCGCGCCAGCATGTTGACCGGGTTGTATCCCCAGAAACATGGTGTAATCACGAACAATGTGCTCCTCGAAGACAAAATTTCATCCCTCGGATTCATCATGCAGGATTCGGGCAGAGATACCGGTTATTTTGGCAAAAGTCATCTCAAAGGTCATATGTACAGAAACATGCCGTGGAGAAAACCTTTCAACGGAAGTTGGTACTGGAAGCGCATTCCCGATGAGCGAGATTACAAATTCGAACAGGTGGAAGGTGGTTTCGGGGAGGATCTGCCTCAACTTGGATTCAAAACGTGGGCAGGGGGATGGAAGGATTACCATGACTACCTGAGAAGCGCCGGGATGGGAGATCTGCTGAAAGAGCGCCCGGTCCCCGGAAATCATAACGACTTACCCAGTGCAGGAAGAGGAGATCACCGGTATTCTCTGCTCCCAAAGGAACACCACATGGCCTCCTTCTTTGCACAAAAAGCGGTACAATTCATCCGGTCGCAGCATACGAAAAAGAGGCCCTTCGGCATGGTGCTTTCATTTTATGGTCCCCACCTTCCTGTTGCCCCGCCAAAGCCTTGGGATGAGAAATATTCTCTCGACCAGTGCCCGTTACCGCCGAATCATAATGATTCACTCGAAGGAAAGCCAGTTGAGCAGAAAAACAACGAAGTCTGTTACATGGCTCCCATCTGGAAAGAAGCCCAGTTTCGAGATTATATCCGGCGTTATTACGGATATTGTGCCTATATCGACAAACAGATCGGGCGAGTATTGGATACACTGACCAAGTGTGGGCTTGACGATAACACCATCGTGGTGTTCACATCAGACCATGGCGACATGATCACATCCCACGGATTTATCTACAAAATGGACACCTGCTGCTATCGAGAGCTGGCGAATGTTCCGTTTATCATGCGGGTGCCAGGCGTGACAGAACCCGGCACTGTATCCCAGGGCCTGGTCGAAAGTGTGGATATCTTGCCGACGTTGACCGATCTCTTGGACCTCCCAGAAGTGACAGGAGTGCAGGGTAAAAGTTTTCGAAAAGTACTCGCTTTCCCAGATACTCCTTTCCGCGACCGCGTGTTTATCCACTGGAACGGACCCTCATTCATCAACTTTGACGGCCGATGGAAATATGCCCTCCATCCCAGAAGCGAGATCGATGAACTATATAACCTCCAAGAAGATCCGGGTGAATTGAAGAATTTAGCGATGGATACAAGATTCAAAGAGACATCGAGGAAAAAGCGCCAGGATATCTATACCTGGCTCCGTGAAACGGAATATCCTTATGCCGACATCATTGAAAAAGAAACAAAAGACAAACACCTGGTCTAAATGAGGATATTTTGCTGCACTATTTCCGATCAGGAGAAGGAACGCCTGGGCAATTTGCCCGTATCGTCACAGATTTTTTCACGAAAAATTAGGAGCTGACGTAACCAATTCTGCTCTTTCTTTCGTTATAATATCTGGAAGCTATGCCGGAATTATGGTTTAATGTTACTTGCGGATTGGAA
>Ga0114922_10007386_pt1 | contig 10064 bp, 8 predicted proteins | sample AartaG_FD_100975 | JGI IMG/M metagenome (GOLD analysis project Ga0114922, IMG submission 100975) | Deep subsurface microbial communities from Aarhus Bay to uncover new lineages of life (NeLLi) - Aarhus_00045 metaG | ecosystem: Environmental > Aquatic > Marine > Oceanic > Sediment | place: Aarhus...
ACTGGGCCTTGTAGCATGCGCCATGTTTATTGGTGCTAACGCGGCGGACGCGATATTGATCACCTTTACTGAGAATAGCTGGACATACGATGCACCGCCGCCGAACACGCAGAACACTTCGCTCACGTCGGACGAGTTTGTGGCACAGGGCATACTCATACAGGATGTCTATCAGTATGCAGATGACCGCGATGTGTGGAACACCTTGGATCCTGTCGGCCTGGCACCGTCGACCAGTGACACGCCCGGCGTGATAGCGTTCGTGGTCCCCACTAACGCTGTGACGGTTGAGTGGTGGTTCCAGAGCTTCGATGAGAGGACCATACACGTGGAGGCGTACAACTCAAGCGGTGACTTGCTGGACGAGTTCGAGTACGGTGGCGAGGGTCCTATTAACGGTACAGATACGCTGACAGGGTTTGAGATCGCAGAAATCCGCTTTTTCGACCACACCGTCGGCGCCTTTCCGGGTATCTCCTCTATTGACTTCGAGCCGGTTCCGGAGCCGGCGACGATACTCATGCTCGGCTGCCTGGGCGCTGGTCTGGCCGGTGCGACGAAGCTGAGAAGGAAGAAGAAATAGTCTGAAAACGAGTCAGCATTGAGCGGAGCGCGGTCGCCTCGGTGACCACGCTCCGCTTTTTCTTTTTCACGAATCGCCTGTGCCGGAGAGCCGGGTTGGCGTGTGGGAATTCCCCATGATTTCTAGCGGGTTGCCTTGTTGACTAGTCTGGCGCGGAAGGTTTTTTCCAGACGCACTTTCCGGCCACGATTGTGGCGATTACGTCCAGATTCTCGTCGACTATTGTGATGTCGGCGTTCATATTCGGGGCGATTCGGCCTTTCTTGTCGTCAATCCCCAGCATCCGCGCCGGGTTTGAGGTGACCGCCTTGAGGGCTGCGAAGATGTCTGAGCCGGTGAACTCGCAGAAGTTCTTCACAGCACTGTTGAGCGTCAGGGTGCTTCCCGCGAGGGTTCCATCGGCCGTCCGGGCGATGCCACCCTCAACCGTTACCGGGATGTCGCCGAGCGTGTAGTCTCCGTCGGGCATCCCCGCTGCTGCCGTGGCGTCTGTTACGAGAATGATTCTGTCGATACGCTTCGCCTTGGCGACAAGGGCGACCACCGGCGGCGCGACGTGGTGACCGTCAACGATCAGCTCGACTGTGATCTCGTCGCGTACCAGTGCCGCTGTGGCCATGTTCGGCGATCGATGATGGGGCGGCGGCATAGCGTTGAAAAGATGCGTAATGTGTCTCATTCCGTGGGCCAGGGCGTTCACTGTCTGTTCGAGCGTCGCCTGGCTGTGCCCCCCGCACGCGACAATGCCGCGTCGGCCGAGCTCCTCGACAAGCTCGACGGCACCTTCAAGCTCGGGCGCGAGGGTCATCGCAGCAGGCGGCTCGATGCCATCGAGCAAATCGTGTGCGTCAAGGGCAACGGTCTCAAACACGTCCGCCGGTATCGCGCCACATCGCGCAGGGTTGAGATACGGGCCCTCGAGATGGACGCCCAGTATCTGCGCCCCGGGTACAGGTTTTCTGCGGGCTTCCTGCAGCTTCTGGACGACCGGTCCCATATCATCGCGGCCCACACCGGCGACAGTCGCGAGAAATCCGGTGACGCCGGTCTCGGCGAGGCGTTTCTGAAGGTGGGCGATCTCTTCCGGAGTTGCTTTGACGAGGTCTATCCCGAAGGAACCGTGTGTGTGCAGATCGATGAATCCCGGCGCGACATAGTGCCCGCCGGCTTCGATCACGACACCGTGCCGGGCTTCGCCGCGCCCGACAACATCTTTGATCACGCCATTCTCGATAACCAGATCGTTATCGTCGGCTATGCCCTGTTCCAGAACGAGTTTACCGCCGGTGATGACCAATTTGTCGTCGTTGCGCGTCATCTCTAATCGAATACCCCGAGAATCAGTGCCCAAATCTCCTTTATTCCCAACGTTACCAGGCTGACCACGATCCCCGCAATGCACACGCCACACGTTATTGCGAGCAGCGACCGACCCTTTTTGAGTCCGCAAAGGTGCGCGGCCAGCGCGCCGGTCCACGCGCCGGTCACCGGAAGCGGAATCGCCACGAACAGTATCAGCCCCAGCAACTCGTATTTTCGCACTTTCTCGCTGCGGGCGCGCGTGCGTGCGAAAAGCCAGTCCACGAACCTCTTTCCGGGAGCCACGCGGCTGATCAATCGCGTGCCCGGTTCGAGAAGGTACATGATGAACGGTATGGGGAGCATGTTGCCCAGGACCGCGATCGGAAACGCCTGGGCCAGCGGAAGCTTGCCGAGCGTCAGCGCATACGGCAGCGCGCCGCGCAGTTCGAATATCGGCAACATCGCTACCAGAAACGTCACCACGTGCGGTGAAAGGAATCTTGACAGAAACTCGACTATTGCCTCTCGCATCTGTTCGACCGGAGTCCTGACGTGCCTAAAATGCGTTAACCTAAGCCCCGCTGCAAATGAATGTGCTTCCTGGTGCGTGCGCCAGATTATATCAGACCACGCCGGGCGGTTCAATGCCGGTCCGGATGCGGCGCGTGAAGCTCTGCAACGGTTGACATTTGCCGCCGGCCCTTGCTATACTAGCGCACTAACTCACACCGCAGGTGCGGACGAGTCCTCTTAGGCGCCAGCGGCTGCCGTAGCGCTGGGAACGTCGGGGAAAGCGCAACTATAACTGGTCACAGGTAGAAGCAAAAGTGGAGGAACGTTGAAGTGGCATCAAAAGAGCGGGTACTAGTGACAGGTGGAGCGGGATTCATAGGTTCGTTCATAGTTGATGAGCTCGTGGAGCGCGGTTACGAGGTGAGGGTTCTGGACAACCTCGAGCCGCAAGTACACGGTGCAGGAGGTGCTGTACCGGGATATCTAAACGCGGGAGCTGAACTCATCAAGGGTGACGTGCGTGACGAGGATGTGTTGCGTCGGGCGCTGGACGGTGTGGAGGTGCTTTTCCACCAGGCGGCAATGGTGGGTGTAGGGCAGTCGATGTACCAGATACGTCGTTACACGGAGGCTAACGCTGTGGGAGCGGCGTCGATCCTGGACGTGATAGCCGAGGGCAAGACGAGCGTTGGGAAGATGTTGGTGGCGTCCTCAATGAGCATATACGGTGAGGGTAAATACGAGTGTAAGAAGTGCGGTTTGGTTTACCCCAGGCTGCGTTCGGTGGAGCAGTTGGATGCCGGTGTATGGGAGATGCAGTGTGCGGTATGCGGCGAGACCGCCGGCCCGCTGCCAACGGACGAGGATAAACCGTTGTTTCCGACGTCGATATATGCGGTTAACAAGCGTGACCACGAGGAGATGTTTCTGGCGGTGGGCACGGCATATAAGATCCCGACGGTGGCGTTGCGTTATTTCAACGTATACGGACCGCGTCAGGCGTTATCGAACCCGTACACGGGAGTATGTGCGATATTCTCGAGTCGGTTGCTCAACCGCAAGAGTCCGGTGATATACGAGGACGGTTTGCAGAGCCGCGATTTCGTTCACGTTACGGACATCGTGCAGGCTAACATGCTGGCGATGGAGAAGGAAGAGGCGGATTACGGTGTATTCAACGTAGGTTCGGGCAGGTCGCTGGCGATCCTGGACATAGCGAAGATCCTTGCCGAGAAGATTGCGCCGGATTGCGGTATAGAGCCGGAGATCGCCGCCAAGTTCCGCGAGGGCGACATCAGGCACTGCTTTGCGGACATATCGCGTATACGCGAGGTTTTAGGGTACGAGCCGCGCGTGGAGTTTGAGGACGGCATAGATGACCTGACGCAGTGGGTGAAGACGCAGGTCGCTGAGGATAGGTTCGAGGAGGCGAAGAAGGAGCTGGAACAACGTGGCTTGACGACGTAAGGATGGAGTGCATCGGAACAGGTGCCTGATGCATGAAGCCGTTTCATCAGGAACTCGCCCTCTTGGAGAAGAAGATCACTATAGATGTTTAGAGAAATGAGAGGAGAAAGATGTTAATAGAACCGCATGGAGGTGTGCTTGTTGACAGAAAGCTTGAAGGGGATGAGGCTAAAAAGGCTCTGGAAAAGGCGCGCAATCTGCCGCAGATCAAGCTAGCGTCGGAGCTCGCTCAGGATACCGTTAATATCGCAAACGGCGTATTTAGCCCGCTCACCGGGTTCCTCTGCAGTGAGGACTTCGAGAGCGTTCTCAAGAACGGGCGACTTGCCAACAAGACGCCGTGGACGATTCCTCTCGTGCTTGACGTTACAAAGGAGCAGGCCGACAAGATCGAGGTGGGCTCGGATGTCGCTCTCATGGACGCTCAGGGTGAGCCGCTGGCGATACTTCACGTCGCGGAGAAGTTCCCGTACAACAAGGAGGAGTATGCTCAACAGGTGTACGGCACCACAGACAAGGCGCACCCCGGCGTCGTGAGGACGTACTCGCTCAACGAGATACTTCTGGGCGGCGAGATCGACCTGGTGCGCGAACCGGTCCACCAGTTCAGCGATTACAACCTTTCGCCGAAAGAGACCCGCTTGCTGTTCAACGAGAAGGGGTGGAAGAGCGTGGTGGCGTTCCAGACCCGTAACGTTCCGCACACCGGACACGAGAACCTGCACAAGAGTGTATTGGGTCTCGTCGACGGGCTGTACATACAGCCGATCATCGGGAAGAAGAAGCCGGGCGATTTCAAGGATAGCTTCATACTGAAGTCTTACGAGGCACTGCTTGCCAACTACTATGTCAAGGACAGAGTAGTGTTCAGCATTCTGCCTACGGAGATGCGTTACGCGGGTCCGCGGGAGGCAATACAACACGGGATCATGCGCAAGAACTACGGTTGCACGCATCTGATAATTGGCAGGGACCACGCGGGCGTGGGAAACTTCTATCATCCCGAGGCCGCGATAGAGATTTACGACGAGTATCCGGATATGGGTATAACGCCGATAAGCATTAAGGGCGACTTTTTCTACTGTCGCGTGTGCGAGCAGATAGCCAGCGACCGCACTTGCCCGCATCCCGCCGAGAAACACATCCCGTTCAGCGGCACGAAGATCAGAGGCATGATCAAAGAGGGCAAGGCACCGCCGAAACAGCTCATGAGACCAGAAGTGTTTGAGGCGTTGAAAGGCGAGGAGTCGCCTTTCGTAGAGTGACGTTCCGCGAGTGACTGCGACAGCGGGCTGCTGGGAGAGGTGATGGACAAGAAGAAGGTTGTTGTCATAGGGCTTGATTGTGCGTCGCCGGAGCTGGTGTTCGACAGGTGGCTGGACAAGCTGCCGAACATGAAAAAGTTGGTTAACAGCGGCATTCACGGCCCGATCGAAAGCTCGACGCCGCCGATTACCGTCCCCGCTTGGATGACGTTCGTCACGAGCAAGAACCCTGGTCAACTTGGGTTCTTTGGCTTCCGGAACAGGCGAGGCTTTTCGTACACGGACATGTTGATCGCCAACTCCACGGCCGTGCGTGAACCGACTGTTTGGCAAATACTGTCGGCCGCCGGCAAGAAGGTGGGAATACTTGGTGTTCCGCAGACGTACCCGCCAAAGCCGGTTAACGGGTTTGTGGTGACCAGCTTCCTGACGCCTGATACCAGTTGCCGGTATACTCACCCTGAGGAGCTCAAGGGCGAGATTGAAGGGCTTGTCGGGGACTATATGCTCGACTGCGAGAACTTCAGGACCGAGGATAAGAAGGTATTGCTCGACCAGGTTTACAGGATGACCGAGCAGAGGTTCAAGCTTGCGAGACACTACCTGAGCAAGGGCGACCTTGACTTTTTCATGATGGTCGAGATGGGTCCTGACAGGCTCCATCACGCTCTGTGGAAGTACTTCGATGAATCGCACAGGAAGTATGAGTATCATCCGGAGTATACGAGCGCCATCGAAGAGTATTACGTCTATCTTGACGCCAAACTTGGTGAACTGCTGCCGCTGGTGCAGGAGGAGGCGTACGTGATAGTAGTGTCGGATCATGGTGTCAGGAGGATGGACGGTTGCATTAACATAAATGACTGGTTCATCAAAGAGGGTTACCTCAAGCTGAAGTCCAAACCGGAAGGGGTAGTCAGACTACGAAACGCGGACGTGGACTGGGAGAACACGGTAGCTTGGGGGTGGGGCGGATACTACAGCAGGGTCTTTCTAAATGTAAAGGGGAGAGAGCCGAACGGGACGGTCGATCCTGCGGACTACGAGAGGGTCCGGGATGAGCTTGCAGAGCGCATTATGGGCATACCGGACGACAAGGGGAACCGGATGGACACGCGAGCTCTTAAGCCGCAGGACATTTACACGGGAGAGCATGTGGATGAGGCGCCGGACCTGTTGGCGTTTTTCGGTGACCTGGCATGGCGCGTCACGGAGGATATAGGTCACGATTCCGTATACGGTTTCGAGACGGAATTGGGACCCGACGATGCGGTCCACGCGCAGCATGGCATGTTCATCTTGTCTGATGGCGTAACGGCTAAACCAAGACGTGTGGACGGTTTACGGCTCATCGACGGCGCGCCGACGATACTCTCGCTAATGGGGTTGCCGGTACCTGAGGATATGGAGGGTAAAGTCGTGAGCGTGCGCTGAAGTCGGCGCGCTCGTGAGGGAAAGGTCAACTGTCAAATTGACGTGTAAAGGAGAGAGAGAGGGAATTCGATGGATACAGGTTTTGTAGTATGGTTCACGGGTGTACCCGCGACGGGCAAATCCACGGTGGCTATTATCGTGGAGCAGGAGCTTCGCTCGCGCGGGTTGAAGGTTGAGAACCTCGATTCGGACGAGGTTCGGGCGAACATCAGCCCGAACTTGGGCTACACGTTGGAGGCTCGCGATGAGAACACGAAACGGCTGGCGTTTTTGGGTAATCTACTGTCGCGCAACGGCGTAGCGGTGCTGATCACCGCCGTGTCCAGTCTGCGGAAGTTCCGGGACAGGGCCCGCTCGCAGATAGACAACTTTGCTGAAGTCCACGTGAAGTGCCCTCTGGAGGAGTGCCAGAAACGGGACCCGAAGGGGTTGTACAAGAAAGCCGAACGAGGCGAGGTCAGTGACATAGCCGGAATGCATCAGCCCTACGAGGAACCGCTTAACGCTGAGGTGGTGCTGGAGACGCACTCGTGCACAGCGGAGGAGTGTGCCAGTAAAGTGGTGGAAGCCCTGCGGGATCTGGGGTACTTGTCGTGTTCGGGTGAGGCGAAAGCGCCCGAAGGGGAGGTCTATTCGGCCGAGGAAGAGGAGAAGATAAAGAAAAGGTTGATGGACCTGGGCTATATGTGATTCACGGGTTGGGCCGTGGCTTCTGACGGTCCGACTTGCGTGACGCAGTTCAAGGCAAGACGATGAAACTCTTTGGAAAGATCGGGGGTAAAGGCAAGCCCCCTAAAGTGTTCGTGCTAGGGCTTGACGGCACGCCGTATTCGCTCCTGACCAGGATGGTGAAGGAAGGGAGGCTGCCGAATTTTGCCAGGATATTGAAAAGCGGCTCCCTTGTGAAGATGAATTCAGTGGTGCCGACGATCTCGGCTGTTGCGTGGGCGAGCTTCATGACCGGGAAGAACCCGGGCAGACACAACATTTTCGGGTTCGTGGACCGTCGCCTTGATCCGTTCGAGCTTTACGTGGTCAGCGCTGATATGTTGCGCGGCGATACGCTGTGGGATTTACTGAACTGCGAGGGCAAGCGAACGATCGTCATGAACGTGCCCGTGACGTATCCACCGAGGGAGATAGATGGAATACTCGTGTCGGGATTTCTGTCTCCCAGCATCGACAAGGCGACATATCCCCCGGAGTTTGCCGGTGTCCTGAAGAAGGCCGGCTACATAATCGACGTTGACCCGTGGCTGGCGAGGGAGTCGCACGAGAACTTTCTTTCGCAGCTGCATCGAGCGTTGCGCAAGAGGTTTGAGGTGGCGTTCAGCCTCCTCAAGAAGCAGAAGTGGGATCTTTTCATGCTGCACGTGATGGAGACAGATAGGCTCCATCACTTTTTCTGGCGCCAGATGGAGGACGACCATCCCGTTGGAGCCGCCAGGTTCTACAACCTATACACCGTTCTTGACGATCTGATCGGGGAGCTTAAGAACAGGCTGCCGCGGGAGGCGTCACTGGTTGTGCTTTCGGATCACGGATTCTGCCGGACAAAACGCGAGGTGGAGTTAAATTACTGGTTGATGGGCCAGGGCATGTTGAAGTTCACGACGGATGACCCGCAATTACTGGCTGACATTCATCCGGAATCTCAAGCCTACAGCGTGATACCGGGGCGGATATTCATAAACCTGGAAGGGCGAGAGCCCAAAGGTTCTGTGACAGCGGGTCGTGACTACGACACTATCAGGCAGAAGATAGTCGGGGGCTTGCTTGCCTTGAGGGACCCGGAGGATAGAGTCCCGTTATTCAAAGACGTCATACTAAGAGAACGACTTTACGCGGGTCCGGCCACGGCGAACGCAGCCGACATCGTCGCTGTGCCGAACAACGGGTACGAACTGAAGGCGAAACTCAATGCGACCGAGCTGTACCGCGCGAGCGAGCTGGCGGGAATGCACACTTACGACGACGCGTTTCTGTTCGTGGAGAAAGGTGCGGCCGCCAGAGCTGGGCTGAACGTATGTGACGCGATGCCCACGATCCTGGATTTGATGGGTTGCAAGATACCGCGAAACATTGATAGTGCAAGCTGTCTTGCCGAGAAGCCGTCGAAACTCGAAGCGTTCCTTAAGAAACCTTAGGAAATCGGATCGAGGTCCGATTGAATCGCATACTGATATCAAGAGAGGTAGCGGTGTAGGGCGGGCACCATCACGAAGACCTGCCATTCCGGATTCCGTAGGGACGAGACATGTCTCGTCCGCACTCAATAGGAGAAATTGCTGTTGAAAGAGGCACCGATAGATCTGCACGTGCACACGACGTATTCCGATGGCACGGCGTCTCCCAGCGAGGTTGTGCGCCTGGCCGGGAGCGCCGGGCTTCGCGCGATAGCCATCACGGACCACGACACGTTACGCGGGAACGCGGAGGCGATTGATGAGGGGCGGAAAGTCGGCGTGGAGGTTGTTCCCGGGGTCGAGGTAAGTGTGGATATGCAAGGCGGGACGATGCACTTGTTGGGCTATTATGTAGATTTCAATAACGCTTCCTTGATCGAGGTGCTTAGAGGGATCGAGGAGGGTCGTCACGAGCGCAACGAGGAGATTCTGGGTAAGCTGGGTGACCTTGGGATAGCGCTGGACTACGAGGAGATCAGGGAAGCCGCCAGCGAGGGTCCTGTCGGAAGACCTCATATCGCCCAATCGCTGGTGCAGCGTGGTCACGTCACGAGCACGCGCGAAGCGTTTGACAAGTATCTGAAGAAGGGTGCGCCGGCGTATGCGGAACGGCTGAGGTTTTCCGAGGCTGAAGCAATCAGGAGTATTCGTGAGGCGGGCGGGATCGCCGTGTTGGGTCATCCGAACAGCCTCAATTGCGGCAATGACAAGGCTCTCTCGGCCGTCGTAAAGAGACTCGTGGCAATGGGCCTCCAGGGAATTGAAGCTCAGTACCCGTCGCACTCGCCTCGGATACGGCGTGAAATCGAGCAATTGGCCGCGCAACATGGGATTCTGGTCACCGGCGGAACCGATTTTCACGGTGCGCTATACCCGGAAGTCAGCATTGGGTTTGGCTACGGCGACCTCTATATACCGTATTCGCTTCTCGAAGCCATGAAGGAGAGACTTGCGGCGAACGAGGATGGTTGCGCGCCCGATTAGATGGTCTTCTTAACTGGATCGGGACGTTCGCTTAGTTGTGGACAGGCTAGGCGCGTGTTTAGGGCGCGCTTCACAGAAGCTCCGCCCTCATGAAGCCGACGTAGGATGCGAAGAAAAAGCCTATGGTATAGGCTACCAGCACGATAACATCCCACATGGAGTATGTTAGCCGACGCGTGAACGGCTCTTCCTGGTAGGTAAAGGTCGGCATGTCCGACACGTCATAATTCTGGTCTCCTCCGTGGAAAGACCGAAAACCTTTCCTGAAGTCGATTGCACTCGTTTTCTCGTCCACGTATTGCTTGAACTCGCGCTGGTACTCCTGCAGCA
>Ga0114922_10007387_pt1 | contig 10063 bp, 6 predicted proteins | sample AartaG_FD_100975 | JGI IMG/M metagenome (GOLD analysis project Ga0114922, IMG submission 100975) | Deep subsurface microbial communities from Aarhus Bay to uncover new lineages of life (NeLLi) - Aarhus_00045 metaG | ecosystem: Environmental > Aquatic > Marine > Oceanic > Sediment | place: Aarhus...
CATCCCGGCCCGCTCGGCGCCGACTACGTCCGCCTTGAGGGAGTCGCCCACGAAGATCGCCTCCTCGGCCGCCACGCCGACGCTCCCCAGGGCGATCTCGAATATCCGCTTGTCAGGCTTGCGATAGCTCACGTCGCAACTGTAAATCCTCGTCTCGAAGTGCTCCAGCAGGTCCACCTGCCGAAGGTGCCGGTCCAGCACCTCGCCGGGAACGAAGGTGTTGCTCACCATCCCCAGGCGCAGCCCCTCCCGGCGAAACCCCTCAAGCAGCTCGGAGAGCCCCTCCTCGACCTGCGCACAGCCCGCCAGCGGCCGATACCACCGCCACGACAGCTCCAACACCTCATCGTGCGTGAGCGACTGGCCCATGGACTGGCTGATCCCGCGAAGCACGTCGAGCGAGTTGAACTCGCGCCCGGTCAGCTTCGTGACCAGGTACCGCCACCGTATCGCCCAGAGCTGCCGCTGATGGAACTTACGGAACGGCGGCAGCGGCTGGTCCAACTCCTTCAGGTAGGAATAGGCCTGCCGCGCGCCGTCCTTGAAGAGCCTGAGCATGTCCACCCGCCCGAAGTCCAGGAGGGTGTTGCCCAAGTCGAACAGAATTCCTTTGACCTTGAGCATCGAACGGCCGTCGCTGTGTTCGTCCACTCGCCCGTACCAGCAGCAGCGATCTGAGAGACGGCGGCATTATAGGGAACGCCGCCGCCGGCTGCCTCTACAAAAGACCCCCGACTGCGTCCGGAGACACAGCCGGGGGTTTGCCACGGCTGGTAAGAAACAGCCAAAGATTGTCATCCGCCCTGGGCGGCAGTTTACCCAGTAGTCCTTCGCGATTATACGGGCGAGCCGTGACCGTGTCAACACGGACAGGCAAAGCTTTTCTGGATCCGTCACATTTTTCTTAGCGCCTTGTGACAGAAGCACTTACGTCCAAGAGCATCGGTTTTGGACCGCGCCACGCGCTGAAACGCCCCTGGGCGGGCGGAACTGGGCAAACCTTGTCCATTTCTCCCATAATTGCTTGGGGACGCGAGCTTTACGCAACCACGCCGGCGCCCGCCCCCGCCGAGCGGATCGCGGCGATGGGCTCGGCCGCGCCTGACCCGGCCGGGTGGGCCGACCGCGAAATCTTCGCCCCCGCTTACCAGGTGGACCGGGTGGTCTCAGCCACGGGCGCGGGCGACAGCGCCGTGGCCGGGCTCCTGGCCGCGCGTGCCCCCGGCGGTCGTCCTCGACTAGCCCCGCGGGCGGGCCCGCCGGCGAGACTTTCCCGTGCCTGCCTCGTCAAACATGGTGTAAGATGAGTCGGTCGCAACTGGTTGAGTGAAAGGCCGCCATGAACGCACGCGCGCCCCGATTGGCCGTCATCCTGTTGGCGGTCGCCGCCGTGTCGCTGGGCTCGTGTCGCTCGCGAAAGCAGGGCGCCGGCCCGCCCAAGTCCCGGCTCGAGGCGCTGCTGTCCGACCTGTCCCACGACGACCCGGGCGTCCGCCAGGCCGCGGCCTACGCGCTGGGCAGGCTCGGCCACGTCCGTGCCGTTGACCCGCTCATCGCCGCGCTGAAGGACTCGCGGCCGCTGGTCCGCGCCGCCGCCGCCGAGGCTCTGGGCGAGATCGGCCATCCCAGCGCGGTCCAGCCTTTGGGCGAGGCGATGAACGACCCCGACCGCAACGTGGTGCTCGAGGCGATCGAGTCGCTCGGGATGATCGGCGACAAGCCGGCGATGGACCTGCTGGTCGTGGCGATGAAGGACGAGCAGCGGGACGTCCGTTGGGCCGTCGACCGCGCCCGGCGGCACGTCAGCGACGAGAGCATCCCGCCGGAATTGCTCCGCCAGCTTAAGGGCAAGGACGGCCGCGCCGGCGAGACTGCCGCCTGGGCGCCGAGGCGGTCGGAGTCGCGCGATGCGGTGCCGGCGTTGATCGCCCAGCTCAAGGACCCCAAGGCATCGAAGCGGCTGGCGGCGGTTGACGCCCTCGGCTGGATCAGGGACCGCCGCGCGGTGCAGCCGCTGCTGGCGGCCCTGGGCGGCGACACCAACCCGCAGGTCCGCCAGTCGGCGGCCACGGTGCTGGGCATGTTGAAGGATCCGGCGGCCGTGAAGCCGCTGATCGCCGCCCTGTCCAGCGACGATGCGGAGTTCTGCGCCACCGCCGCCAGGGCGCTCGGCGACCTTGGCGACCAGCAGGCCGTCGGGCCGCTCCAGAGCCTGCTCCAGCACCGCGATGACGGCGTCCGCCGGGCGGCCGCCGAGTCCCTCGAGCGGCTCAGGCACCTGCCGTGACCGGCCACCGCCCGGTTGACCCTCTGACAATTCCGGGGCTGCAATACCCGTGAGGTGTCTGCCATGAAGCTGATCGTGACTCTTGAACGTGACGAGACTGGCATGATGGTCGCGGAATGCCCGGCCATCCCCGGGTGCATCTCACAGGGCACGACGGAGGAGGAAGCCCTGGCCAACATCCGGGAGGCGATCCAGGCCTGCCTTGAGGCCCGTGCTGCCAACGGCCTTCCCTTGACCGTCGCCATTCGGCAGGTCGAGGTCACGCTGTAATGGCCAGACTCCCGGCCATTTCAGGTGCGGAGGCTGTCCGCAGATTCGAGCGTGCCGGGTGGCGTCGCTTGCTAGCAAGCGATGCGAGTGTCAGCCAACCGATCAACTGATTAACCGATCAACCAGTCAACCGCCTTCCCGCAGATACCGGTCGATGGCGGCGGCGGCGCGTTTGCCGTCCCCCATGGCGAGGATTACGGTGGCCCCGCCGCGGACGATGTCGCCCCCGGCAAACACGCCCGGCAGGGACGTCTGGCCGGTCTCGTCGGCCTCGATGTACCCCCACTTGTTGAGCTTCAGCTCCGGCGCCGCGGCGGTCAGCAGCGGGTTGGCGCGGACGCCGACGGCCACCACCACCACGTCGCACTCGACCGTCTCCTCGCTGCCCGGGATCGGCACCGGCCGCCGCCGGCCCGAGTCGTCCGGCTCGCCCAGGGCCATCTTCTGCATCCGGATCGCCCTGACCCACCCGTCGTCGGTGCCGAGGATCTCCAGCGGCGCCGCCAGCAGGTGGAACTCGATCCCCTCCTCCTTGGCGTGCTCGATCTCCTCGTTGCGGGCGGGCATCTCGGCCTCGGTGCGGCGGTAATAGATCATCGCCCGCTCTGCCCCGAGCCGCCGGGCGGTGCGGACGCCGTCCATGGCCGTGTTGCCCCCGCCGACGACCACCACGTTCCGCCCGCGAATGATCGGCGTGCCGTCAGGGCGGTCGAGGTACGCGCCCATCAGGTTCACGCGCGTGAGGAACTCGTTGGCCGAGTACACGCCGTTGAAGTCCTCGCCGTCAACGTCGAGGAACACAGGCAGCCCGGCGCCGTTGGCGATGAAGCAGGCGTCGAACTCCCGGCGGATCTCGTCCAGCGTGATCGTCTTGCCCACCACGACGTCGCACTCGATCCGCACGCCAAGCTTCTCCAGCCGGGCGACCTCCTGGTCAAGGATCGCCTTGGGCAGGCGGAACTCGGGTATGCCGTAGCGGAGCACCCCGCCGGGGGCGTGCAGGGCCTCGAAGACGACAACCTCGTGGCCGATCCTGGCCAGCTCGCCGGCGGCGGTCAGCCCGCCCGGGCCGGAGCCGACGATGCCCACCTTGAAGCCGCTGCGCGGGGGCTGCGGCTGGTCGGCGTCGGCCTGGCGGGACGACCAGTCGGCGACGAAGCGTTCCAGGTGCCCGATGGCCACCGCCTCGCCCTTGGCGCCGCGGACGCACTCTAACTCGCACTGGATCTCCTGGGGGCAGACCCTCCCGCAGATGCCCGGCAGGTAGTTGTCCCGCTTGAGGATCTCAGCCGCGGCCGCGAAGTCGCCCTCGGCCGCCTTGGCGAGGAACTCCGGGATGTCCACTCTCACCGGGCAGCCCTCGACGCACTTGCGGTTCTTGCATTGCAGGCAGCGCTGCGCCTCGCGGACGGCCGCCGCCTCGTCCAGGCCGAGGTTAACCTCCTCGAAGCTTCGCGAGCGCTCAGCCGCGTCTCGCTCGGGCATCTTCGCGCGCTCGATGGCCATGCGCTGCTTGGCGGTCAGCTTGTTCGAATGCGTCGGAGGCGTCACTCGCCACGCTCCTTCGCGGCCGGGCCCGCTGACGCATCCAGCCGGCACTGCTCGTCGGAGCGCCTCTCCTGGGGCCGGTACATCGCCAGGCGCTGTTTCAGGCCGGCGAAATCGACAAGGTGGCCGTCGAACTCGGGCCCGTCCACGCACGCGAACTTCCGCTCGCCGCCGATCCGTACCCGGCACCCGCCGCACATGCCCGTGCCGTCGATCATTATGGGGTTGAGGCTGACGATCGTCGGAATCTTGTCGGGTCGGGTCATGCCGGCCACTGCCTCCATCATGCCCACGGGCCCGACGGCGAATACCGCGTCGGGGCGAGGCAGCTTGCCCGCCAGCATGTCGGCCAGGATCGCGGTCACCAGCCCCTTCCGCCCGCCGCTGCCGTCCTCGGTGGCTAGGTACACCTCCTCGGCGAAGGCAGACAGCTCGTCGGCCAGGATCACCAGATCGGCCGTCGCGGCTCCGATGGCGACATAGACCTCGTTCCCGGCCTCTGCCAGGGCCTTGGCCAGGGGGAACAACACGGCCGTGCCTACCCCCCCGCCGATGCAGGCGACCTTGCCCCACTTCTCCAGGCGGGTGGGCTCGCCCAGCGGCCCGACCACGTCGCGCAGGTGCCCGCCGGGCGGCGTGGCGACGATCGCGCGCGTGCTCGCGCCGACGGCCTGGACGATCAGCGTGATCGTCCCCGCCCGGGCGTCCGCGTCGGCGATGGTCAGGGGGATTCGCTCGGCCCCGTCTTCCTTGCGGACGATGACGAACTGCCCCGCCTTGCGGGCCTTGGCCACCCGCGGGGCCGAGACGACCAGGCGGTGAACGCCCGCCGCCAGCTCCGCATTGCTCAACACCTCAAACACTGCTGATGTCCTTTCCCCGGCCGCCGCTTGCTCTAGCAACCACCTGTAACATAGCTGATTAGCCGCACCTCATGCCAGCAAGAATGGCGCAGACAGCGTCTGGGCTGCGCTTTTTCGAGCCGCTGACGCGCCGACCTTGAGAATCTCTTGGCCAGCGCCGGGCGCGATGATATAGTACCCCAGCTGGGAGGCTTGGCAGCCATGGATGGATTCGTTCACCTGCACGTTCATTCGGAGTATTCCCTGCTGGACGGCGCCAACCGCGTCCGCGCCCTGGCGGCCCGCGCCGCCGAGCTGGGCATGGACGCACTGGCGGTGACCGACCACGGGAACCTCTTCGGCGCCATTGAGTTCTACACGGCCTGCCGGGAGGCGGGGATCAAGCCGATCCTCGGCATGGAGGCGTACATCTCGCCGACCACCCGGTTCGACAGGTCGATGGGCAACATAGCCACGGCCGCGTATCACCTCGTCCTGCTGGCGATGAATGACACCGGCTGGCGGAACCTCATCAAGCTCACCAGCCGATCGTACCTGCAAGGCTTCTACTACCGCCCGCGGATCGATCTGGAGCTTCTGGCCGAGCTGAACGAGGGGCTGATATGCACGACGGCGTGCCTGGGCGGCGAGGTGCCTTCGGCCCTGCTGGCCGGGCAGCGAGACAAGGCCTGGGCAAGGGCGCGCGAGTACCTGGACATCTTCGGGCCCGAGCGGTTCTTCGTGGAGGTGCAGAACCAGCGGCTTCCCGACCAGGACGCGACCAATCCCGCCCTGGCGGAGCTGGCCGGCGAGCTGGGCGTGGGGCTGCTGGGCACCAACGACGTGCACTTCCTGCTGGCTGAGGACAAGCCCAGCCACGAGGTCCTGACGGCCATCGCCACTGGCAAGTCCCTGGCCGAGGGCGGCGCGATGGAGTACTCGCCCGAGCTGTACCTCAAGGACGCCGCCGCGATGCGCCAGGCACTCGGCGACTTGGCCGGCGCGGCGGACAACACGCTGCGCGTCGCGGAGATGTGCGACCTGGAGCTGGACTTCACGCGCAAGCACCTGCCCGGTTTCAAGACGCCCTCGGGTCAGTCGCCCCAGGAGTATCTTCGCGAGCTCTGCTACCGGGGCCTGCAGCGGCGGTTCGGTGAGAGCGTCACGGAGGAGCAGCGCAGCCGGCTGGAGCGCGAGCTGGAGGTCATCGAGCTGAAGAAGTACTCCTCGTACGTGCTCATCGTGCACGACTTCGTGCAGTACGCCAAGGACAACGGCATCCCCTGCGGCGCCCGCGGCAGCGGCTGCGCGACGCTGATGGGCTACTGCCTGGGCATCTCCGACGTCGATCCGATGCGCTACGGGCTGCTCTTCGAGCGCTTCACCGACCCTCAGCGCGACGAGGACCCCGACTTCGACATCGACATGTGCCAGGACGGCCGGGCGCAGGTCATCCAGTACGTGCGCGAGAAGTACGGCAACGTCGCCCAGATCATCACCTACGGCACGCTCAAGGCGCGGGCCGTCGTGCGCGACGTCGGGCGGGTGCTGAACATGCCCCTGCCCGAGGTGGACGCGATCGCCAAGAAGGTGCCCGAGGGGCTGGGCGTGACGCTGGGGGGCGCCCTGTCGGCCGAGCCGGCGCTGAAGGAGAGCTACGACCGCGACCCGCGCGTTCACGAGCTGATCGACCACGGCATGAAGCTCGAAGGCCTGGCGCGGCACTCGGGCGTGCACGCCGCCGGCGTGGTGATGGCGTCCGAGCCGCTGGAGAACCTCGTGCCCCTCTGCCGACAGGGCGACAGCGACGACGCCATCACCCAGTGGGACGGCGAGACCTGCGCGTTCAAGATCGGGTTGATGAAGATGGACTTCCTGGGGCTGCGGACGCTGTCGATCCTCCAGCGAGCCCGCGAGCTGGTGGCCGAGACCACCGGCCGGACGATCGACCTCGAAAACCTGCCCCTCGACGACCAGGAGGTCCTGGACGTCTTCCGCTCGGGGCGGACCGCGGGGGTGTTCCAGTTCGAGTCCGGCGGCATGCAGGACCTGCTGCGGAAGATGCGCCCCGACCGGATGCAGGACCTGATCGCCGCCAACGCGATGTACCGCCCCGGCCCGATGGAGCTGATCGGCACCTACTGCGCCCGCAAGAACGGGCGCGAGGAGGTGCCCTCGGTGCATCCGCTGGTGGACGACATCCTGGCCGAGACTTACGGGATCATGGTCTACCAGGAGCAGATAATGCAGGTGCTCAGCCGGCTGGGGAAGTTGCCGCTGAACACCGCCCTGACGCTCATCAAGGCCATTTCGAAGAAGAAGCAGGAGGTGATCGAGGCCGAGCGCCCCAACTTCCTGAACGGCGCCGGGGAGAACGGCATCAGCGGCGAAGAGGCCGAGAGGCTCTTTGAGCTGATCCTGCGATTCGCCGGGTACGGCTTCAACAAGGCACACTCCACGCGGTACGCGATCATCGCTTACCAGACGGCGTACTTCAAGCACCACCACCCGCGCGAGTTCATGGCGGCGCTGATGACCTATGAGAGCGGCGACACGGACAAGGTCTTTCAGTACATGTCCGAGGCCGAGCGCATGGGCATCAAGGTTGACCGGCCCGACATCAACACCTCGGGGGCGGAGTTCACGGTTGACGGCGAGACGGTCCGGTTCGGGCTGGCGGCCGTCAAGGGCGTGGGGCACAAGGCCGTCGGGGTCGTGATCGCCGCCCGCGAGAAAACCGGTCGGTTCGAGAGCCTCTACCACTTGTGCGAGAACGTTGACCCGCGGGCTGTCAACCGGACGACCATCGAGGCGCTCATCAAGTGCGGGGCGTTCGACGGCCTGGGCGCCCACCGGGCGGCCATGCTGGCCGCGGTTGACCACGCCATCGAGCTGGGCAACGCCGCCGCCGATGACCGCCGAAGCGGGCAGATGAGCTTCTTCGAGGGCTTCGGGTCGGCCGACGGGAAAAGTCCGCCGGTGCGGTTCCCCGACGTGCCGGCCATGTCCGAGGCCGAACTCCTCCAGGCCGAGAAGGAGGCCCTGGGTTTCTACGTCACCAGCCACCCCCTGGTGGGCTACGGGCGCGAGCTGGACGCCCTGGGCACGGCCACCTGCGCCTCGATAGGCGAGCTGGCCGACAGGGCCAAGGTGACGCTGGGCTGCATGATCTCCGGCATCCGCCAGCGGGTCACCAAGAGCGGGCGGTCGGCGGGAAAGAGAATGGCCATCCTCACCGTCGAGGACCTGACCGGCTCGTGCGCATGCGTCGTCTTCGCCGAGGCCTACGAGAAGCTGGCGGAGAAGCTGGCGGAGGATGTGATCCTGTTCCTGACCGGGTCGGTTGACCGCCGCCGGGAGACGCCGCAGATCATCGTGGACGACGCCATACCCGTGGACCGCGCCATCGAGGAGCTGACCGGCTCGGTGACAGTGCGGCTGGAGAAGCTGATTGAGGAGGGGATGCTGAACGAGCTGGGCGGCGTTTTCCGCCGCTACCCCGGGCGGTGCCCGCTGCGGCTGGAGGTGGCGCCGGCCACGCGGGGCGACGTGCGGGCGATGGTCCGCCCGGGCAGGGAGTGGACGATCGAGCCGAGCAGGGAGTCCTACCGGGAGCTGTGCGAGCTGCTGGGCGAGCGGAACGTCACTCTCGCCCCGAAGCGCAGCGCCGGCTCGGCGACCAACGGCCCCGGGCGGTACCGCGCCGCGTCCCACCCGCGACAGCGGAGCGCTTTCGCGACCCCCGGGCAAGGGCCCGGGTGATTCGGGTCGCGACGCAGCCGCGGCCGCCTGGTGTCCGGATGGGCCTTCGCCCCTGACTGCCCCCCGCCGGCGCGGACCGCACCGCGCATAGATACAGGACGCCAGGAGGAAACGTTGACCCCGCTAACCCCGCTGACCCCGAAAGCATGCACGATCGCTCGGGGCCGCTCCCCGGTGCCGCGCCGGGGGGCCTACGCAGAGCCGGCGCCCGACCCCGCTCCCGGAGCCTGGAGCTTCTGCTTCATCAGCCGGCCTACCTTGAAGCGGACGGTCCGCTTGGCCGGAACCTGAACCCGCGCCAGGGTCTTGGGGTTCTGAGCGATGCGGGCGGCACGCTGCCTGGGCTCGAAAACACCAAAATCGCGGAACTCGAGCCGGTTGCCCTTGGCGAGCTCCTCGATAATCTCGTCCAGGAAGCCCTGCACGACCTTCTTGACCAGGACGTGCTTGGCCTTGGTGCCGTCTGCAATACGGTCGACCAATTCCTTCTTGGTTACAGTGCGAGCCCTGTCCATCGGCGTCTCCTTCGCATCAGGATATTCCCACGCACGAACGGCTCCGGACGAGCAACCAAACTCGCCACTGGGTAAGAAATGTCGCCGCCTATCGTGCAAAGCATCTTACACCAAAGACTTCCCGCATTCAAGCAAAATGTTGCCTGCGGCTTTTTCTGCCTGGCTGCCCCCGACAACCCCGGCAGGGTCACTGATGGTACGGACCGGCGGGAAGGAACGCCAACCTGCTGCCGGAAGGGATCCTGCCCTGCTCGTCGAAGATGAGCAGCTCGTTCTCCGCCGCCAGCCAGGGCTCCGGCAGGTAGTAGAGCTGCTGCGGGCCGATGTTCCAGAACCGCCCCACGTTGTGCCCGTTGAGATAGACTTGCCCCTTCTTCGCTCCGTTGATCTTCAGGAACAAAGGTACAGACGTCTGGGAATACTTGAAGCGTGCCCGATACCAGGCCGGCAGGTCCTTCCCGACCACGCGGCCTTCGCCGACAGGCACTTCCCATTGGCGATAAGACCACTTCCCCTCGCCCGAGATGCACTCCAGCAGGGCGTGGGCCTTGACGTTCTCCAGGGACTTGGGCTCCACTTCGCCCCGCAGTAGCAGCGTCAGCTTGTTGCTGCCCTTCTTGAGCTCGTTGGCGAGGGTCACCTGCCCGTACCCGCCGCTGTTGGGATAGAACCCAGCCTGGCGCCCGTTGCACAGAAGGATGAGGTCGTGGGGCAGGTTCGTGTACGAGAGGTGCACGGGGTGGATCTTCGGCAGCGGGATGACCACCTCGGCCGTCCATAGCGGCCCGGCCTGGAACTGCGCGATCATGTGAGACATGATCCGCGGCACCATTCGCCGG
>Ga0114922_10007388_pt1 | contig 10063 bp, 14 predicted proteins | sample AartaG_FD_100975 | JGI IMG/M metagenome (GOLD analysis project Ga0114922, IMG submission 100975) | Deep subsurface microbial communities from Aarhus Bay to uncover new lineages of life (NeLLi) - Aarhus_00045 metaG | ecosystem: Environmental > Aquatic > Marine > Oceanic > Sediment | place...
CGTCCCAGAACCACTGGTGTGGCAAACTTGCCACACCACGCAGGAAGCGGAAGTCGGTCAGTAGCACCGCTTCGGCCAGCCAGGCATCCAGGACGCGATCCAGGACGGTCTGGCCGAGGTGCGCCTGCTCGACGCGGATGCTCTTGAAGTACGTCTGATGGTCCAGCCGCCCCGAGGCGTAGTTGTAGCCCGAGGAGTTGCCGGCGGCGACGTTGTAGGGCATGTTCAGGCAGCGGGCGATCTCGTTGAGGATCTCCCGCTTGAACATGTCGTAGGTGGTGGCCGGCTGCTCGGCGCGGATCTGCGAGGGCTCCCAACCCTCGGGCGTGAAAACGGCCATGTTCGGAGCGAACTCCATCTCCGTCATGGGTTCGACTTCCGCCGCCTCTCCGCCGGCCGGGGCGTTCGTCTTCATCAGCACGGCGATGTTGGCCGCCGACTCGGCCGCGGCAATGACCGCGAGCGTGTATCTTCGCAATTGTGCGAAGAGCGGCAGCGCCGGCAGGATGTCCGGCAGGCCGCGACGCTGGCCGGGACGATCCGCGCGGAACCAGTGGACCACGCTGTCGGCCGGCACGCGGTCGAAATCGAGTGCCGCGCTGGCGGCGCCCCCGCCGGGATGGGCCTTCAGGACGTGGTACTCCTTTGGGTTGCCGGCCTCGTCGTAGACGATACCGTCGACCGCGTTGAGGTCCTGCTTGATCTTTGCCGACGGCGTGGCGACCTGGTCGGCCTCGACGAGCTTCAGGTCCAGCCTGACCGGGCTGGCCAGCCCCTCGTTGCTGAACAGGACCGCGAACGCCTCCCCGTCCTGCGCCCGCGCCATCCGCATGGTGCGGAGCTTGCCGGGCAGGTCCACCGCCTTCGCCCACGCGGCAAACTCCCGCTCGATGGCCTGATCCATTTCGGCGCTGTCGCTGAGCATCTGAAGCCGCGGCCCCGTACCGATCACGTCGTTGGCCAGCGTCAGGACGATCCCCCGGGCGTAGCTGTTGTTGGCGACTTCGTAGCGGGCCCGGCTGCGCAGGATCCGGCGGACTTCCGGGTTGGCCGCGGCATCGGCCGAGAGATAGTCGGCGCTGGCCCAGTGTCGGCGGTTGTCGGCGTTCGTCTGCGCCGAGTCGAACTTCGCCCGAAGGATCCGGGCATGGACGATCGCGGGCTGACTATCGGGTTTTCCGATAGTGGGCTTGGCTGCCAGTCTCTTGAGCCATCCGAGCATCCGTGCTCTCCCGGCCTTTGGTCAGGCCGTCCCCGGCGGGACGATCTTGACGCGGACGAACGCCTTGGCCGGGTTCTTGGAGACCGCCTCCTTGCCGGCGAGGTACTTGTCGGCCTCGATCTGGTCGTCCAGCGAGTGCTGCTGGACGTTGACGCCGTCCGCGCCGGCCTGCTTGGGGCCCTCGGCGTTCTGCTTGATCGCGTCCTTCAGGTCGTCCGCCATCATTCACCTCAATCGCGGGAGCCGGACTCGAACCGGCGACCTGCGGGGCATGAGCCCGCCGAGCTGCCAACTGCTCCATCCCGCTGTGTTCCCGGCCGAGGCCGGGGACAACCAGTCGAGCGTGCCAATAAGAAAGGCCGCGCGGATGTGTGGCCCCACACGGCCTTGGTCTATCGGCTTCGCGCCGGGGATCAGCCGGTGCGTCGCGCGTCCTGGTTGTCTGACTCTACGTTACAGCGTCGATGCCTACGGCCAAGACGATTCTCCGCCACAGCGACACATCGTTACGCATCTAGACATCGGCAGCAGACAAAGTCGGAAGTGCTCCCGGTCTAGGAACCCATCCCGGAATCGGGCACGAAGCAGCTCGTCTGAGGCAAGCAGTCACATCCCCTCCTGACGGCGCTCCGTCTTCACGATCTGATACCGAGCGCTCGGTGATACATGGGATGCACCACTACGCTCGTATCCTCACCTATCTCAGCAGCAGAGACACCCCTGCCCGACTCAGCCGCCCACACCGCGCCTTCATGTCGATACGCCTTCAGGCCGACCAACCCCAGCCTATAGAACACCTGCATCAGGAACACCTTGAAGTCCCCTGCCGCGAGGATACAGTCGACCACCTTCATCGCGTTCCGCTGCAGCACTCCACGGCCCCCAGGGTCATTCGCGGCAATCTCGAGGCACAACTCCTCCACGTCCTCGTCCACTACCGCACTCATCTTGAACGAGGCAGGACGCCGCTGGAGGAGCTTCGCGAAGTCAAGCAACGCCGGATAGTCGGCACTCCACTCATCACCCAGCGCTCGGAGCCGGGAACGTGAGTACTCTCCTTCCGCCTTGCTCAACTGCTTCGCACCAAGACGCGCAAGGTTCGTCCCCGCAGCGATGCAGTGGTTGAAGAAAGCGATGATATCACGAGGACGGATAGCCCGAGCTGTGAGATATTCGGTCACGCGGACTTTACCCACTTTACTCGGTAGGAGGTCAGTATGACTGACGGGCTGCTTCGTATACCGATCCGACACGAGCGCTTCTATCCTGGTATCCAGGACCTCGATTATCTGCGACTTCTCCCATACCAGGGGAAGATAGAGCGATTGGTACTTCTCCTCTTGGAAACCTGAATCTCGCGTGAGGCGGAAGACTCGGTCGATCAAGTCCCGCCGCAGAGCAACGATGACCTTGGCATTCCTTATCTGGAAGAACTCTCTCGCCGTCACGATAAGAGCCATGATAAGTCTGTAGCGCACTTTCTCCTCGACCCAGTTCTCGTCCAGGTTGTCGATGATGACCCAGTAAGGCTTCTGTCGGTCCTCCAGCACTGAGTCCAAAAGACTGAGCACCTTGTGGAGATCCTGGACCTGAGCCGCCGCAATGACCTCCTGCCCCCGGACGCGCAACTCGGCCTTCTCCTCTTCCGTGAGTCTACGTGACACTCCCGCTGAGGATGCGAGCTTCGCGACCGGAACACCAAGTTGGGACCGCACTTCGGCATCGAGTTCTTGCTCGACTTTCCTCGCGATCTCCTTTACACGGAACTCGGTTTCGAGCCAGAACCTCTTGCCCCACTGCTCGAGATAAGCAAGTGCCTCCTTCATCTCTTTGTCGTGGCGGGTGTTTTCTGAGAACATGGACCGGAGACGGTCAAGGAGGTTCCTGGGCCTCCTGCAATTCCGCTGTTCGAAGTAGCGGTTTAGGACCTCAACGACAAAGACATGCCGCCATAGTAGCTTGAAGAACGGATCGAGATTGACGCCAAGCCCTGCGAAGAAGTTGAGGATTGTCGAGTTCGAGACATACGTCAGGGCCAGGTTCTCGGGCGAGATGCAGACAGCATGCTGGGAGTGCTTCTCAGTTAGTCGACGGAGCAGGGCTGTCTTCCCCGAGCCCGTCCTCCCAAGCACGACCAGCCGATGATCGGACGTGTCCTCAAGGAGCGCGAGATCGCCTGTATCGACGAAGCAAGTAGAGAGGAATTCGTCTTCTTCTGCGGCAGCAGCGCCAATCTGGTCCGTCTTCCGGAACTTGAAGCTTCTGCGAGTCATCATCTTTCCCTGTGGATTCCGTTCTGGCTTGAGCATCGTCTCGAGGGCTGAGCAGATCCGGAAGCGTCTGCCGATCGCGACCACCCTTTAGCGGATTGGCTGCTGGTACCTGACGAGGTCCACGGCATCGCGGAGGTCCGTGCCCCATGGCTCTCGGGCTCAGCCCCCGATGGGACGCTCCCACGTTGTCATTCGCTTGCCGCAATGCCGACACTCCCGTCGGCGGATGAGCTTACCGCCCCATCCCCGGCGCGTATAGATTACCCGGAAGTGCCTGCAGCCGCAATAGCGACATTCCAGGCCGCGTTTGTCCTCCGTCGGCGGCCAGCTCTTGCGTTCGGCTGATGAACTGCCCATGGTCATGGCCTCCTCAAGTCCGCCTGCGTGTACCGCTTGCGCTGGCGCACGGGCTTGGCGTCCTGCCCGGGCACGGGACGCCGAGCATAGACGCCGCGACGGCACAGCCGACGAGACAGTCCAGCCAGTGATTGTCCGGCTTGGTCGGCAGGACCGACCACTCGCGTACCGTGCCGTACGGGCCAGTGACCTCCACCCACCGCTCCGAGCGGGCGATGTGCTCAGCGAATAGGACGTGGTTGGTCTTGGCTGTGCCGTAAAGGCTAATGCAGCCGCGGTCCGACGGCGCCGTGGCCAGGCCGGTGTGGACGAAGCTCTTCCAGTAGTTCGTGTCGACCAGGACGTGGGGGAACTGCGCCGTACGGCGGACGTTGGGGATGTACCAGTGGTTGCCGAGGACCTCGCCGGGCCTCTGCGTGTAGGCCGCGAACGGCTTTCGGCTGGCGCGGACGCCCACGCCCTTGGAGAGCATCACGGCAGCGGAGCCCACCTCTCGCTGGACGCCGGCGGCGATCCCCGGCTTGTAGCCGCTGTCCACTAGCAGGCGTTCGACCTTCAGCAGGCCCGCGCCGCGCTTCCACTCGCGGGAGAGCTGCCCGGTGATGAGCCTCTTCAGCCCGGCGTGGATCGCGCCGTCGGTGCCCATGCCCTGGAACGCTCTGCCCAAGGTCCGCGAGGCGTCTGCCAGCGTGAAGACGCTGCGCCGCTGGTCGGGGAACGTGCCGTACTCGACGATGAAGCCGGTGAAGTCCTCCTGCCATGCGCAGACCGTGTAGAACAGCACCTTGTCGTGCAGGTCCACGAACATGGTCAGCCGCGTGGCCGTGGGGGGCACTTCGCCCCGCTTGTAGCCGTTGACCTTCTCAATCACCTGCTCGACGGTCAGCGCCCCGTCGGCAGTCTGCTGGAGCACCGGCTCGTTCTGGCACTCGGCGGCGAAGCCCTCGGGCCCCATCCGCAGGCGCAGGTTCATCGCGTGCTGGACGGCGCTGAGCTCCCCGGCCTTCGCGTCGAACCGGGCCGGCCAGGCGATCGCTGCCCCGGCGTCCATCTCGGCCTGGCGCGCGGTGTAGAACTCCGTCGCGGCGTTGCGGCCCTTGGCCTTGCGGATGTCGGCGTACTGCTCCCAGAGCTTCTGGCTGGCCGGCCAGGCGTAGACGAGTTTCGTCCGTTCGCTGTCCCACTCGGGCGACTTCTCGCGGTCCAGCAGCGTGTCGGCCAGGTCGTCCTCGTACATCACGGTGCAGGTCAGCAGTGCCGAGATCGACTCGCCGGGCCCGGCCATGCCCATCACATCGCCGTGCAGCAGGTCGAGGCGCTTCTTCGTCTGGTCGGCGGATCGGGCCGACTCCCGCGTCTGCGGATCGTCCAGCAACACCAGCGACGGCCGGATGATCGACCCGTCCGCCCGCGTGTGCTGCTGGCCGCGAAGGTGGCTGTCCAAGCTGGTCGTGGTGATGATCGAGCCGGATGACGGGCTGGTCTCGTAGCCGTCGTGGCGCAGCGCCATCGGCAAGTGCTCGCCCTCGATCGTCGGGAAGACGAGCTTGTCGAGCCCCCAGTGGATGTGCGTGAGCTGGCCCTGGATGTGCTGCTGGCCCTGGCGCTTCGAGGAGTTCTCCAGGCAGCGGAACGGGTGGACCGCCTCGGGGAAGTCCTCCAGCAGCAGCGGTTCCTCCAAGACCATGATGCGGATGGGACGCAGCAGCTCGCGGGCGTTGTCCTGGCTGCCGGCGATCATGCACACGAACGGCCGGTAGCCGTAGAGGACCGCCCACAGCGCTGCGCACCTGGCTTGGGACGTCTTACCGCTGCCGCGAGGCATGGCGAAGGCGAACAGACCTCCCTCGCGGACCGCCTTCTCGATCTTGGCGATGACACGGAGATGGTCGTCCGACCACGGCCGCCAGAAGGCTCGGGCGAAGTACGTCTGGCAGAACAGCTTGAACGAATCCCCGCAGGCGTTGCGGCGGTCGAGGTCGGCGACCTCGGGGACGGGGTAGATGTCCTGGGCGGCCTTCGTGGCGGCGCGGTTGCGCTGGGCCTGGCGGCGCTTGGCCTCGGCATAGTCCATCTTCGCCGGCCGGGGCTTGCCCAACTCGCCGACCAGCCAGCGGACATACCGCACCAGGTGGATGTGCGAGCCGTCGCCGAAGCGAAGTGCCCCCGCGTCCATCTGCCGACGCAGGCGCGAGCGCGTCAGCACCGCGCCCAGCGGCGTGGCGTTGACGAGCTGGAGCAGCTCGGACTGCGTCAACCTGGACGGATCAATCGGTGGCATCAGCTCTTTCCGGTGAACTTGCTTAGATTGCGCTGACCCCAAGCCAGCGAGTACCGGCTGGTTACTCCCCCGAAAGCTGCGAGCAGCAGAACAATGAGACCGGTAGTGCTCCATGCTGCCCACCGCATTGGGAGGAACCCAAACGCGAGCATGCTCACAAGGGTCCCCGCGCCTGAGATAGCGCCGTAGACGCAGAATGACCATATCCATCCCGCGAAGACCGCTTTCTTAGGCACTGGTGAGTGGCCTGGGGCAACATGCTCCCCCTCAATGCTCGCGGCGAGTCGATCAAGGTCATAGTCGCGAGGTGTGAGCCTTATGATCGCGCCAAGAACCGTGCGGAACTCGGTCGTTGGAGGGCGCCTGTTGGCAGTTCTTGCGCGGAGAAGCGTGAGTCTACACCGCGACCAGCCCAGGAAGCAGTATAGTGCGAAAGCCGGGAGCCACCACCGAGGCCAAAGGCCGGCGATGATAAGTAGCCACGCGCCCCACACGCCTAGGAGATGATCTGCGGCCATTTCCCAGAGATTGGTCCATCCTACCGCCTTGAAAATCCCAGCCTTGGGGGAGCAGTTGATGCAGCCATAGTAGTAGTCGACCTGCTTGGCCATGAGGTACAGGGCGCCGAGGAAGATCAAGCCTCTCAACACCCAGTTCTCCCAGGCAGACGGGGCAAATGGCTGTGGAAATCGCTGGAGTCCTCCTACCTGCGGCAAGTTCTTGATGCCGAGCCCAAGCAAGATGCTCCCAACAATAAGCGCGGTGCCCCGGGCAGCCGAAAGGTAGCCGTATGGCTCGAAGTCTGCCCGAACTTCCTTACCTAGTTCCGGAGGCATGGCGTTTCTCCCCTGAAGCAGTCTCGCGCCATTGTCTGTGATCTGTTCCAGCTCGTCAACGCTGGACGCGAGCGCCGGCTGTAGCACCGCGCCCATCGGCGTGGCATCGACGAGCTGGAGCAACTCGGACTGCGTCAGCCTGGCCGGGTCAATCGCCATCGCCTCTCCCGAGCTCCCGATTCAGCCACGCGGCGTAGTGCACGAGGTTGACCGTCCCGTCGGCGGCCACCGGCACCCCGGCCGCGACGTGGTCGCGGACCTTCTCGGCCGGTACGGCCAGCATCCGCGCGAGCTGCTCGACCGTCAGCGCCGTGGGGTCGACGGCCCCGGCCGCCGGGGGGGGCGCCGGGGCGCCGGATCGGCCGCCCTGGGCAGGTACACCGGTGGAACGTTTTTCGCGAGCCGCCATAAGTCTTTACCCCGTCGTTCGATGTCCCATTCGGAAATCTGCATGTTTTCCGGGGTTTCCCTTGGCTTTTCGGCGATTTCTCGGCCCCATGTGGTCATGAACATGGCAACGGACAAGGAGACGACGATGAGACGCCGGCGCGAGAGCCACCGGGAAGGAAGCGCCATCTACCGGGCGACGGTCACCGACACGATCAGCCGCGAGACCATCGGCCGCTTCACCTTCAGCGCCGACACGATCGAAGAGGCCCGCCAGCGAGCATGGCGGATGGCCGGTACGCACCGGGCGCTCGACGGCGCCTCGCTGATCGGCGGCACCGACATCCACGTCCGCGTCGAGCGGATCTCCAAGTAGCCCACAGGAGCACGGACCATGAGGAACGCCAAGACCAAGAGGAACGGGAAGGACGACGCCCCGACGCTGCGGTGGCTGCTGGCCGCCGGGCGCGGCGGCGTCCGCCGAATCGAGCGGCTGGGATGGAAGCGCCTGGCCCGCATCTACCTGGCCGCCCGGCCCGGCAGCGCCGTCCGTAAGGCCATCAACGCCGAGGCCCGCCGGTGCGGCTACACGCCCCGGACCATCATCGCACTGCACGCCGAGTAGGAGGCACAGACCATGAGGATCACGAGCATCGAACTGGCGGGAAGCAGCCGGACTATCCTCCGCGACGGCACGCCCGGCCTGCCCCGGGCGTTCGCACGGATCGAGCGTGAGGGCGGCAACGCCGAGTTCATCCGCATCACCTTCCTCCGGCCCAACCAGCCGGAGGACATCCACGACGTCCTGGCTGACGACGAAGGCGACCAGTTCAGCGCCGCCGAGATGCTGCAGTACGAGCTCGACGGCTACCGGGGCACGCCGAGCGAGATCCACGACTACCTGCGGGTGCTCCAGCTGCTTGCAGACTGACCCGAGCGGGGCACGGCCCCGCCGCGGAGGCCCGGTTGACCGGACTTCCGCGGCGCGGCCGGCGCGGCCCGGCCAAAGGAGAGCAATATGAACGCCACCGAGTTGCAGGACGCCCTGAAGACGCTGCTGGAAGAGCTGTCCTACATGGACGCCGACGACTTCGACCAGTTCGACGTGCCTCGCGAGCTGGCGGAGATCGAACGCATCAGCACGTTCGACGAGGCCGGCGTGCTGACGCGAGACCGCGGCGTCGTGGTGCAGACCAGCGACGGGGCCGAGTTCCAGGTGACGATCGTACAGAGCCGCTGAAAGAGAGGAATCAGCATGGAGATCGAGGGCATCGCGTTCGACACGGCCCACGAGGCCATCCAGCACACCGAGGCCGCCGGGTGGGGCACCGCCGTCCGCGTGGACGGCAAGAACCTGGTCATCCGCGAGGACGACGCGGAACGCATGGCCGCCGCCGGCGTCGAGTTCGCCTACCTGTGCGACCACAAGGGGCGCATCGTCCACATCCCCGTCAACTGAAAGGACTACGCCATGAACGAGATCGAGATGGAGACCATGCTGTACGAGACGCTCCAGGACGACGAGATGGTCCCGGAGGTAGCCAGCGTCCGGACATTCGAGGAGGCCGGCGTCCTGACGCGCAACCGCGGCGTCGTGGTCCGGTGCAACGACGGCAGCGAGTTCCAGGTCACGATCGTCCAGAGCCGCTGAGCGGGAGGATCGACCATGAAGCGCAAGCGACCCAAGACGTACGAAGCGGAACACGCCGGCCGGAAGGTCCGCGTAACCGTCCCGGAGCGCCAGGACGCCGACGCCCCAGCAACCGCCGAGCGCATCGCCAACCACCCGATGTTCTCGCCCAGCGACCTGGCGTACTTCCGCCGCAAGGGCTACAGCGACGACGAGATTCTGGCCTTCTGGGATCGCGACCACGCCGCCGGCCAGAAGCCGGTTCGGCACGACAAGGCCGTCAACTCCCTGTCCGACGCACTCCGCGAGAACCTCTCGCCCCAAGCCCTGGCGGCGATCGTCGCCCACCTCCAAATCGTCCGGACGAACGACGAGGCCGTCAACGCCCAGGTCCGGTGGTTCGCCGATACGCTCGTCGAGCTGGTCGGCGGGCCCGAGCAGATCAACCGGCTCTATGACGAGCTGGGCATCTGAACGCCAAAGGGAACCGCATGGAACAGACGCTGACCATCGAGCAGGCCAATCGCCTCGCACGCGGCACCGTCCGCGTGTCGGCCGACCCGATCGACCCGTCGCTGTGGCGGCTCGAGGACGACGAGGCAACCGAAGCGCACGAACCGATGACGGCCAGCGCGTGGCTGGCCTTCCTGGAGAACTGGGCCCGGTAGCGGCCCGCAGCAAGAGGAGCATGTCATGAAGAAGCAGGATGTGAAGATCGGCAGGCATTACGCTGCCAAGGTGTCGGGTCGGATGGCGACCGTCCGCATCGACGCGGAGAACCCCCACGGCGGATGGGACGCGACCAACTTGCGAACGCGCAAGAAGGTCCGCATCAAGAGCGCCCAGCGCCTCCGCCACGAGACGCGCGGGCCCGGGCAGAAGGCCAAGCCCGACGTCGCCAAGGCGGTGGCGGCCGTCGAGAAGGGCGACTTGGCGAAGGGCGTCAAGGTGCCCACGGCCCGCAAGAAGCGCGGCGGGATCACCGAGGCCACGAAGGCCGCCGCCGTCAACTCCGCCATGCAGGCCGTCGCGGCCAGCAAGAAGAAACGCCAGCCCAAGGGCGACAAGCCCGCCAAG